>Ga0335078_10003708_pt1 | contig 22723 bp, 21 predicted proteins | sample Lox_Sample_32_FD_206711 | JGI IMG/M metagenome (GOLD analysis project Ga0335078, IMG submission 206711) | Soil microbial communities from Loxahatchee National Wildlife Refuge, Florida, United States - Lox_Sample_3.2 | ecosystem: Environmental > Terrestrial > Soil > Wetlands | place: USA... | reverse complement strand
GCAGGGGTGGCATATCTCTTGGTCAAAATCAACCTCTCCCTCTCCGGGATAGTAGGATCATGACAAATCTGCAATAACTCCGCGTCGGTAAGTCGTGAATATCCACCGCGCTCCTTGGTGACGTAAATACACCAATTCTGCGGATCGTCCTGGATATTAAACTTCTTAAGGACCTTAGCGAGGATAGTGCGACTGGAGGAACAGTCCGTGACTTGGACGATGCGGGTCTCCCCGTCCTGACCTATGAATTTAGCGCAGGTCTGGCGGACGTTATCGAGACGCATGATGGAGCTGCTTCCGTCGATGCTTGGGACGGATTTATGGTGTTTTAGACGGGAGGAGGAAGTGGTGTCATAGCTGGGGGAACTGAGGTCGGATTGGGAACTTAGGATTGGGGAGGTGTTTGCTGAGTTTGGAGTGCGGTGTTGAGCGGCGTAGGGTGTCGTTGGACTTTGCGAGCCTACACTTTCTGCCCTTGCGGCCTGCATTAACTTTCAAATACGACACAGAATACCTTATTAAGTTGAAATGAATGGTTTCTTAAAGATTTGACGGCGACCATGATTCGTATTCGGTCTCCTACTTTATTGACGCCTACTTCTTTGAGGATATTCTGATCACAATCGAGGAGAGCATCGCCATTGATATTGTTCGAAGCGAATATTTGTCGGTATTTGCCACAGTTGACTGATTTCAGCCATTCTCCTACCGTGGCTTCATCCCATTGATGAACAAGGTCGATATTTCCTTTGAAATTCGAAGGAGTAGGGGAGGGACTTGAACGAGTCGTTGGAGAAGGGGGGACAGTGAGGTTAGGACTTGATACCAAGGCCATTTCCAACAGTCGTGCGAAAAGAAAACGTGATGGTTAAAAAGCTGGTATAAATCGAGACGATAACTGATAATTGTATAAGAGAATTTTAGTCGACGGGTATAAATGACAAATCTTGCCTCGCTTGGCAAGTATTAGCGGTTCGGTATCGGTATTCCTTAGTTGTGTTTTGGGTGGGATATATGCGTTGTTGTCCTAGTACTCGGGACAATAATAGCAATTTAACGAGACAAGAGCATTATCTCGTCACTGATAAAACATTTGTTATGCTTTGCTTCTTCGGAAGTGTTCTTCTCCGGAATAATATTTTGTTTGTACCCCTGATTTTAATATGAGCCCACTCTGCATAAGAAAGAAGGAAAAAAAGGGAGAAAGGGGGAGAAATACTTTACCGCAATGAAATTTAGTGCAAGGTGAAAGGAATTATGTTTTGAAAGGTTGAGGCAGTACGAAGGGAATCTACGCACAGATCTCCTCTCTCCGTATGTCTTTTACGGACTTATGTTTTTTTGCGAGATTCTCTTTCTTTTGTGATGTTAATACTTCTCTTGTGAACAATCTAATAATTGTATGCAGCCCATATATTAAGGACTGCCACACTTTCCCACTTTGTAGCCTTTCTTTGGATCTGTCTGCCAATAAGAACGCACATGTGCTTGGGCCGCTTTTACCGCAATCGTATACATACTAAATAATCCCGGACATCTTCCCATAAAGAACTATGGATTAGGTTTAGCTCCTCACTCCACAGAATACAATTCAAGGAGATCATCAACTTTTCGTAAGGTAGTCGTCCTGGGAATAATACGAAAGGTTATAAGGGAATGTCAATATGACAGCAGAAGTACAGGATTTCGGCTTTGCCGAGAGTCCCACATTGTATTCCCATCCCCTCTCTCCTGGAGTTGGAACATCAGGCGTAGCAAATGGCCATGCTACGCAACTCATCAACGACGATGATAACCAAGGATTCTTCACTACGGGTCTCGGGGATACGCCCTTGGAGATGTTCCGAGTAGAACGAGCTCAACTGAATTTAAATATAAATATACTCCAACTCGCGGTATCGAATAATATTCTCGTCATGGCTTCGACGGATTCAAAGATTTATAAAATCGATTTATCCGCTCAGGAACAGATTGTTGGTAATCCTCTCATTTGACTGAATTAATCTAGAAATGGAATTACAGAAGAAACATGGCGAGAATAAGAAGATTAGTAAAATATTACTCGATATGAATGGTGATCATCTCCTCGTCAACACGGAAGCAGGAGAGGTATACTACTTTGCGACACGGAACAATCGTACTCCAAGAGGACGTCCAGTCACTCGATTAAATAACATTCACATCGAATCCGTCGCATGGAATCCAGATGCAACATCCCAAACAACAAAGGAAATCCTAATCGGCGCAAAAGATGGCTCGATATTAGAAACCTATCTTGAAATATCCGATCACGTCCCTAACGCACGATACCTCCGTCAAGTCCGTAACTTTGGCTATCCAATTATTGGTCTACACATCGAAAAGACATCACCAGATACAAGAGACGTCTTCATCGCCACTCGGACTTCCCTTACTGTCTTCTCTGGTAAACTAGCTAAAAGACCACATAATGATATTGCACCCTTATTCTCTACATTCTTCGACGATGCGAATTCCGGACAATTCCAAGAACTCACTGGATCAACCATAAATCCGAAAATCGCCGTTTTACCACAATCAGCGGGGGATATCCGATCAGGTCAAGTACACCCGTACTTTTCCTGGATAACTTTCCTCGGTCTATTCCATGGGAATATCCATTCGGCTAAAAGTTCCGGAGACGATTCAATATTCTCAGATACCACGTTACTCCCCTTCGCAAACCTCTTTTCAAACTATAATCAAGAAAAGCCAGTCTATCCCGCCTTATCCCAATTCCATATCCTGCTGCTCCATGAAAACCAACTCGTCGCCATTAATAGACTTAACAACCGCACCATCTTCAAAGAAACAATCTCTTCTGTATCCCCCTCTCAGTAAAAATCTAACATAAGAAACCAAATGAACGATTCACGGGAATCGCAGCGGATCATAAAGCGCAGACATATTGGATCTACTCACCTTCTTCAGTCAGTGAAATCGTCATCACGGACGAAGATCGCGATCTCTGGGAAATCTTCCTCCAAAAATCTTCATTCACATCCGCGCTCGCATTCGCCAAGGTCCCTCGCTATTGAGTTAGTCTAATGTAGAATGATTATCAACGTAATCTGATTACTACCGCCGAAGCAGATTCGCTTGCCGCTGTAGGAGAGTACACTAAAGCAGCCGCACTCTATGCCCGCTGCGGGAAACCCTTTGAAGAAGTGGCACTGGTATTCGTAGATCATCAAGAAAACGATGCATTGAGACTATACCTAACTCAAAAACTGGTCAATTTAGGAAGGTCGGCAGCGATCCAACGAACGATGATCTCGACGTGGGCCGTGGAATTATTCCTAGATAAATTGAATACATTGGAAGATTCAGCTGCGAATTCAACGAATGAAATCGTTCAACAGAATGTATTAAGTGACACTGAGAATTTACGGAAGGAATTCCAGCAGTTCATTCTTAGACATAAGGTTATCTATCGTGGTGGTAGGCTGATGTAGAAAGATCTAGATCGACAGACCACGTATGATCTGATTAATTCTCACGGACGGGAAGAAGAGTTATTATTCTTCGCAACGAGTATCAATGATCATTCGTATGTGTTGAATTACTGGATCACAAGGGAAAATTGGACAAAGGCAGTGGCAGCACTTCATAAACAAACCTCGCCAGAAGTCTTTTATAAAACTGCCTCGGTATTACTGACCCATGCTCCCATGGAAACCGTCAATGTCTGGGTTCAACAGCATGAGTTGGATCCAACGAAATTAACGCCCGCGCTCCTTGCGTATAATGATACTATCCGTGTTCCACTTACGCAAAATCAAGCGATTCGATATCTCATTTTTGCGATTGATCAGCTTAATAATACCGATTCTTCGGTTCATAATGCGTTGATTAGTATCTATGCATCTCACACTGAATCCGATGAACGATTCCTACTGAATTACCTCCGTTCACAGCCGAAACCAGCTTACTACGATGTCGACTTTGCTTTAAGATTGTGTCTACAATTCAAGCGAGTAAGAAGTGGAGTTCACATCTATTCAGAGATGGAGTTGTATGAGCAGGCTGTGCAATTAGCCCTGGACCACGGAGAGGCCGAATTAGCCATGATCGTGGCAGATCTTCCTGAAGAAGATCCAGTACGACGGAAGAAGTTATGGCTCTCCATCGTCGATAAAGTCGTCAAAGAACAAGACGGCATGAAAAAGTATCATTTCACTCGCTCCAAACTAATAAAAGGGCTCTTGACTTACTCCAACGATGTGATCTATTGAAAATCGAAGATCTCGTCCCACTATTCCCCGATTTCATGGCCATCGACGACTTCAAAGAGGAAATCTGCAATGCACTAGAAGAGTACTCTAAACAAGTCGACCGATTAAAACAACAAATGGACGATTCCGCGAGATCCTCACAATCCATTCAATCGAGTATTGCAGACTTGACCCGTCGCTACGCAGTCATCCAAGCCGGTGAATCCTGCTCTATATGCGGATACCCACTACTTACACGTCAGTTCTACGTATTTCCCTGTCGACATGCATTCCATGCGGATTGTCTCGTGAATAAACTCAAGGAGGAGGGGAATGTTACGTTGAAGAGGAGGATTGGGGAGGTGCAGGGTGAGCTTGGACGGAGCGGGAGTGAGGAAGCTAGAGTGAAGGCGATGGAGGAGTTTGATGGTGTTGTTGCTGGGGAGTGTGTTTTGTGTGGAGATTTAATGGTGAAGAGTGTTGATCTTGGGTTTGCGAGTGAAGGGAATGAATTAGAGGGATGGCGAATATGAGATGGGCTAGTCATGGGGAAAGTGTACGATAAGCTTAAAGAAGGTAATTGAATAATACCAGCGCTATTGGAATATTTCCACATATCTACAGATGTCTTCGCGCGAACCCAAGAGAATTTTCGCAGCGTTAAAACCTTTTACATTGCCATGGGAATGATTTTGACTTGAAAGGTATCATCTCATATTCTAGGGACAGAACTTCCGGAATCCTCCTTCAGAGCGTCCAAGTGTGCAATAATTGCGGGAATTGTCTTCTTTTCTATAATATCGCGTTCGAATGGAGTCATGCCGCTGAGGACGTATTGTGAAACCATCTCTGGATCTCGAGATTCAGGCCGTCCGATGCCCACGGATATGCGAAGGAATTCCTAGGATTAGCTAGAAATGCAAGGGAACGACATCCGTATTTAAGGATGATATACAGCTTCTTATACCATTATGACCTCTTCTATTAGCCTGATAAGGAATTCTTTTACCCTCCCATTCCCCGTTCGCGAAATTTTGTCGTGCCAACGGGGAGTTCCAAGTCATCGTGTACAACACATAATCGCCCCCAGTTTTCGCCGCCAAGTTTTCTGTATGCTCTAGAGACTGCTCTGCCAGATAAATTCATAAACACATTCGATTTGAACAATTGGAGTGAGTCTGCACCCTGCCAATATCCTTGACATTTCGCATCCTTAATCCATGACGAATAACGGTATTGAAGACGAAGCGCATCAAGGATAATTAGGCCAAGTGAATGTCTGTGATTCTTATACTGGGGTCCAGGATTTCCGAGTCCACATATCTTTTGTCAGTTCAATTGCGTTATGCATAGCTTACTAGCAATCGGGACATTCGCCGTTGTCCTGGGTACTGAAATCTCGACTCAGATTTCTCTGCAGATCATCAAAACCAGTACGCTGAGTGACAAACACCTCAACGTCACCCGTGAGGGCAAAGTCCACGATGTCAATTTCCTCCCCCGTAACGACCAGCAATAAGAGGAGCATATCCTCACCTCGCTCTCGTACCCCTCGTCGAAATGTGCGAAGAGACTATTTTAGCAATCTCCCGCCCGAAGTCTTCTCTGAAATCATGTCACACGTCGACAATTCAGAAAACGGCACGGACCTTCGAACTTGGAAGCAAATATCACGCGTCAGCAAACGGATTCGTTCGCTATGTATCAAGTTAGGTCTCTTCAGCCACGTCAGTCTCACGCCTCGTCATGGCACCGGCACGGTTCTAGAGTTTTACACTTTCCTAAAATCGAACAAATTCCTCCCTGCGTCCATCTATTCGCTTACAATCGACACCTACCTTCTCTTGCCTAAAACTCCAAGATTCTCGCACCTCTATAGAGTCTTACAAGAATTGCCGGAATTGACTACGCTCCGGCTACGAGGGACTGAACGTGCGGAATTAATAAAGGGTGGACCTTTACTCATCGAAGACGGCCTCCTCCATTCGACGCTTTCCTCCCGGAAATATCTGAAAAAGCTTCGCCGTCTAGTTATCGAAAATGTGGTAATCACAAGAACTATAATGAACATCATCTGTGCTCTTCCAGTATACCAGAGTCTGGACATAGTCGAGTGTGCGATGATCACTACGGGTCCTTGTGCTCCTGCGATTCCGGCTTTCAAGATTAAAAGTTGCATTCTTGCTCTCAACTTATCGATGTCACGTCGGTCATGCTCCGAGCTCTATTACGCGTTGAGATTATCAAAGCTTGCCAGATCTCTCACCTTTCTATCATTTTCTTCCGAGCGGAGCCTCCTGCATTTTCTATTGGATCCCGAGCTACTGTTCCCAGCCCTCAAGACATTACTCTGCAAAGTCAGGGGACCGCGGCTATCCAAAATATTGCCAGAGGACACCAGTATAATGTTTAGACATAAACTCCTCAACTTCGTTTGGGTTTTAACGGATTATCCGAAGGATCTTAAAACGCAGTTGCGCTCAATTTTCGCCAGAGTAATTTCTCTATCTTTGGTTTGTCCTAATTTCCCAGATTCGTATAACAAGATATAATTTTCTTTTCAGCAATTTAATATTGGTTGTAAAAGTGAAAGACGCCGAGGATAAGGATTACATTCCCATAGGACTCAGGATTAGAGTGCGAGACGCTAGTGGTGCCGGTACCACGGAATGGGGTGTCGTGCTTTGCGCGAATACGGAACTTGTACATAAATTTTTTGATGCCCAACTTGATCATGACCCTGCAGTGATGGAGTTGCGCAAAATGAAGAGGCCTGAGGTCGACACTATACTTGAAAAAGCACACATGGATGAATGGGCATATCTTCGTGATGGAGAGAGGAAAAGGCAGAGAACAGGACACTAATAGAATTGAGAGAACATATATTCCGTTTTCTACTTCCCGCGGATCTGTGAGATCGGCGTTTCAAATTCCCGCACAGAATTGATAAAAGGATCTCCGATTTGTTTTGTCGCCACGATAGAACGATCCGCTTAATAAGGATATGGAACTATATCTTTGGTTGCAAAGAAACTTCAAAATTATTTATTTACGAGTGAAAGGATTGGTTGATTTCATCAACCGGCTTGAATCGGTGTTTTCTTGGCCGAGAGGGACGTTTGCTCATCTGAGAATATTTCGAATTTCAGAGGAGATAAACAACATAGTCACCTTCCCCTTATCCTTGAGGATAGAAAATTTTGTTGGGGGAATACAAAACACAAAGCGTTTCCCAAAGCGCTCTGTCAATGTATTTTCTCCTTTTTCCTTCCGGCTAACGGCAGAATTCGCGACCCCGATGGTTCCGGCCAAAAGATTTGATTTTCGTTTCTGAATGTGATTTCATTAACAATGTATTTTGGGAACATTATGATGAACTGAGAGCTGGTAACCTCTCAAATTCTTTTATGGGTCAAGCGTCGACCATTTTCGTGGACAAATACAGTATTCGCGGTTTACGCACTTCCTCTGAACTTGCATCTGACGATCAACAGCCTACTGATTTTGATGAGATGGGACAATCTCGAGCGATGGAGGAAATGAACAACGAGGAAGTCCTCGCGATTCTTGAATCTGCTTCTGTTAGGCAGTGGGAGACACTTTCGAGTTGGACATCTAACGATTGCCCTGATTGTAGAAACAAGGGTGAAATATATCTAAGGGGATCAGCCTGGAATAGCTAGCTAGGAATTGGCCGCTAACTTAAACTTATCTACAGTATCCGCCACGTGAAAGGGCCCACCTAAAATTACTAGTCAACAAGAGCGGCGAAGTTCAGAACAAGTGGCAACTCAGTTGCCTCACCGCTTCATATTCTGTTGGAATACATTGTTTTCTATCTGCTACACTTCATCTTTCCACTGTATCTTTCAATTGAAGGCAGCGGGTACTCGAAGTGTGGTGATCAACGTCCAGATTTGGGCCCTTTCACGTGGCGGATACTGTATATAAGTTGATCGCAGCACCGTGCACCTATTTCCGCACCACCTGTCCTCCACCGTGTCCACTATCCGTAACGCTAACGAATACGTTCTCGTTGTTGTCCGAATGGGTGAAATCCCCCTCATTCCCTTTCCAGATCACTTCACCAGTCTTCCATGTGAACTACAACAACAAATTCTCAAGCTCATATCACGGCCTTCCTATCGCTTCGGTGTTTCTTATACACCTAAATACGCGCTTTCGCCTCGAACCAGAGACTTAAAACAGCTCTCGTTAGTAAGCCGACATATGCGGGCTCAGTGTGTCCTGGCCGGGCTCTTCACGACCACTACTCTACCTTATGAATATGAGTCGTTCAAGACATCGCTTAGTTTCCGTGGTTGGCTTCAATCACGTCGGTCCCACGATATCGCCAATTCTATCAAAGTTTTGGAAATATGCGATAATATTTTCTACGAACAACCATCGCTCCTAAGCGACATTCTTCAACTATTGCCTGAACTGAGGCGAATCAGGTACTTTAACTATGACTTCCTTTTTCGAGAGGACTCCAGGCGATTGCAAGAACTTTGTCCTTCACTATACTCAACATTCGTGTGCGGGAAATATCTCCAAAATCTGGAGGAGGTTATTTTTGACATGGGGTACTTCACCTGGCAGAGTGTGCTCGACATGCTACAGATCATCCCGAATCTCGACCTCGTCGAGTTGAGCTTGAGCGACATGACTCGTGAACCACGTACCTTCAAACTGCAGTTCCACGTCCAGCAAAGGCGATCTAAGCCGGTAGCCCTCTCGATGCGCTCTTACCAGGATTACTTTCTGAGAAACTTTGGGAAATATTTTCTGGAAATAGATTTCCTCCATTTCGAGTATATGCCTTCCTCTTTTTCGACGTGCCAATCTTACTTTCCCAATCTTCGCACTCTTCACTTTCGCTATCCCGTCTGCAATCGAGACTCCTCGACCGAAAGTATTCCGAGTGTACCGAATCTGGTGTGGGATCCCCATGCCGGTGGTTTAGGACCTCTTGACTATTACTTCAGCATGCAGGTCATATTCTCTCCTCGAATCCGGCTAATTTGTCAGAACTATCCTCCGTTTATGTACCAATGTCGGAATTTCATTTTGATTGGGAATGAGCAGTTTCCGGGGGATGATCTAGCTTGCTGGCTGAGGGTTTTGCTCAGCTTTGAGCACAACAGATTCCTCGGCGTAGCTCAAAACGCTCTTATCATCTTGACCGGTTCTTCCGTGTACGGATTTCGTAGGTCAGATAATCACGCAATGAGTAAAATAGGAAGCGTGGATGATGACTCAAATGATGACTTAGCGTCAATCACGGGCGGCCTCGTAAGCATTGATCGGAAGGATATATTGACTATATTGGAAGATGCGTCTATTGATCGTTGGCCCAACTGCTGGTTGGAGTACGATTCGAACCAGGATTGGACCTTGAGACGCAGCAGCAAAATCCCGATGAATTGAATAAATATTTGTTTAATATATCCATCTTAAAGGCACTCACTCATCTGACCGTGGAATCGTCTCGGCGGGGTCTAGGTGGCGTCATTCTCCGCCGATCAATCACTCCCGGTTCTTCTTGAGAACTCTACCTATCCACTCTTTGAAATCCTTCATGTGTCTTCGAAATAAATGTCCAACATGCGGTACCACTTCAAATGAACCATATCTGACAAAAATTAGGCAAAACCTCATGGATCGGCTGCGGTGACCACAAAGCAGAAGTCATGGCAAGAGTCCCTATAGAGTAAGACCGATTCCGAGTCCCGGACATCAAGGGCTGATCAAAAGGGAATGGTGCATTTGTCCGAAACCCGAGGGGTCAAATTATCCCCCAGGAGTCCTCCGGCCAAAAAGGACGCCGGAACAGAGAGCTGCGGACAGTGCTGCTGGGCTGGAATAAATATAGACTGGGTATTTTTGGGATTAGGTATCAATTCGGAGGAGGACGTTCGACGTATCGGAATATGGATATCCGGTGTGGCAACTAAGAGCAACAAGTTTTATTCTGTCTATAACCTTTCTATGGAATAATATTACGTATTGAAACACATGCAGAGTGCTAGGAGAGGACCCTTATTGAAAATCTGGGAAAGATTCATTTACATTTGCCATCGATCCCGGCGACGCGAAATTGCGCCATCGCGCCAATCGTGCGTCGATCACGATCAATCATAGGAGGTTTGAAGATGAGTGGCCTTTGCTATCCCACAATAAACACAATTTGCGATACAAACATTTTCGAGGAGTATTCTTCAGCTCTTTTCAATTCCAGTAAGTCTCTTATCAAAATGAAAATCTGATAGCGTTGGGACGACGCGACCACTTATGGGAACTTCTCTGACCCCGTGCTGCTATATGCGGTCTGAGATCTCATTGTGCTTAAATCATGTTCTGGCCAAGACAGTTGCTTTCACGGCAATTACTGTTGCCAGTTCCTTCTTCAACGCTCCCCATAGCTTCCTTGTTTTTGAGGAAGATGTATCCCGATTCCAGATGGGTAGAACCTATGGGCGAGTTAGGTCTCCCGCTCCGATCTGACGGTTTCCGTGCACTAAATTCGTCGCTAACTCGATGCTTGCGGGGAATACCAGTTGGGCTTCATCCATGAGGGGCGCGTGGGGAGTGGGGAATAGGGAACAGGAAGGCTCTCTGCGGGCGGTACAATAGCTTATCGTTGCTTATCTATTCTCAAAGATAAGGAGATTCCAAAGAACGGCAGTATATAAAGTGATAAACAGATTGATGTTTTGCATTCCGACGATTGTCGCTTCAAGGAGTGTCTCTAAATTTGCTGTCATGTCCGTATGCCTCCTTTGGGTCTGTATTATACAGCAAACGGTGCAGGGAAACTATATGGGGAAGATAGGTCTTTATCAGTGTACTGCGACTGCATGTGTGACCATGAATTTCGGGTTCAGCGTAACTCCGGACGATCCTGACTGATCCGTCGGATAGATGTGGTTGAAGATGGCGCTTTTAAACTTTCATAGTCTTGACGTGGCCCACTAGATGACTGTAAAACAGAGATAGCGTTGTGCTTATCTCCGCACTATCGTGGTAGCTTAAGTGATTATCAAGCGGTCACCAACACTGTGCCTTAACGGCTGATATAAGGGGCATGACACTATTGGCCAGATGATCTATAAAGCTGATTCGCCGATGACTGGCGGACGCATCCCGGCTCGGAATGTGGCGTTGATGAACGAAAATTAAAAAAATTTCCATGGCCCGGCCCTTCAACTCCCGCAAGCGTAACAAAATTCGGGTTCCATCATTGGCCTGATGAGACAAGATGTCGTCGATACCCGTGTTCTTCCGATGCCAAAAGATAAGGAACGACGCGCTGAGAGGTCGACAGAGATAAGGAAAATGAAGAATCCGTTTTCCGCAATCAAGTTCCAGAACCAATTTCCCCAATAATAGTCCCTTCCCCTTTTCTATAGGCCGTGATTCCGTAACAGGCGACGCTGTGGGGTGAATTACGGCTTGTGTAGCCCATTTCTTGTGCCCTCCTTTAAAATTGCATTCGTTCCCCCTTCGTCATTTTTCACACTTCGATTTCACGTCGGTGGTTGTCAAAGACTTGGAAAAGGTCGTAATATTATATATTCTTTCGCACAAAATTCAAGCGGCAAGTCCGAACATATATCATGGATAGTCCAATATTAGGACCTGTGCCCTACAATTCAAGTAAGTGGCTCGAGATGAGATTATAAGCTAACGGGAACAGCGGAGCCCACCGGCGGCGACTCATTAACCACCAATCTCAATTTATACTATCAAGAAGGAGACACTGGATTCATAATAATTTCTGCGGCACTCGTTCTTCTCATGATGCCTGGTCTCGGATACTTCTATTCTGGCCTTGCACGAAGAAAGTCAGCGCTATCTCTGATCTTGGTGTGTGTTATGGCTTATTGCGTGGTATCATTTCAGTGGTATTTTTGGGGCTACAGTGTAAATAATCCATCAAAAAGAACGAAGATCTGACATCCAGTTGGCATTCAGCACCACCGCGACAAACGGATTCATCGGAAATCTCGATGGCTTCGCCTTCATGAACGTTCTTGCAGCACCATCACCCGCGAGTCCTTATATCTCGGCCTTGCTCTTCGCACAATTCCAAGCCCAATTTGCCGCCGTCACAATCGGTATCTTGTTGGGCGCAGTCGCCGAACGAGCGCGGATCTTTCCCACTATCGTCTTCACTTTTGTCTGGACGACTCTTGTGTACTGTCCTATGGCTTGCTGGATTTGGAATCCCCAAGGATGGGCATATAAATGGGGTGTGCTCGATTTCGCTGGCGGCGGTCCCGTCGAGATCGCATCTGGAATGGGTGCCCTCGCATACTCTATCATCCTCGGCCCTCGAGATGGAACAGGTCCAAAGGGGGTCATCAAGTCCCATCGTCCCCATTCTATCTCGAATGTCGTCCTCGGAACGACTTTCCTTTGGTTTGGATGGTTTGGATTCAATGCTGGTAGTGCCCTCGGTGCTAATCTCCGAGCTGTGATGGCATTTGTTGTCACCAATCTCGCGGGCTGTACCGGAGCAATGACTTGGATATTCATGGATTGGCGATTAGAGCGAAAGTGGTCCGTTGTTGGGGTATCAGATTCTCGAGTTTCTTTTGCTAATTGAAGTTGTGCTCTGGAGCTGTCGCCGGATTAGTCGCAGCGACTCCAAGTAGTGGTTTCATCAACCCGCATGCCGGAGTCGCATGCGGAATCATCGCAGCCGCCATTTGCAATTATGCAACCAAACTCAAATTCCTCATCGGCATCGACGACTCAATGGATATCTTTGCCGTCCACGGTCTCGCCGGAATTATCGGTCTCCTCATCAACGGCCTTTTCGGCACGAATTACATCCCCGCCCTCGACGGTGTCATGACAGGCAGTTCAGCCATTGCAGGAGGATGGTTTAGCCAACATTGGGTCCAACTCGCTTATCAACTCGCTTATATCGGGGCGACATGCGCGTATAGTTTCACAATGACTATGATCATCTTGGTGATTATGAATTACATCCCTGGTCTGCGGTTGCGAGTGAGCATCGAAGAGGAACGGGGTGGGATTGATGAAGCGGAACTTGGTGAATTCGCGTTCGACTTTGTTGAAGTTCGACGTGATTATGATTCATGGGCCGATTCAAATCTCATCGAGGGACGAATTCGGGAATTGGAGAAACAGCAACATGAACTAGTTAATGGAAACGGTTCATCAAGCGTATCACAATATACTGCCGAGAACGAGAAAGCGGGACCATCGGGAGTCACAAATGTGGGGCGATCGGAGCGAATGGACCAGAGCGGCGAAGTGCATCCATCGGGAAGGGGAGGTGGAGAAATTGCAGTTGAGCAAAATGCTATTGCATTTGAATCATCGGAAAAATAAAAGCAAAGATAAGTCTTTCTTGTAATATAGGTCATCGGGAAACAGGGAAAAGTCGTGTTTGGTGACGGCGGCAGTGGAAAAAGGAGATATCATCTGAGCACAGAGCATTCATCAAGAAAAGTTCTGACATACATACTTGTAAATGTATCAACTTTGTTTCATTAAAAGACAATTCTTCTCTTGTCTTGAAATCTAAAATGAAGAATGAAACCCCAATCCCAATGCGACTCCCACGACAGAAACTAATATGTGATAGTGATAACCAAATGAAGAATAGTAAAACGCCTAACCATTGATGCCAAACAAGAACAACAAATCCTTCGCCGATAATCTTGCAATCGCTTTTGATGCATCTTCAGCCAATGCTCCTTCAATAATATCTCGTTTCTGACGTCAGATGGGAAAGGTATGACCATACCTTCTCTTGTAAAGCAAGAATGCGGTCTTCGACAGTGCCTTCAATGACAATCCTATGAACGATGACAGGTCTAACTTGGCCAATTCGATGGATCCGATCAATAGCCTGGTCCTCAACGAAGGGATTCCAGAAAGGATCGAGGATGATACACTGAGAAGCGCAGGTGAGGTTGAGACCATAGGCGCCGGCACGAAGAGATACTAAAAAGATAGTTCTCGCAGGATCTGTCTTGAAAACCTCAAGCTCCTCTTCACGTTCACGAGCAGACATGCCTCCATCATACTTATGTTAGCAGACACACAGATGTGGATTTACCCTTCCGTAATTGTACATCTTTTTATATAAGGCGGGTCCAATGATATCGAGATACCCGGTGAATTGTGAGAAGACAATGACCTTCTCAGAAGGATCCTTCGCACGAATGCCGTCAAGAATTTCACACAACTTGTCAATCTTTGCCGAAGAAGTCCATTCCTCATCCTCCTCAAACTTAGCTTTGGATCTCTTGTAAGACTTGACTTTGTGCGCTGATTCTTTGCCCTTGCCTTTTCGTTTGCGATCATCCTCGAGTGACCAGTCTTCCTCAGCTTCACTTTCCCCGGTTTCATCTTCCATATCCACATCGCAGTGTGCAGTTTTGAAAGCTTCAAGGGAAACCGTGCGTTTAGCGTTCATATCGCCCTGAAGTCAGAGAGCCTTGGGACATTTGGTTACCCTGCATTCAGGACATTTGCCCTTGTCTCTAGTATCTTCTCCATCCGCCAATGCATTCTCGGTCTCCTGATCAAACAACGAAGAAAGACATTCAGTACAGTACTATCATAAGCGCAATCAACAAATGAAACACACATGATGTCCGCAAGGAAGAATCAAAGTCGGATTTAACACTGTCTCAAAGCAAATAGGACACTCAAAGTTCGTAATAGTCTTGATCCTCGAAACAGTCTGCTCGGCAAACTCCCTAGCAAGGACAATTTGTTGATCCATTGTCAACTCAGTCGATCCCGCCTTCTTAATCTCCTTTATGAGTCGCGGGTGTAAACATGCCTGTCGAAGTCTCAAGAGCATCACCAACGCATTACTGAAATTCCTTCCTAGTGTTCCAGCAGCTTGGTACTTTCGCAATTGTGTAATCATTCCAGTCTCCAATGCTTGGTAGAATTCCTGCTGCTCCTCGTCGAAGACCGCGTGGACCATTTCGATAGATTTGCTTGGTAAGCCTTTAACTATTTCCACACCATCGATTTTCGACATCTTCGTCCGACGAAGAAGAATAGCTTTGAGAAGAGCCTGGAATTTTCGCATTGAAGCAGATTGTTTACTTGCCTTCTTCAATCCAACGACAAAGGTACCATGAAACGATTTCCATTGCGAATAAGGTCGAATACGTAAAAAGGCAATTTGAGAGTACATCTCCTCAATTCCATTTTGCATGGGCGTACCACTCAGAGACCAACGGAACATACTCTTGAGCGAATGTGCTGCTTTTGCAGTTTGCGTGAACCGATTCTTGATAACCTGCGCTTCGTCGAGGATGACTCGGTACCATTCTGTATCAAGGAAGAGACAGCGTGGTGGATCCACGGGCCTTGCCTCAGGGTCTGCGCTATTCCATTTATCGAAGACTTTCCATTCGTGAGCGAGGGTGTTGTATGTCGTTAAGACTACGTCAAATTGTAGTAATTCTTTAGATGTGCGTAATTTCTTGCCCCTGGCACTTGTATGGTGGATATAGACACTTAAGGAAGGCGAGGTCTTTGTCCGGATCTCGTTGTACCATTGTCGCAATAGTGCCACAGGAGTACAAATCAAGGTCGTCTTACACCTTTTATCTTCACTCGGTCTCGTCACTAATAATGCGATGCTTTATTGGCTCATTCAAGTGGAGATGGATACCTCTGAATGGTCTTTCCAAGACCCATATCATCAGCGAGAATGCCACCTTTATTCTTTCCATCTTCCATTTTCTGCATCCATGCCACACCCATCTGTTGATGTTTCATTAATCTCATGTTCTTTGCTAAGCCGGGTATAATCGCGTCTTTATCTTCAATCTTGATTTCTTCATCTGGTCTAATATTCGATAACAAATCTTTGATTTCTTCCGTTGACGGTGCGGGGACATTATAATCGAATACAGGCAGATTCGGGAGATACGAAGCTGGATCAATGTTTTGAGCAGGTCGCGGGAACTGTTGTCCAGGGAAAGGCCATCCATTATTCAGGAGGTTCCCGTTTGGAACGGTTCCTGGGACGGAGGGACTTAATGGGTTTCGTTGCGGAGGCCACATAAATTGTCTCGTGGCTTGTGGAGAGTCCAGGGTGATGGGACTCGAAGAGGTTCCTTGACCGATGAATGATGCTTGATTCTGGACTTGTGGCCACTGGAATTGATTTGCATTTTGCGTAAATGGCACGTAAGAGGATATAGATACTTGAGGCTGAGGTACAGATTGAGAGCGTTGAGGCAGTCCCATGAAGGGATTATTAATATTATATGTTGTAGTTGAAGGTCCTTGAACCCATGCACCAGGCAGTGTCTCGGACTTGATCGGATGAGGAGGCTGAGTTGACTGAGAAGGAAGAGAAGAAGAAGGCGAGAAGGCGGACTGCTCTTCACATCGCCAACAGAAATCGTCCATACCCGGTGATAGTATTTCAGAGCAGTTGTCACACCGGGTAACCTCGGGAGTCCTCTCTTGTCTTGTTCGCAATGGCGATTCAACAGGTGTCGACACTATTTGATTTCCTGTTATTGACTGCCATGCTGGACTTGTGGACTCATCCTGATGGAGACGCATGTAGTTCAAGTCTGTCTGAAGCGGTTCCCTAGCTGAAACAGGCGATGGTCGGTCCGCTATTTGACGCGCAAGCTCTTCATCACTAAAATGCATTAGCGAAAAAGAGTATGTAGCGAAGTACGCTGCTATCTGTGCTTGTCGCTGTCGCTGTCTCTCTTGGTCGTCGTCATCTGCAAGTTGTGAAGCGATCAATTGCGCGTACTCCCAGTCACTGATAATAATCAATATATGAATTGCGAGAGTGAAGAGATGAGGGGAAATACGCTAATTCCTGTTCGGCCCTATCTTGCTCACTCTGCGCCATCGTGTCCTCGTTTGTAAAATTCCACGTATCCTTATAAGGAAATGAATTAGTATCCGGGGTAGAAGATCCTGTTGCGGAAAGGACACTGGGAGCGTAGGAAGTGCCAACCTGAGGCGAAAACTGTGGCGATAGCGACCTTGACGCGCTCCCGCTACTTCCGCTATCCCCCCGATCTACAACCACTTGCATCGTTTCGATTATACGCAATATTTGTCCCTTTTCCTCAACTAATTTGTTACGTCGGGTTGCTTGAGTGGGTAAATTAGGGTTTATTGTCTGTAAATATTGGTCGATAACGGCGAGTTGTTCATTTAATATATCGACTGTTAAGAATTGTGCAAAGGCGTTATCATCTGTGGGGTCGGTCTCCGTGGTAGTCATAATGCAGTGGAGATGGGTCTAGTTTATGCCGGCTGGCTTTTACTTAACTCCGTGACACACGCCTGTAGCGAGATGTTAATTATGGCCCTGCGGGACTGGTCTGATTGCCAACGCAAGGAAGAAATGGACAAAATTGAGTTGCAGTAACCTCAGCAAAAGGAAATGCTTCGCCAAACCAAAGTAAATTTGGTTTCTGGGCTTCGTAAGGGGAAGGAGGGGCGGTTGTGAAGGGACGGGTAGATGTGCTTACGCCTTCGGTTAGTCAGGATCTCGCGATTAAACCTTATTGTGGCGTTGAAAAAAAATAAAAATAAAAAACTTCCAAATAATCCTACTTTACCGTAATCCAAAGTTGGGATTATTTAAAGATGTCGCTTAGAATAAATGCCGTCAGGCGGCAAAGCGGAACTTCCGGCCCGTGGCCGCTACCGGCGGAGCATTTTTCCTTGCTTCCGCTGCTCCCTCACTGGTAGGTGCCTTTAACGCCCCGCTTACTATCTGAGGCGTCATCACACTGGCATTCACTGTATTTCTAGATTATGGTGGTGATCACACAGGAAATCAAGGCTCCGGTGTGGGGTGTTGCTCCTCAAAACTCTCCCATCTGATTGAACGTGAACGGTCAGTCATCCTCCGCATCATTTTCCTGTCTTGTTCTGCCGGCGATTATCAGTTCTCCTCCATCTTACGAATATTCTCCTGATCGGCCGAACGGAGATAGGCATTATTATTCCTCACTTCTTTATAGGTTCATCTGACTTAATTTAGTAATGACATCGGTGCCCCGTTGCGCCCAAACCGAGAATACGGCAGCGGGATATAAGCGAGATATAAGCCGATGCTCACCCTTTCCCTACCGCTTACTAAAGAGAGAGAGTAAGATATACCGCAGACCGTATGGGCCATTGAGAACGTCCTAGGGGTCATGTTTACCGCATCTTGGATAGTCATCCTAATCTGACCAATTTTTGCCAGTGTTCTAGACCAAAGACCCATGAATAAGCCCACGTAACTTTTACCCGAGCTTCTTCAATTCTCTAAGAATACTCTCATATCTCATGATGCATATTGGAAGTTGCTGAAACAGAGAGATATAGCAGAAGTTCCTAGACCCACAGGAGATTCAAATCTGTTCACGTGCAAGAAGGGGGGGTTATTCATTGAATCAGCGATCACCTCCTCATCTCCATATCGTGCCACCTGAAAGATTTCAGATCTGATTTCGAAATTCTTCCCTTTCGAGATGACAGAGAATTTACCCTGTTCGTCAATATCTTTGACTTCACTTATCGGCTTGTGCTGTGTCCCTCGACATCCCAACTGCCAATCAAGGCGAGCATGCAAGTAAGGCAAGTGGAGTCAAATATCATGTGATTTGGGCTAGGGACCAGGCGGGCTCAATTTGAGATATCTGAGCGCTTCTACAAAATGGCACTTGGCGACGATGGCCACATTTCTATGTGTATTGTCAACGAGCGCACTCATTTGACTCTGAACTGCTCCATATGGAGTTGCTCCTCAACTCAAAAACGACAAAGGTAAGTGCATATATTATTTAGTTGAAAATTAGGCCCGGCATCACACGACCAAGAGAAGTCATCGTGAATATAGTTCCCGTCCCTAAAAATTGGAGGCCGCGATCTCTGGTCCTGGTTTGCGTGTCCCACTTCAAGAGAAAACGGGTTTACGCTGCTCTATGGAATATTTCAATTCCAGTCATCTCCTATTCACACTTATTCATTACCTCGAGAAATTCGTAGCTAGGATTTGAGGGAATCTACGCTGGTAGGAAGATTAAGTGGAACGAAAGAGTAAGTAGCTCTCAGGGAATGACTTTAAATGAACAGGAAAGCCGAGAAGAAACATGCTCTAAATATTGATGAACTTATAATCCACCCAATCATTGCCGAATATTCATCTCAACCTCGTAGTCCACTCCTCTACCCTGACGCTTTAACGTACACTCCAAGGCATGTCCCTTTCTGATATTCCTCGACCAAATGGTGCTCGGGAAGTTATTCTTGTCTATGAAGACCGCTTGCATTGGCTTCTATAATTTCTGGAGGAACTAATCGAAGGATATCAGGTGCGGTAGGAAGTTGTATTCCGACGAAAGATGCTGACCATGTTTTTATGTAATGTTCACAATTATCCCACCGCTCATCCGGATCAGGGGGCCCATGGTCAGTTCGTTTCTCCAGTGTTACGGACACATGGAGCTTTGTCCCGGTAAACTCAAACCACTCTGAAGGCATTGTAAATCGAATACCATTCTTGTCGGTCCATATCGCCCGGTCAAATTGTAAGTCCTGACTGAGAGTGCGAAGAATATGTCTAGGATCAGAAGTGACGTCGAGTACGGTCGTTGGACCATCGTTTTGTCTCCTTGAATACAGAACATCGATGGATCTCCGGGAGTGACCCCAGCGGGATAAGACTCGTGATTGCAGTCTTACACATGCAAAATCGACTTCGGCTGCATCTATTCCAGACGCTGAAAGAACCTCGTCATTTCGTGTGATTCGCGATGAGAGAGTCAGAGTTACATTTTCATTGCCATCTGCAACGAATGACGCCTCGGTTAAAAAATTGGAACTGAACGATGCTGGAATGCCTGTCCACACAACAGCCGGTCTCCAAAATCGATAAGAGTTGTACTGCCACACCCTGGGTGAAGAAGGTAGTATCTCTTCGGGACTGGCCCAGGTGCGTTTAAATTTAAGCTGTACGCTATTATATGGTCCTGTCACAAGTGGATAAAGGAGTTCGATTGCTCGGTTTGATAGGAGAGACTGAAGAGCCGGATATTTCGACAACGCTTCATGAAGAGCGATCAGATCGTTGAACTCTTGAAGCGGATTCAGGATGAGCAGCCAAATCTCAATTGGCAAGCCTTTCAAAAAAAATGGTTCGGAGGAAAGGGCGACCATTTTCTTAGAGCTGGGAAAGATGGACTGATGGTTTCCTATGTTGAAGGGATTGTGTTTTGTGCTCCACATTTTTTCCTTTCCCTGAGACAACTACGTGGATCAGAAGCTCCCTCGCCCTGCGGCGACTAGGTCGATCAGACCCTAACTTACCTATCCACCAACTTGTAAAGTGGAAAACATGAAACGATTTTGAGCGAAGTCTCTTTAGGCTAACACATATCCACCATTAAAGATGAAGCTGGTTGAGATGAGATGCAGGATCCACTGCACATGCCGCACCTGATTGAATTTGCATGCAGCCGAGGATCAGTAACTGAAGTCACCCTTGACGTTTAAGCCAGGTGGATGTCGATGTATCTTCTAAATATATACTTCACCCGAGCATTGTTTTCTTGCCATCCTCTTGCATTCTACTTAACCCCAATTCCACCGAATGACCAGTTGATCTCTTCAACCACACCGCTTCTGTCCATGTTCCATTGGAAATAGGATATTTTTCTGGACAAGTACAATCCTGTGATATGACATTGATGGTATCGCTTCAGGAATGTATGTCGAAGGTTTTGGTATGAAATTATCCCGTTGCCGTCGAGTTAAATGTCGGTTGCAATATCTTCTCAATTGTTTTTGGGACACTCTTCTCGGGCTATGTATGGGATTGTCAGATAAGATGGCCGTCAAAGATTCCCAAATCTGTCCGGTAATTTCGAACTGAACTGTTGACAGGGCAACCAACCACCTACTGATTGTCACCATCCATTTTCATAGCCCAAAAAAAGCCTGAAAGAAAGGGACCACCGAACCTCGGCCGTCTGCATTGAATTATCATCATCCCCCCGTCCAGCCAATTGTCCTTCTCCAAGTCTCAAGTAAAGTCAAGGACATAATTCAATGCTTGCACCCGCCGGCCGCACCGTTATCCGTTCTCTCCTCCGGCAAAATCGCCCCTTCTCCACTACCCCTCTCCGAGCCTCATACGCTGATACCCTCCCCAATCTTCGGATCAACAAAGACACAAAGGTCATTTATCAAGGGTTCACAGGTAAACAAGGAACCTTTCATGCCCAGCAGGCAATTGATTACGGGACTAAGATTGTTGGGGGTGTAAGTCCCAAAAAGGCAGGGCAGACACATTTAAGCTTACCTGTCTTCGGAACAGTGGAAGAAGCTGCATTGAGTGTGAAACGTACGTTAAATAACTAAAGGAGAGAAAAACTAATTGAAAGCTGATGCAACTGCTATCTTTGTTCCCCCTCCGTTGGCGGCCGATGCTATCCTTGACGTACTTTGACTCCATCCGCATCGGGACTAATTTAGGCCGTGGCTGCAGAAATCCCCCTTGTCGTTGTCATTACTGAGGGTATCCCGCAGCATGATATGGCCCGAGTTGCCTCCGTTCTTAAAACACAATCGAAAACCCGTCTTGTGGGACCCAATTGTCCCGGTGTAATCGCCCCAGAAGAGTGCAAGGTTTCCTTCCCTTTTCCCGGGCTTACAATAAATAGATCGGTATCATGCCTTCCCACATCCACAAAAAGGGCAAAGTTGGAATTATTTCACGTTCAGGAACATTAACCTACGAAGCCGTCAACCAAACTACCGAAGCCAACCTCGGACAAACCCTCGTCATCGGAATGGGCGGCGACCCTATCCCTGGGACAAACTTTATTGATGCCCTGACGGTATTCATGGAGGACGATAATACGGAAGGAATCATCTTGATTGGAGAGATAGGAGGATCTCAGGAAGAAGATGCCGCACAATGGTTGAAGGAGAATAACTTGAGCCGAAGTAAACCGAAGCCGGTCGTCGCTTTTATTGCTGGTGTGACTGCGCCGCCAGGCAAGCGAATGGGTCATGCTGGCGCCATCGTTGCTGGTGGAAAGGGTGATGCCAATTCTAAGGTACTAAATACAGCTATGATCTCTTGAATGGATCCTGATATTAGATTGCTGCATTGGAAAACGCCGGTGTTAAGGTCGTCAAAAGTCCCGCGAGGATGGGAAGCACACTTTACGAAGAATTTGTCGCGCGGGATCTTTTGTAGTATGTGATATTTAATTCTTCTTTTAAATCGGAAAATTTGTGGCGGGTACATGTACGGCGTGCGAACTTTATTCTTCCTTGCAAGTAGAATCAATACCATCTATTAACTACACACTCTCCGGACAAACTGATTGCGAGTAACCTTTACTACAATTGATTTACACTCTCCAGGATTAATTGAACCGCTCCAGCATTTATCAGACATGATATTGGCCCGGAATCGTGGGATTGTCTATGTGGTTGAT
>Ga0335078_10003707_pt1 | contig 22724 bp, 15 predicted proteins | sample Lox_Sample_32_FD_206711 | JGI IMG/M metagenome (GOLD analysis project Ga0335078, IMG submission 206711) | Soil microbial communities from Loxahatchee National Wildlife Refuge, Florida, United States - Lox_Sample_3.2 | ecosystem: Environmental > Terrestrial > Soil > Wetlands | place: USA... | reverse complement strand
ATCAGCACAGGCATCGCAACAGGTTCAGGTGGGGTGGCCCCTGGAGCGGCAGCGTTCGCACCCCGGAGCAGCGCCGGAACCCTCCGATTCGTTGCTTGAGACGGTTTGGACCCGCGCCAGCAGCTCCTGACGTAGGGCGACCCCTTCACTGCGTTCAGGGCGAGCTCTTGGGTCGGCCTTGGCCGTGGCAGGCCCCGGCCCTGCATCCGGATATGAAAGGGAGGATTTGGGAACTTCCCCGTCTAATCGGCGTATTAGCCGTTTGAGGGCTCGGTGGCGGATCGCATCAGGTCACTGGCCTCTTGAGCTCAAGGCAGGTCCACCGGGAGGCGGAAAGCATGGGATCTTTCAGAATGCAACTCAGGCAGGTTCTGCGCCGGCTCAGCCGGACGCCGATGTTCACCGCGATCACGTTGGTCACGCTCGCTGTCGGCATCGGGGCGAACACGGCGATGTTCAGCGTCATCGAGGGTATTTTGCTGAAGCCTCTGCCCTATCCCCATCCTGAGGAACTCGTCGCGCTCTGGTTGACCGCGCCAGGTATCGGGATCAAGGGCTTGAATCCATCGCCGGCAGATTACATGATCTACCGGGATCATAGCCGGACCTTCCAGGACATCGGGCTCTACACGGGCGTCTCGCGGAACATTACGGGCCTGGCGCAGCCGGAACACGTGGCTGGCCTCGATGTGACCGACGCCGTGCTCCCGATTCTCGGAGTCACGCCCATGCTGGGACGGTCGTTCACGCGCGCCGATGATGCCCCCGGAAGCCCGAAGACGGTGATGCTGACCTATGGCTATTGGCGCCGCAAATTCGGGGGCGAGCGGTCGGTGATCGGGAAAACGCTTGCGGTGGATGGAGAAATACGGCAGATCATCGGAGTGCTGCCGCAGGATTTTCGCTTCGGTCGGTCTGACCTTGCTCTGCTGGTACCCCTGCAGTTCGACCGCGCTAAAATGACGCTCGGACAGTACAGTTTTGAGGCTGTCGCCAGGCTCAAGCCGGGGGTGACACTGGAACAGGCCAACGCGGACGTCGCCCGGATGCTCCCCATCGTGCTGCGAAGCTTTCCGGCGCCACCCGGCTACGACGTCAAGATGTTCCAGGACGCGCGAATCGGGCCGAACCTTCGCACCCTCAAGCAAGACACGGTGGGTGATGTGGGCAAGGTCCTGTGGGTGCTGATGGGTGGCATCGCCATGGTGCTGCTGATCGCTTGCGCCAACGTCGCCAACCTGCTTCTCGTTCGAGCGGAAGGGCGCCAGCAGGAGATCGCCATCCGGGCCGCCCTAGGCGCAAGTCGCCGTCGAATTGCTGCGGAAATGCTGTTCGAGAGTTTAACGCTGTCGCTTTTGGGCAGCGTCCTTGGCCTCGGGCTGGCCTATGCTGCCCTCCGCGTTCTGCTGGGCATGGCGCCGGCTGGTCTGCCCCGTCTCGATGAAATCAGCGTTGATGGAAGTGTGGTGCTGTTCACCCTGGCTGTCTCCGTCGTCGCCAGCCTGCTGTTCGGTTCCATTCCGATCTTCAAATATGTGGGCGTGCGTTTCGGAACCGGATTGCGCGAGGGCGGACGCTCCGTGAGCGAAAGCCGTGAGCGGCACCGGGCGCGCAACGCGCTGGTGATTGTGCAAGTGGCGCTTGCACTAATCCTGCTGATCAGCTCGGGACTCATGATTCGCACCTTTCGCGCTTTGACCACCGTGAATCCTGGCTTCGTCGCGCCTGCCGAACTCCAGACGTTCCGCGTCGGTATCGACGAGACCGAAGTGAAGGAGCCCGAGCGTGTGGTTCGCATGCAAGAGGCGATTCAGCACAAGATTGAGGCTATTCCCGGCGTCTCCTCCGTCGGCATCTCGATGAGTGTCCCCATGGATGGCAACGAATGGAACGACGCGGTCTACGCGAAGGACCGCACCTACTCTCCCGGCGAGATTCCGCTGCAACGGTATAAGTTCATCGCGGCGGGCTATTTCAAGACGCTGGGCACTCCGATGCTTGCCGGCCGCGATATCACTTGGAGCGACATCTACAACAAAGTCCCAGTGGCCATCGTCTCCGAAAGGCTGGCGCGCTCCGATTGGCACGACCCTGCGAAAGCCGTAGGCAAACAAATCCGCTCAGACACAAAGAGCGAGTGGCGGGAGGTGGTGGGCGTGGTCAGCGACATCCACGACGACGGCCTGGATAAGGAACCGCCGCGTTCGGTGTATTGGCCCATGCTGGTGGCGCATTTCCAGGGCACCGACAAGATTGACGTGCGGCGGTGGGTGACCTTCTCGATTCGCAGTCCCCTGGCCGGCTCGGAGAGCCTGATGAACGAAGTGCGGCGGGCGGTGTGGTCGGTGGACCCCAACCTGCCGCTGGCCGACGTCCACACGCTTGCGTATTACTACACACGCTCCATGGCACGCACGTCGTTCACGCTCGTTATGCTCGCCATCGCTGGTAGCATGGCGCTGCTGTTGGGAGTCGTGGGCCTGTACGGCGTGATCGCCTACGCGGTGTCGCAGCGCAAGCGCGAGATTGGCATCCGCATGGCGCTGGGCGCTCGACACCAGGAACTTGCCGGCATGTTCCTGCGGCAAGGCCTGCTTCTGACAGGTGTAGGCGTGGCCTGTGGGCTGATCGCAGCAACCTTGGTGATGCGGCTGATGTCCGCGCTCCTGTTCGGGGTGAAGGCGCTCGATCCGATAACTTACGGCGCGGTGTCTCTAGGCTTGGTGGCGACGGCCGCGCTCGCGAGTTACCTGCCCTCGCGACGCGCCGCTACCGTCGATCCGGTCGAGGCCTTAAGGGCGGAGTGAGGCCGGGGTCAGAGGAGCAAGTGAAGGTTTTAACTTGCTGCGTGCCGGGCCGCATGCAAGAGAAGAATTCATCACAGTCGCGGGTATGAACCGCGTACGCTGCCCAGAATAAAAATGTAAGGCCGGAGCAAGCCCCGGCCCCTCGGCGCATTTCGAAACAGCGTGTCGAAATAAGCCGGGCCCAGCGCCGGCGCTCTGTTCATCGGCCGCGCTTTTTACCCGACCCTTTGCACCGCGGCCGCTTGCTGCCGCACTCCAGACCGTGCGGTTTTCGGCGGAGCCAGCGTTTCTTTCCGAGCATCTGAGTATCCGGGGCGGACGCGTCCGCGCTACGATGACACACCATCGCAGAGCGTGGGGACTCGGTGTATCATGGAGGCTAGTGAACTAAATGAGTAACGGGAGGAAACCTCGGATTCTGGTCGTTGAGGATGACGCTAGCGAGCGCCGCGGGTTGGCCGAAGTTCTGGCGGCCTGGGGATATGAGACGGAGTCTGCTGCCGATGGAGAAGAGGCGCTTTGCAAGCTGCCCGCTTTTGAGCCGTCGATCGTGATCAGCGACCTCCGCATGCCGCGAATGACCGGCATCGAAGTGCTGAAACGCGTGCGCGAGGAGTCGCCCAACACGGCCTTCATGATCCTCACGGGGCAGGCCACCATCGAAGAGGCCGTGGAAGCGACCAAGCTCGGCGCGTTTAACTTCATCGAGAAGCCGATCGACCCCAAGCGGCTTCAGGTGGAGATCCGCAACTGTATGGAAAGGTCCGCCAGTGCGCGCCACCTCGAGGCCGCGCACCGCCGCCTGCGCGACGTCGGACTGATGGGCAGGCTGGTGGGCCGCTCGAAACGCATGCAAACCGTGCTCTCGCTGATCGAGCAGGTAGCGCCTTCCTCGGCGTCCGTGCTCATCACCGGAGAGAGCGGAACCGGCAAGGAACTGGCGGCGCGCACCATTCACGAGCTCAGCCCGAGGGCTCCCAGGCCGTTTGTCGCGGTCAATTGCGCCGCCATCCCGGAGAGCCTCATGGAGAGCGAAATCTTCGGGCACGAAAAGGGAGCGTTCACGGGCGCGACGGAGCGGCGCCTGGGATGTTTCGAGCTGGCCGACACGGGGACGCTGCTGCTCGATGAGATCGGCGAGATGCCGTTGGCGACCCAGGCGAAGCTTCTGCGGGTGCTCGAGGATTCCCAGGTGCGGCGCCTGGGCAGCAAGCACGAGATTTCGGTCGACGTTCGAGTGCTGGCCGCCACCAACAAGATTCCCGAGGACGCGGTGGCCCGGGGACAACTGCGCAGCGACCTCTACTTCCGCCTCAACGTCGTTCACATTGAAATGGCGCCGCTGCGGGAACACCTGGAGGACCTTGACGATATGGTGCCCGCGATTCTGCAGGAGCTGAGCCGGAAGCACGGCCGCGAGGTGAAGTCGGTGGATGACGAAGTGATGGAAATGTTGCGCCATCATTCCTGGCCGGGAAACGTACGCGAGCTTCGGAATACGCTGGAGCGCGGAGTCGTGGTCTGCAGGAATTCGGTGCTGCGCCGGAAGGATATTTCCGCCGAATTCGGCCGCGTCGTGGCGTCCGCTGAGGATGGGCTGCGGCTGAGGCCCGGTCTGACCGTCGACGAAGCGGAACGCCGCTTGATCATTGAGACCCTCGCCTTTGCGAATAACAACAAGACCCGCGCCGCCGAGATGCTGGGGATCAGCCTCAAGACCCTTCACAATAAGCTGAAGGATTATGAGACTCAGCCTCAAACTTAAGCTGACGGCACTGATTTCGCTCCTGGTGCTGGTGGTGGTTGTGGCGGGCGCCGCCTTCTACTGCTCGGCCCTGACCCGGTACACCCTCTATGACATTTCGAGCGTCGGGGAGGATGTCACCAAGCTGGTGTTCGAGCAGGCTCGTGTCGCTTTGAGTGCTGCCCAGGTTCCGCCCGGCACCGACTTCCACAATCCCGACCAGGTGCGAGAATTCCTTCGCAATGTGCTGAACAACGACTCGCCATTGCAGACCACGCTGCAGTCCGTCACCACTTTTTCGGACAGTCTCGATTACGTGACGATTACCGACGGCAGCGACCGGGTGGTTCTCCAGAATACCCCCGGCGAGGTTGGCCAGAAGTTCTCGGTGGCGCCCCCTTTCTCCCAGTTGTCGAAGGAAAGCCTGCTTCAACAGCTCCGGACAATCTACGGGCGTCCGCGGCTGTACGAGGTGGTATTTCCCCTCAAGTTCGGCCAGGAACCCCTCGACATCCGGGTGGGCGTTTCCACCGTTTTCCTGGGAAACCTGCTAAAACCGGAGTTGAGGCGCGCCTTGCTGGGTTCGCTGGCGGCGGTCGTGCTCTCGACCCTCACGGCCGGGGTGTTCTCCTTCCTTCTGCTGCGCCCGCTGGAATCGATCTCGCTCAACGTCGAACGCCTGGCGCGCGGGGAGCTTCCGGGCCCGGTTCCGGTTTCCAGCAAGGACGAGTGGGGGATCCTGTCTTCAAAGTTGAACTTGCTCGGCGAGCGTATCCGGGGAGAGAAGGCGGCCTTCGTCGCCCTCAAGGAAAACCTCGATCAACTGCTGGGCAACCTGGCGGACGGACTGATGTTCTTTGACCAGCAGGACCGGCTGGTGCTGGCGACGCCGGCCGTCGCGCGCTTCATGAACAAGACGGCGGAGCAGATGCTGCGCCAGACACCGCAGGAGATCTTCTCCGACGGGGATCAGCTGAGTTGTCTCTTGCGGGACGCCTTTGCCCAAAGGCGGGCGCTGAACGGCCAGACGGTAGTGGGCTCCGCCGGCTCCCAGACGGGCACGGTGGCCGCGAGTGTCGCTTTCGTCGAGGAAGATGGAGCCCCGATAGCTAGCTTAGTTACACTGCGCGACGCGGAGACGCGCGCCCAGCTCGAGAGCCAGATCGACACGGCCGCCAAACTGGCGGCGATCGGCAGGCTCACCTCCGGGGTGGCGCACGAGGTGCGGAATCCGCTCAACGCCATGGTTCTGCAACTGGAGGTGCTGAAAGCGAAGCTGGGCGAGCAGGCCGGAGCCGTGACGCCGCAACTCGAAACCCTCAGCAGCGAGATCCGGCGCCTCGACCGGGTAGTGAAAACCTTCTTGGACTTCACGCGGCCCGTCGAACTCCACCCGGTCGAGACGGAGGTCGGGGCTTTGATCGAAGACGTCTTCCGCTCGGCCCAGCCCGAGGCCATCCGGCACCAGGTGCGAATGGTCCTGCAGCGCAACGGACCTTCGACGTTCCGCGTCGATCGCGACTTGATGAAACAGGCCCTTCTGAATCTTGTGCTGAACGGTTGCCAGGCGATGCCCTCGGGTGGAGAACTCAAGGTGTCCACTCGTTCCCACGCCCGCCAGGTGGAGATTGAAATCGCCGACCAGGGAGTGGGAATTCCTCCGGAAGCGCGCCCGCGGGTTTTCTCGCTTTACTACACGACGAAGGCCTCGGGGAGCGGCGTGGGTCTGGCCATGTCCTATCGAATCGTGCAGCTTCATAATGGGACCATCGACTTCTCGAGCGAGGTCAATCGCGGAACGGTCTTTCGGCTGGCGCTGCCGCGATGAGGTGGCGGTTTGCACGGCGCCCCTGACTGAGATTGACCAGGGAACCGGGCGCAGTCCCGGGCATCCAAGAAAAGAACCAGCGTGATACCAGGCGCCCCTCACCGCATCCCCGTGCTTGGCCGCGATCCTCGGCGAAGCGCATCCCGCCAGGCCACCCGCGCCTTGGTGGCGGCATTCTATGACACCGCGGATCTGTTGCTCCGGCCGGTGGACGCCGTCCGCTGGCTCAAGCTGAGCGTCCTTTGTCTGTTCCTCGGAGGTGGCACGCCCTCGGCGGCCTTTAATTGGAGTCTGGGATCGCTGCCCGGCGATATTGGCTTCCGCGAGTTCATCGGCCGGGTGCGCGAAACCGTGATGGCGCACGTCTGGCTCATCGCTCTGGCTACGCTCGCCGCCGCGGGCTTGTTGGTGGGGACGCTTTATCTCCGCTCCGTCTTCCGCTTCGTGCTCGTAGACGCGATCGCGCGGCGCGATGTTCACCTGCGGTCAAGTCTGAGGGAAACGCGAAAGTCGGGCCGATCCTACTTCCGGTGGCTGCTCGGAATCGTCCTGGGAGTGAGCCTGTCGCTGCTCGCCGGCGGTATCCTCGTCTATCCCTACCTGAGAGCGGCCGCGGCCGAGGGCATGCGTTCGCCTTCATTCTGGGCCATTCTGGTAGCCATCCTGGTGGTGGACATTCTGATTGGATTAATCGTGGCTTTGGTGGTCGTGCTTACCGACGACTTTGTGGTACCCATCATGTATGCCGAGGGCTTGCCCTTACTGCCCGCTTGGGCAAAGCTGGTGCCGAAACTGCGGGCCGAATCCGCTTCCTTTGCGGTGTATGTGCTGCTTCGGTTCGCGGTCGCCGTCGCCACCAGCGTGGCTGCCTTGTTTCTCCTGTTCCCGCTCCTGCTGGGGCTGTTTTCGGGCGCGATCATCTCCGGCGCGCTGGCGGTATTGACGCTGCACTTCTTCGGCTTTTACTGGAGCTGGAATCCGCTCACCGTCTCTCTGACAGTGGCGGCATTCGCAATGCTCATCAGCCTGGTCTTGGCCGTTCTGAGCGTGGTGGCCATGCCCGCCCAAGTACTGATCCAGGACTTCGGCCTTTGCTTCATCGCCGCGAGGTTCCCTTCCGTGCAAGGTGTGCTCGGAGGCTCACCGGCGCGCTGGACGGACGGTTCTGCGGCCTCAAGCGGTGTCTCGTCCTGAGACCTTCCGCCTGCCAGGCAAACGAGACTGGCATTCGGTGGCGTGCTTGGATCGGGACCGCGCCTCTAAATCTCGCTCGACTTCACGCTTTGTCGCGGCGCGAGCCGTTGACGTCCTCGGGCACGCTGCCGTAATCGTAACCGTAGCCGTATTGGTACTGGTGGGAACCAAAGCCGTGGCGTTCAAGATCAAGGTCGTTCAAGGCGACCCCCAGAATACGGGCGCCGCTTCCGTACAGCAACGTGCGGGCCCGGCGGACGACGTCGTAAGGCGTGGCGTGCGCACGCGCCACCAGCACCACCGCGTCCACGAGCGTCGCCAAAATACGGCTGTCGGCCACACTGAGCATGGGCGGCGAGTCGACCAGGACATACTCGAACTGCGACCGCAGTCGCCGCAGCAGATCGGCGGTCAAGGGAGAGGAAAGAACCTCCGCGGGATTGGGTGGAATCGGCCCGCAAGGGATGACGCTCAGATTCTCAACGCCGGGAACGGGCAGCACCGCGGCCTTCAGATCAACATGCCCCGTGAGGCACTGCACGAAGCCCGGAGTATTCTCGACGCCCGTGGAGCGGTGGCAGGCCGGCCGGCGCATGTCGCAATCCACCACAACGACTCGGTTGCCCAAGCTCGCCAGCGTGGCTCCCAGATTCACCGTGGTGGTCGTCTTCCCCTCGCTCGGCAGCGCACTTGTGACCAGAATCAGCCGCGGCACAGGGCTGGCGGAGAGCAGCACCGAGGTCCGCAGCGAACGGAAAGCCTCGACGGACTGCGGGTCCGTCTGAACCCCGGGCGCCAAAGCGTGGTGGCCGTTCGAGCCGGCGGCCAGCAAGGCCTCTTCGTGCTTAGCATCCTTCGCCCCCGCGATCGCAAAGCGCGGCAGCACACCCAGGGAGGGCAGACGAAGGTACTGCTCCACGTCGTCCGGAGTCTTCAACGTCTTGTCCAGATATTCCTGGAAGAACGCCAATCCAACGCCTAACCCGACCCCCGCCAGGAGTCCGAGCGTCAAATTCAGCAAAACGCGGGGCTTTACTGGTTCTGGCGGAACCACGGCGGGATCGATCACACGGATATTACTCGCGCCCAGGCCTGCCGACACGTTGGCTTCCTTCATGCGCGTCAGCAGGCCGTCATACAGCTCGTGATTACTCTGGGATTCCCGCTTAATGATGTCGTACTGAATCGTCTTCTCAGCCAGGTCATTCTGCTCGTTCTTGGCTTCAGTCAGCGCGCTGGTCAATTTGTTCACACGGTCGCGCGCATCGGTGTATTGGTCGATGATGGTTTTGGCAGCCGTCTTCTTCTGCTGCTCGATCTGCTTGTCGATGACATCCATCTCCTTCTTGACCTGCTTGACCTTCGGGTAATCAGGCTTGTACTCGACACTCAGATCGTCGTACTGGCGCTCCAGATCCGTCTTTCGGCGCTGAAGGTCTTGAACGAGCGGATTGTCGACAATACCGGGCAAGGTCTCAATATGCCCGGCCTGAACCTGGTCGTATAGCGTGCCGATCGCGATCAGGTCATTCTGTGCAGCCGTCAGACTGGTTGCGACCTGTGACAGGTGCGCGGTGACCAGCGTTTCTTTGTCGTTGACAAAAACAATCCCGTTCGCCCGCGCATACTCAGCCAGTTTGTCGTCCGCTTTTTCAACCGCGATCTTCATATCCGCGATCTTATTCTGGAGCCAAGCCGAGGCCTTCATAGTTTCGTCGTACTTGGTCTCCAGGTTGAAATTGGAATACTCATTGGCCAGCTTATTAGCCACCGTCGCGGCCAGGTTAGGATCGTAAGTGTCAAAGGTGATATCCGCGAGGTTGCTTCGCCGCACCGGGTCCACGTCAACGGCAGTCTGAAAGTAAGCGACGGCATTCTTGAAGAGAGGTGAAGACGCGTCGGGCGGATCCTCATCGATGTTGGGGGGAAGCGTCGGCACAGCGCCTTCGATCAATCCAAACAGATAACGCGGGCGTATGAACTCCGGGTTCTCGTAAAGTTTAAGATCCTTCACAACCTGCTCGGCCAGTGTGCGGCTTTTGATGAGCTTATATTGCGTGTCCTGGTAGCTTTCGAAGTCACCGTTGTTACCGACGCTCACCACTTCTTTGAAGTTCACCACACTGGGCGGCTCGGGGTCGATTTCAATCTCCACTTTGCCCTCGTAAACGGGCTTCTCCTTCAGGGTACCGATCGCAACCGTGGTGAACACGACCAAAACGCAGGTCAGTACCAGCCATCGCCGTTTGAGCACGAGCTCCCAATAGTCCAGCAGATGCGGAACTTCCTCCGGAGCCACATCCAGCACTACCGATTCGCGTGCCAAAGTGTGGTCTGCGCGAACCAAGGCCTCGGGTTCCCTTACTTCGGTAATTCGATTCTCTTCCATTCTCAATCCTTGAACGGAGCCAACGCCTGGTCGAGTCGCCTGGTATCAGAGACCGCGGTAAATAGCAATCCCACTCAGAATGCCGACGACGTTTCCGATGGTGCCCTTGGCGACACCCTTGGCGCCGCTGTTGGGCACGAAGAAGATGTCGTTGTCGGCGAGAGTGACATCCGGAATCTTGCCGCGCATGAGCTTTTTGAGATCAATGGGGACTTCGCTGGTAATAGTGCCAGCAAAGGAGCGATGGATAATCTTGGCCTGGGAGGTCCGGGCGTTTGCGCCGATACCTTGCGCCATAGCCACCGCCTCGAGAGCGGTCATAGAGTCCTTGTTGTCGAGTACGTACCCGCCCGGTCTGTTGAAGGCGCCGACGAGATATACAATCCCGGCCCGGCTCACGGTGACTTCGTCGAAGGGATGGATTTCAATATTGAGGCTGCTGTCCTGGGAATAAAGCAGTTTGTGGAGTTCAATCGAGACCTTGTCCGGAGCCGTCTGGACAATGCCGTCCACCTGAGGTAGATCCTGAAAGCCGTCCTGCCGCTCGATATAAACGTACTTGCCGGCGGCGGCGCCAATAGAGGCCAACCCGCCGGCCATGGCAAGCACGTCCATCAGGTTCCGGCGCCCCGTGAGGTAGTACCGCCCGGGCTTCGCCACCGAGCCCAGTACGGATACGGGCCGGGACGCGAACGACTTAATGAAGATCGTCACCTGCGGATCATTGAGGTACTTTTCGCCCAACTTCTCCGTCAGTGCCTCGCGAAGCTGGCGCTGAGTGAGCCCCGCCGCCCTCACCGAGCCAATCAAGGGAACGGAAATGGTCCCGTCGTTGGCGACCTGCGCGTCGAAATGGCTCATTTCGGGGACATCGAAAACGTTCATCTCAACGACGTCCTCCGGGCCCAGAAGATAATCAGGACCAATTCGGCCATTTGAGAGACTGCCGGCCTCAACTCCGGCCGGGGGTTGAAGATTCGTATCCGCGCTTCCATCGGTGGGGCCGGTAGGAGCGACTGGATTAACTGGGTTGGCAACACTTCCCGGCTGCGACTGGTCAGCCGGTTCTTGCGCTGAACCCGGGGCTTGAGTTATCGATGGCTGGGGCGGTTGCTGACCGGTCTGATTCGGCTGTTGCACATCCTGAGGGGCCGGAGCGTCTTGGGCATCAAGGGGCGCCGAGATGGCGGCGCACCAGAGGCAGGCTCCGATCGCCGCCGACAGTAACCAACCACAAAACCTCATCGACTCCTCCTCTTGGCAAGACGACTCCTCACCCCCATTTTTCCCGCTTGGTCCGGCGCGGCCGCGGCTAAGTGCGGCTAAATACTGAAGGTAGACGAACGCCCTCGCTCTTGTCAAGGCGACGGCGCGTTGACGGCGCGAAGCCCCGAAAGCCGGAGGAGTCCGTCTTCGGGTTCAGGCGATTGGACTTAAGCGCGCTGAAGCGATGTTTCGAAAGGGCAATGACGTGGAGCAACCCGCGTTTCCGTCGCGCATCGAAAGTACGACAAGCGGAGTATGTTGGACCGCAGCGCGAGGGCCCGTCATTCTCAGGTCCCCTCGGATTTACGATCCCAAATTCCAGATTTCTAACCAGCTCACCCTCCGCAGGCTCCCCTGGGGTCGCTCCCGGTCACTCACCTTGACATTCTACTGGAAGCCGTTTATCGTTAACCTAGAATGTCTACCAAAGAGCAGAAAGAGCGGATCGAACTGCTGCAAGGCACCCTGGACCTGCTGATTCTCCGGACGCTGCTGCCGGGGCCGGCGCATGGCCACGCCATCGCCAAGGCTATCGAATTCAGGTCCGACGAGGTGTTGCAGGTCGAGCAAGGATCGCTCTATCCGGCGTTGCACCGGTTGATCAAGCGGGGTTGGATTTCGGCCGAAGCGGGCACCTCAGAGAATAACCGGCGTGCAAAGTTCTACAAACTGACGGCCAGGGGTCGGCAGCAGCTCGCGCTCGAGACCAGCAAGTGGGACAAGCTGGCCGGAGCGATCGCGCGGATTCTGCGGCCGGTGGAGCAGGAGAGCGAATCATGAGCCTGAGCAAGCGCATGTTGGCCGGTCTCGACCAGGACATCCGCGACCATATCGAGCGGGAGACGCGGGACAATATCGAGCACGGAATGCCGCCGGAGGAGGCGCGCTACGCGGCCTTGCGCAAGTTCGGCAATGTGACTCGGGTCCAGGAAGAGACGCGAGAGGTATGGACCGTCCTCTGGATCGAGCAACTCTTGCACGACGTGCGCTTCGCTTTCCGCACCCTGCGCAAGTCGCCTGGCTTCTCCATCCTCGTGGTCTTGATTCTTGCCCTCGGCATCGGCGCCAACACAGCGATCTTTAGTGTCGTGGATGAGGTGCTTCTGCGGCCCCTCCCGTTTTCCAACCCCAACCAACTCGTCCTGGTATTGGGCGCTCCGCTCAAGCAGCCAGACGCGCTGACGAGTCTTTCCTACAGGGATTTCCTCGAGTGCCGCAAGCACAACCATGTCTTCAGCGAACTGGCGGGAAACGGATTTCACGATCTCACCTTGACCGGGGCAGGCGAACCGTCCATTGTGAACACGGCATCCGTGACGCCGGAGCTATTTCCTCTGCTGAGCGCAAAGCCTCTGGCGGGCCGCACATTCGTGCCCGAAGATGGCAAGCAAGGCGCGGCGCCCGTGGCTATTCTCAGCGAAAATCTGTGGCGGAGCCGCTTCGGTTCGAATCCGGGTCTCATCGGTCAATCCATCAGCCTGGACTATCGGTCATTTACGGTCGTCGGAATCATGCCGGCGAGCTTTCGCTATCCGGTCGACGCCCCCCCGGAGGACGTCTGGATTCCCGTCGCGCAGGACCCGCTGTTCGGACCGTTGATGTTGCGGCCCGGCGTGCGGATGCTGCGCGTGATCGGCCGGCTCAAGCCGGGCGTGTCTCTCACGCAAGCTCAAGCCGAAATGGAAACCTTAGGGGCAAGACTCGCCCGGGAGTTTGCCCCGCAAGATTCTGGATTCACCATCCGTGTTCTGCCCTATCAGCAGATCGTCGTAGGCGGCGCGAAATCTCCGTTGCTTATTTTATGGGGCGCGGTTGGGCTCGTGCTGCTGATCGCCTGTGCCAATATTGCCAATCTGCTTCTGTCGCGCGCTACTTCTCGGGGGAGAGAAATTGCCGTGCGAATCGCGCTGGGGGCGCGGCGCTCCCGCATTGTCCGGCAATTGCTGACGGAGAGCGCCGTGCTGGGATTGCTGGGTGGAGTCGCCGGTCTGCTTCTTGCGGCCTGGGGTGTCTGGATTCTGCGGCCTTTCCTGCCGCCCGACGTCGCCCGGATCAATTCGATTCATGTTGGCGGCTGGGTCCTGGCGTTCGCGCTCTCGTTGTCGCTTGCCGCCGCACTGGCGTCTGGAGTGGCGCCCGCGCTCCTCGCCACTCCATCCAACTTGCACACGAGCATCAAAGAGGGAGGCGGCGAGCGTACGGGCCAGCCTGGCGGCCAGCGTGTGCGGAGTTTCCTGGCGGTTGCGGAAATTTCGCTGGCCATGACGCTTTTGGTTGCGGGCGGTCTCCTCATCCGCAGCTTTGCGCTGGCCACGTCGGCCAATCCGGGCTTCGATCCCAAAAACGTCATCGAGGCCGAGGTTTCGCTTCCGCAATTTCAATACTCGACGCCGCAGCAGTGGACGGCTTTTTCGAAGGAGCTGCTGGAACGTCTTCAGGCGCAGCCCGGCTTGCGGGATTCCGCGCTGGCCGCTCCGCTGCCGATGGACCGCCAGGGCGAGGCCAACTTCGAGTTCAGCATTGTAGGAAATCCTCCGCTTCCTCCCGGCAAATCAATCACCGCCGATTACGCCACAGTGAGTCTCGATTATTTTCGCGTGATGGGAATTCCGCTGCTGCGCGGCCGTTTTTTCTCCGAGCAGGATTCCCCGTCCAATCCGAAGGTCGCGATCATCAGTGAAACGCTGGCGCGCCGGTATTTACCGAACCAGGACCCCATCGGAAGGCAAATGAGATTTGGATTTCCGCCGAACGGCAATGTGTCGCGGGAAATCGTCGGCATCGCCGGCGACGTGCGGGATGTGGCGCTGAGCCGGAAACCCGGGCCGATGATGTATGTGCCCTTCGCTCAGGCGCCTCTTTACGGAGGGGAGGTCGTTGTCAGAAGTTCGTTGAGCGCATCGAGCGTGGCCGCCGGCATTCGCCAGGCGGTTCACTCCATTGACAAGGACCTGCCGGTGACGGATGTCGAATCCTTCCCCGAGGCGCTCGGCGCATCGATGGCGCAGGAACGATTCCGCACCTTGCTGCTGAGCTCGTTCAGCGCGATTGCCCTCATCCTGGCCGCCGTTGGAGTTTTTGGAGTGGTTTCTTATTCGGTGTCGCGCCGCACCCACGAGATTGGCATCCGCATGGCGCTGGGATCCGCGCCGGGAACAATCCTACGTCTGGTGCTCGGGGAGTCGGCCAGGTTGGTTCTTGCGGGCCTCGGTGTCGGATTGCCCGCTGCGCTCGCGCTGGCGCGATCCTTGTCGAGCCTTCTCTACGGCATCAGACCATCCGACCCCATAACATTTATCGCGGTCGCGCTGATTCTGACCGGCGCGGCGCTCCTCGCCTCATATATCCCGGCTCGCCGCGCCATGAGCGTCGATCCCATGGTGGCCTTGCGCTACGGGTAAGGTATAAGTGAGGAGGCTCTGGTTGTACATTCCCGCCGCTTCCCCAAAAGGAGGCAGTTCGAGCCTTTCTAGATGACTGAATTGGGCAATGTCTGAACAAATTTGACAGCTTTGCCGGCTTTGAAATCCGGAATAATCCGGAATTTACAATATTTGCAATCTTGAATATCTTCAATATCTTGAATATCTTGAATTTGCGATCTGAAATCCGAGGGGACCTTGTCGCTCGGAGGTCGAAGACGTCGCTGTGCTTTTTGCTCTTCGGTGGGTAGCACCCCCGGGGCAGCGGCGGTCGCGGACCGCCGCTACAGCCTCTGGGCCGAGTTCTCACACAGACTCTTCAGCCCCGCCGCTGCGACCTCTCTTGGATCTTTACCCTGTCTCGCTCTCGGCGGTCTTGGCCGTCAGACTTCAGGGGCGAAACGCCCGTGTAACACGGGGCGGCACCCCGTGCACTTTGCGCTGTGCAGATAACGCTCTATAAGTTGACGAGTCTTGTAATAATCTGGGTGCCGTGTGATAGTCTTAAGTCACCTACGATTCCTTAGGTTGGGGCTTCGGCCTCGAGGATGTCAGAATGCCCGCTTACTCGGTGAAGGTTTCGCTGCCATCGGAAGACAAGCGCTGGAAGATCGTGAACGGAACAATGCGCCGTCATGGCTACAGCCGCAACTCGCTGATCGAGACGCTCCACACGGTTCAGAAGTCGTTCGGTTTCCTCGATCACGAATCTCTACAGTTCGTGGCCCAGTCTCTGCGCGTGCCGTTGAGTAAAGCCCTCGGCGTCGCGACCTTTTATCACTTTTTCAGCCTCAAGCCTCCCGGGGAGCACGCCTGCGTGATCTGCCTGGGGACGGCCTGCTATATTAAGGGCGCTGGGCAGTTGCTGGCCGAGACCCAGAGTTCTTTGGGAATCAAGCCCGGCGAGACCACGTCGGACGGCAGAGTTTCACTGATGAGCGCGCGCTGCGTCGGTTCGTGCAGTTTTGCCCCCGTGGCTCTTTTTGACGGCGAAGTTGCCGGGAAGTTGAGCTCGCAAGAGATGCAGACCAGGCTTCAGAGGTGGCAGCAGCCATGACCCCTGAACAGCTCAGCCAGATGGCTTCCGACGAAACGGAGCTTCAGCAGGGCGTTCAGCACCGGCTGAATGTCTGCATGGCCGCAGGCTGCCTTTCTCTGGGCAGCGACACTCTCAAGAGCGCTCTGCAAAAGGCGGTTAGCGACCGCCAGGAATCCTGCCAGGTCAAAGGGGTCGGCTGCATGGGACTGTGCTCCCGCGGCACCCTGGTATCGCTCGAGCCGGCCGGCGCTCTGTATCAAGGCGTAACCGCCAGCGACGCCGCGGAGATCGTTGAGCATCTGGCGGGCCCACCTGTCGGCCGCCTGGAAAGCTCGCGCAACACGCCCTTTTTCAAGCACCAGGTGAGTGTGGTGCTCGAGAATTCTGGCCGCATCGATCCGGAGCGCATCGAGGAGTACGTGGCCGCCGAAGGCTATCAGGCCCTGACCCAAGCTCTCACCGAAATGACTCCGTCGCAAGTGATCGAGCAGATTTCGATCAGTGGGCTGCGCGGCCGCGGGGGAGCCGGGTACCCGACCGGATTGAAGTGGGGCACGGTCGCCAAGGCTCCGGGACCCTTGAAGTACGTGATCTGCAACGCCGACGAGGGCGATCCCGGAGCTTTCATGGATCGCAGCGTGCTTGAGAGCGACCCGCATCGCGTCCTCGAAGGCATGATCATCGCCGGGTATGCCGTCGGCGCCAGCCGCGGCTACATCTACGTCCGGGCCGAATATCCGCTCGCCATCGCGCGGCTGACCACGGCCATTCGCCAGGCCAAGCATTTAGGCGTGCTCGACAGGGAGATCTGCAACACCCAGTTCAGCTTCGATATCGAACTTCGCCTCGGCGCAGGCGCTTTCGTGTGTGGCGAAGAGACCGCTTTGATTGCCTCCATCGAAGGCGGGCGCGGAGCGCCCCGGCCGCGGCCGCCCTATCCCGCGCAGTCCGGTTTATTCGGTGCGCCCACCCTGATCAACAACGTCGAGACTTTCGGCAACGTTCCCGCGATTATCCGCAAAGGCGGAGAATGGTACGCGGGAATGGGCACCAAGAAGAGCAAAGGCACCAAGGTCTTCGCCCTGACCGGCAAGATCAACTGCACCGGCCTGATCGAGATTCCGATGGGCATGACGCTGCGCGAGATCATCTTCGACGTGGGCGGCGGGGTGCCCGAGGGAAGGAAATTCAAGGCGGTGCAGACGGGCGGCCCGTCGGGCGGCTGCATTCCGGAGCAACTCCTCGACATGCCCGTCGATTACGAATCGCTGGCTCAGGTCGGCTCCATCATGGGCTCCGGCGGCATGATCGTCATGGACGATACCTCTTGCATGGTCGACGTGGCCAGGTATTTCATGGAGTTTTGCATGACCGAGTCCTGCGGCAAGTGTATCCCCTGCCGCGACGGTACGGTTCAAATGTACGATTTGCTGACCAAGATCTCGGAAGGCAAGGCCGCGCGCGGCGATCTGGCCATGCTCGAGGAGCTCTGCGACCTGGTGAAGAACACCAGCCTTTGCGGACTCGGCCAGAGCGCCCCGAATCCCGTGCTCAGCACCCTTCGCTACTTCCGCGACGAATATCTGAGTCATATTGACGAGCGCCGATGTCCGGCGGGCGTCTGCGCCTGCTCGGCGCCGGTGGAGACCCGTTCATGAGCCCCGCAGCGGCAGAGGTCAAGACTCTCAAGATCGACGAAACCGACGTGAGCGCGCGCGGCGACCAGACGATCCTCGAAGCCGCCCGCGACGCTGGAGGCCACATACCTACGCTATGTCACCTGGACGGCCTCAGCGATGTGGGTGCCTGCCGCCTCTGCCTGGTGGAGGTCAAGGGAACTCAGAAACTGCTGCCGGCCTGTGTCACCCGGATCGAAGAGGGGATGGAAGTCACCACCCGGTCGGAGCGCTTGCGGAAGTACCGCCGCATGATCCTCGAACTGCTGTTTGCCGAGCGCAACCACGTCTGTTCGGTCTGCGTGGCCAACGGGCACTGCGATCTCCAGGGACTCGCGCAGGCGCAAGGCCTGACGCACGTGCAGTTTCCCTACCTGTATCCGAAACTGCCGATGGACGCCTCCCACGACCGGTTCGTGGTGGACCACAACCGCTGTATCCTCTGCACACGCTGCGTGCGAGTGTGCGACGAGATCGAGGGCGCGCACACTTGGGACGTGATGGGACGCGGCATTGCGTCCCGGGTGATTACCGACCTCAACCAGCCGTGGGGCGAGTCGGACACTTGCACCGGTTGCGGCAAATGCGTCCAGGTCTGCCCCACCGGAGCTCTGTTTGAAAAGGGCAGGGCGCGTTTCACCCGAAAGAGGCGCGACTTTCTGCCCTATTTAGCCATGATGCGGGACGGTAAGTGATGAGCAAAGTGCGGCTGGCGACAGTTTGGTTGGACGGCTGCTCGGGGTGCCACATGTCCTTCCTCGATATGGACGAGCGCCTGCTTGATCTGGCCAGTCGCGTCGACTTGGTTTACAGCCCGCTTGTCGATCATAAGCACTTCCCCGAGGACGTCGATGTGACGCTGGTGGAGGGGTCGGTCAGCAGCGAAGAGGACCTGGAGAAGATCCAGCAGATTCGCGCCCGTACCAAGATTCTGGTGTCTCTGGGCGATTGCGCGGTGACCGGAAACGTACCGGCCATGCGGAACTTCTTCTCCACCGCCGATCTCTTGCATCGTGTCTTTGTGGAAAACGTCGCGGCCCCGGGTCCCGTGCCGGACCAGGTCGTGCCCGCGCTGCTGCGTTCCGTCCGTCCCGTTCACGAGGTCGTGGCGGTTGATGTTTTTGTCCCGGGCTGCCCCCCCTCGGCGGATACCATCTTCGCCACTTTGACGGAGTTGGTGGAGGGACAGCACCCGGACCTGACCGGTCGAACCCGCTTCGGAGCGTAGGGACGGCCCTGGTGCCGCCCACTTGAGTCTCTACATTTCATGGACGTAAGGTCGAGCGAAGGATCACAGGGCGGCGAAGACCGGCGAAGAAAGTAGAGTGAACGAGGATGGAAAGGAGCTTCCGCAGCCACAGCAGGCTCCGGCGCGGCTGGGATGGGGCGCGGGTCCCGACCCAAGCTATTTGTCAACTGGTAACACACGACCCCAAACGGCCAGAAAAAAAGATACTATGCCAAAGCCACCGGCTCTTTCAGAATCAGTACGTTACGTGAGGCCTGGTTGCGTGCCAAAGCCAAGAGGTCTTTTAGAATCAGTGCATTGTAAAATTTACACAAAGCCACCGCAAGCCATTGTAATGAGATCGAATTGTAAAGGCGAACTTTCGGGCCGGGGGCGAGGGGGCAAGACACCGGACATTGTCAGCAATTAACTGGCACAGGGCACTGGTCGTCTGATTGGCCAAGGTCTGAACAAATGTGGCAGATTTTGCTGCTCTGAAATCTGGAATTTGCTATCTGTAATCCGAAGGGACCTCGGCGGTCTGAGGTCGAAAGACTTCTAGTACTTAGCCGCGTTAACCAGCGACACTCTTGATGGCCCCCTACGGTAATCGAGGAAGCAGTATGGCGAAACAAATCCGCATCGATCCCGTGACCCGCCTGGAGGGCCATGCCAAGATCACCCTCCACCTGAACGATGATGGCGCCGTGGAAGCGGCGAACTTTCACGTTACGCAGCTCCGGGGATTTGAGAAGTTCTGTGAGGGGCGCCGCTTCTTCGAGATGCCCTATCTGATGTCCAGGATCTGCGGCATCTGCCCCGTCAGCCACCTGCTCGCCTCCGCCAAGGCCTGTGACGCCATTCTTGCGGTTCGGATTCCCGATACGGCTGCCAAGCTCCGGCGCGTGATGAACCTGGCGCAAATCATTCAGTCGCACGCCCTGAGTTTCTTTCACCTTTCCTCGCCCGACCTGTTGCTGGGCATGGATGCGGATCCGGCGCGGCGTCACCTTTTCGGTGTGGCCGAAGCGGAACCGACCCTGGCCCGTGACGGCATTGGATTGCGAAAGTTCGGCCAGCAGATCATCGAGACTCTGGGCGGAAAGCGCATCCACCCGGCCTGGGTGATGGCGGGCGGCGTCAGCGATCCACTCGCTCAGGAGAAACGCGATTGGATGCTCTCCCAAATCCCCGAGGCTCGCAACCAGGTGCAGCGGACCCTGACATGGTTCAAGCGCAATTTCGAGAACTACCGCGAAGAGATGCGAACGTTCGGCAACTTCCCCTCGGCTTTCATGGGACTTGTGGGACCCGAGGGCCAGTTTGAGAGCTATCACGGGAAATTAAGAATCTGCGACGAAGCGGGGAACATCGTTCAGGACCAGCTCGATCCCCAGCGCTATGCGGAGTTCATCGGTGAAGTATCGGAGCCCTGGACTTACATGAAGTTTGCCTACTATAAGCCCAAGGGCTGCCCGGAGGGCATCTACCGCGTCGGTCCGCTGGCGCGGCTCAATGTCATCAGCCGCTTCGGCACGCCGCTCGCAGACCAGGAATGGGCCGAATTCCGCGAACTGGAGCGCGGCGTCATCCTGAGCTCCTTCCATTACCACCAGGCGCGCCTCATCGAGATCCTGCACAGCATCGAGAAGATCGAGCGGCTTCTGAACGAACCCGACATCCTGAACAAAGATGTACGCGCCGTGGCTGGGCCGAACCGGCGCGAGGGCATCGGCGTCGCTGAAGCGCCGCGCGGCACGCTCATCCACCACTACAAGATCGACGACCACGGGCTCATGACCTGGGCCAATTTGATCATCGCCACCGGCCACAACAATCTGGCCATGAACCGCAGCATCCTGCAGACCGCGAAGCACTACGTAGACGGCAAGCGCCTGGCGGAAGGAATGCTGAACCGGGTGGAGGCGGTCATCCGCACCTTCGATCCCTGCCTGAGCTGCTCGACCCACGCCTTGGGCATGATGCCATTGCAAATCGAGTTGCGCTCCGCGGATGGCGCCCTGCTGGATGAACTGAGGCGCGACTGATGGCTGAAGTACTGGTTCTGGCGCTGGGCAATTCGCTGCGCGGCGATGACGGCCTCGCCTGGCACGCGGCTCGCCGCTTGGAGACGTCGGCGGCCGGGAAGAGCCTCGAGGTCGTCGCTTGCCGCCAGCTGACGCCTGAGCTGGCGGAGCTGGTGGCCGAGGCGCAGAGAGTGATCTTTGTCGACGCCGCCGTAAACGTGCCCCCGGGCGAAGTCCGTTGGGAGGCGGTCCACGCCGGCACCGGAGGCCGCGGCGGCTTCTCCCATCAATTGAAGCCCGCTGCGTTACTGGGCTACACAAAGAGCCTCTTTGGCGCACATCCGGAGGCATTTCAGGTTTCTGTGGGCGGCAAGTCTTTTGATTATTGGGAGGGCCTCTCCCCGGAAGCACAGGCCCGATTGCCCGAATTGGTCCGCGTCATCGAGGAGCTCTGCCTCCGTTCTACGCCCTCTTTCCCGCCGCGGACAGAATCGACCGCAGCCGCTTCCCGACGATGATCTCCTCGCCGGGTTGGATGGTCATGGAGACGAGTTCCAAGGGGTCCGGCTCCCTGAGCTCCTTCTTGTTAGGGTTGCCCTCGTGAACGCCAGGCACCAGGCTGGGATTGTCAGGACCAAGGACCTCGATTACCGGGTCGCCGTCGCGGAGCTCTTGGACGCAATCCATGACGCTGAATCCCCAGCCTTGCTGATCCCAGGAGACTCGCAAGGTGGGATAGCGGTTGCCATCCTCGGGAACGTAAATCTTCGTGTCAATTCCGCGCACGGTGCCGACCAGGGCGGCGATGCGCTGCAGGCGCTGGTTCCACTGGCGGTAGAGCGCGTTCGAATCGAGCTTCAGCCAAGTCTCGATCGCGGCCAGGCAGCCCATCACTTCTTCCTTACCGACTTTCATGGGCCGGCAAACGGCGCCTTCGTACGGACTGGTGTTGAGCAGGGCGGCCTCAATCAGGTCTTTGCGGCCCAGCAGGACGCCGCTGCATTGAGGTCCGCAGAGTCCTTTGCCTCCGGAGAAGGTGTAAAGATCGATGCCCAGGCGCGCGTAGAGCTTGATGTTCTCGATGGGCGGGATGCCGGCGGCGTCATCCAGCAGCAGAGGAACGTGATGCGCTTGCGCAATGGCGATCTCCTTCTGAAGCGTCTCGCCGAGGTGAGTGGTGTAGATCATCGCCGTCTTGCCGCTGATGGCGGATTCGATTTCCCCTGGCGAGAAGGCGAGAACGAGCTTGCCGCCGGCCAGGCGGATGGCGCTATCGAAGGCGCTGCGTCCGCCGGACATGACCACCTGGTCTTTGAGACCGGTTGTATCGGGAAGCTGCCAGATGTTGTGCGGATCGCTTCCCGCGATGCAGGCCGCAGCGGCCGAGGCCATGGCGCCGGCGGCGCCGGAGGTGATCATGCCGCTGGGGGCGCCGGTCAATTCGGCCAGCCGGCGGCCGGCGGCGCGCTGCAGCTCGAGAATGTTGACAAAGTGACGCGCCGCTTCCACCTGCGCTGCCCGGACCTCCGGCCACTCGAGCGAGCCGCTGAGGTACGTCCAGGTGCCGCGGCAATTGATCACCGTCTTCACGCCCAGGCGCTTGTAAATGTTGCCGGCCGGATCTGCGCCCGCGAGGCTAGCTGCCTTGGCGCAAAGATCGCGAGCCGTGATCTGCGCCAGCAAAGGCGCCGCCGCGACCCATTTCATGAAGGATCGGCGGTCAAATGAGCTTTGGGTTCTCATTTTGGCCTTTCCGGGGTAGAGCGTCTCGTGCACGGCTGCAAAGGAAAGCCCGTCATTCTGAGCGGAGCACAGAATCGCTGCATTGGTTTTGCACGGACGCCGGAAAATGCGGAGATTCTTCGCTTCGCTCAGAATGACAGGTTCCAGACTCGCGCATCCACTTCCGACGCGATGCATAACTCCCGCAGGCGGGGCGGCGATGCGCTCGGCGCGCGCTCATCGGGATTCTCGTCATCACGATTCTTCGTCAATCCGGATTCTTCGGCAGGGGAACGAAAACTCGCAGCGCGAGAATGTGGGCCTTCGCGGCCGTCGCGCTTTGATTGTAGAAGCCAACCGTGCAATTGGGCCGGAAATAGTA
>Ga0335078_10003706_pt1 | contig 22724 bp, 26 predicted proteins | sample Lox_Sample_32_FD_206711 | JGI IMG/M metagenome (GOLD analysis project Ga0335078, IMG submission 206711) | Soil microbial communities from Loxahatchee National Wildlife Refuge, Florida, United States - Lox_Sample_3.2 | ecosystem: Environmental > Terrestrial > Soil > Wetlands | place: USA... | reverse complement strand
CCACCCGCTGCAGCCTCGCCTCAAGGCTCTCGCGCAGCTGTCTGAAAGGAAGTCTGACTTCCACCGGGCGCGTCCAGTATTTCGAGGACGATCTGAATACCAGAACGTCCGGAATCTCATTCTCGTCGTTGTTCAAGAATTCGGAAAAAGCATCCACGAATTCCGTCAGCTTATTCGCAGGCGTCCCCAAGGCGAGCTTGAGATGACCGGCGACTTGCGCCTGGTAGAGACATAGCATGTCAAAGAAATAGAGTCCCCGCCGGCGCCGCGGTTTGACGATGCCGAACTGGACCAGATTCTGCAGTTCCTTCGTGGGCATACCAAGTACCGCACTGGCCTGTTTCAGCTTGAGTTCGACTACTTGCACCGATGCCACCTCGATATACAATCTAAATGTTAGACGGTAAAAGAGGTTGAGTCAAGATGTCTTTGCACCACGGTTCGGCTAGCAATTAGTGCTTCCATACTCAAGACTTTAGAAACATTCTTATGAGTGCTTGGGGAGGATGCCACAGGCTTCATTGAAGCTTGTCCTTCGGATCTTTTACCAAGCTCTTTAACCGCGCTCTCGTCTCACTTCATGCCGAGAGGCTGTTCGGGGTGGTGTCCGTTTTCTGAACGTCCGGAAATCTTTAAGCCTAGCGGGGCGGATTTCATGGATACCACCTTTGGGCTTTGCATCGAACGTCTTTCAGCTCATCAAAACAGGGAGCGCATCGTCGAACGTGATGGAGTAGAGCGGAGAGTTGAATGTCCACGGGCTGTTGCGCGAGTTTCAGGAGGACTTGGCGCCCTGGGCAGCCGACGTGCTGAGGATTGGGAAAGTCTTCATGCACGACCCTGTCAAACGCGTCGAGCAGCTCTTTTTCGAAGTCCATTCTGTGCCCCATCTGAACATGGAGTCCGAACTCGATTGCCGTATTGCCCCCAGCAGAATCCCACGATCCATGATCGGTGTCGATGAAAATCTTGGGCGCATTCAGCATCGGCGCATGCCATTGAAAATTTCAGTCAGGGTGAGACACATTCCCATTTCGCCGCCATGTATAGGTAGGAGGGGATGTGGGGTCCGGCTTCCACAGTCTTGCAGCGTTATGGAAGAACTGAGTCGAGAAGTCCGCCGTCGCACGTTTCGCTGGCCCGGAGCAGCACGGGCGATGGTCAAGGCATATCTGAAAGACGCCGGTTCGAAAGGCTCCGGAGTCGGTGAGGACATCCGCTTGAAGGAACTGATCAGCAATCTTGCCGCGATCTCGGGGAATCCGAGAAGCGCATGTTGGAGACTCGTCCACCATTGGGGAGTGAAGTCGACGCGCAGTTATCGGCAGTGGACGAAACCGGAGCAACAGAGGCTCCTCGACCTGATCGCTTCTCGCTCTCTCGGGGAAGTTGCTTTCCTGCTGCGACGGTCGCGAACTTCGGTTCGATCCATGTTGCACCGGCTGGGAGCGAATGCGCGCATGGGAGAGGACTGGTTTACCAAACACGCCCTGGCGGAAGCTCTACATGTACGCGCCGACGAGGTGCAGAAATGGATCGACCGGGGCTGGCTAAAGTGCCGGATTGTTCCAAACAACGGACTGAGACGGGAGTTGATCGAAGCCGAGGATTTTTGCGAGTTCTGCAAACAGCACCATCGGGACATCGTGGGAAACCGGCTTAACGTCGACCGGCTCAATTTCCTGCAAACCTTTGTCTTTCCCCCCAGCCATGCGGAACTCCTGCCGGTCCGCAGCGCCAAGAAAGAACAGGAAGCGTACGAAGAGCAGAGGAAAGACGAGCAAAGGAAGGACGAGGAAAGGGATGCCGAGGCGGGCAGGGAAGAGTACGAAGGCCAATCGGGGGCGATGGCATAGTTACAAGCCGCCGCTCGACCGGTTGCCCTCGGGAACGGCGGCTTGTCCCCCTCAACGCACGGTTCAAGACGCTTTCTGATGGACGTAGTGAAAGCGTTCTCGCGAGATTTCGTCTAACTGGCGGTACAAGGCCGTGATTTCTTCCGATCGCGAATGATACTCGTCGAGGTCCTCTGAGGTCAAAGACGATTGCTTGCGCAAGGTATCGATCTGGATCGCCACCAGATGTTCGACCTGATGCTTGATGCCGAAGGCTGGGTCTGTCATCATAACCACCTCCAGCCGGCATTTTACCCAAACCGTGATCGCCGGGTTTTCCACAAACTGTGACGTCACGTTTCATCTCTACGATCCAATCGCAGGGATTCGAAACATAAAGATCGAATCTGACGGTCGGACCGGTCCCATTCCCACCGATATAATTTCTTTTGTATGGCCGATCGCATTGCGTGTTCGTGTGTGACCTGCCCGCAATGCGGCAGTTGGGTTGTCCTACGTTCACAGCAAGAGCTGGGATCAGACCAGTCAAAGATCAGATTGTCGTGTCCAGCGCCAGATTGCGGCAAGAATTTTGAAATCGACTGGAAGGAGCCACGGACCTTTGATTTGCCGATCGCATTGTTTGAGCGTGGCCACTTCTATCGTTCTGAGGTGCAGGAGTAGGGAAGCAGGGAACGGAAAGGCGGCTCTCGTCGATTTCCTAAGCCTTCAAAATAGATTTGAGTGCGGGAACTCTGATTCCCAGAGTCTTTGCCGCCGCCGGATATTCATTGTCAAACGTGGACGTGACTTGCCGGGCAAAAAACTTTAGAAAGTCTTCCAGTCGTGTCTTCTCTTGTTCCATCTCCTGAAAGGCAGTTTGCACCTTATCCTGACTGTCCTTGCTTTTTGCCCTGTCGAGAAACTCGATCCGATATTTTGGCTTGCCTTGGCTGGATTCCCTTGTCGCACGCAACCTCTGGCCGCACCAGTCGAAAAAGAAGGGGTCTGTTTTCTCAGCCTTGCTGTACATCGAGCAGGCGTTGATCTGCTCCGCCAGCAGAGACTCAATCGACTTCGGCACTGGCAGTTTGGCTTCCTTTGGGGAGTCTCTTTTTTCTACCCTGACCTCTTTTTTGGCAGAGTCGATAACGATGGCCTTCGCGTCCTGCAACAGACCAAGGGTCAAGATCCCGCTCGTAAAATCGCTGGTATTGGCCATCACGTTACCGTTTTCAAAAGAAGCCACTGCGGCGGCCGCGACACACTTCGACCAATCCGGCAAGGAGCCCTGCACTTGGTCTGCAGAGCCTGTGGGCGTGCCTTTGGACGAGGCTGACTCACCGAAGTACTCCAACACGGCATGGGTCAGTGGCGTTGGGGAATACCGGACCCTCTGTCCATAACGGTCGGCGCGCATGATTTCGCGGTCCACGAGCCGGCTGCATAAAGTGGACAAATTCGACTCGTGCATTCGGACCTTGCCGGCGAGTTCGGAAGCACCCACGGATCCGAGCGAAGCGACGGTTCGTAATACTTCCACCGCCCGGGTACTGCCCGCGACCAGTTCAATCACATCTTTTGGCAGTCGCCGCTGGCGGACCTTGTCCGCAATCTCGGCCAGGAGATAAAGCTGCCCCAGATAGAAGCCGGGTTGTTTTCGAAAATCCCCCTGGACATAACGGGCCACCTGCGCATATGCGAAGCGTAGAACCTGCAACAACTGCTCGGAGCTTTCGCGAAAGGGGTCAAATTGAGCGGTAACAGCCTTGGTCGAAAGGGAATCGATCTCACCCTGCACCGACTTGAACTCTCCGGCGCCTGGATCCTTCAGCGCCGACTCGACCGCCCTGCGAAAACTCGCCTCAAACTCATCGAGGCCTGTGGCTTCGGGTGCTGTGAGTTCCGCAACTGGTGGCTCTGCTATGGCTGGCATGGAATACCGCCTCCCTGCTTATTATCACACGCATATTATGATGCCATAACTATTCTATAAGTGTCAAAAACATAATTGCATTAGCTTTCAGGCAATTGATAACAAAGGACTTCGAGATCGGCGATTCCGGGGACGGGGGAGATCTCGGTCAGAAGAACATGAGGTTTATGGGTATCGGCTTTCGCCAGCGGGAGCCCGATGGCTCCGAGAGGGGGGTGTCCCGCAGACTTGCTGTTTTTCCAGGCGTTTCGAGCCAGTCCTGCCGAGTTGGCGATCACATAGAGAGCGTCATATTCATTTTGCAGCGGATCCAGGTTCGTCGTGAAGCCACATCCGTCATTCAAGGGGCCCGCCATCACAGGAACAAGGATGAGGTTGGCTTCATGGCTTCTGGCGGCGGTCAAAGCGGGCGGACGGGTCGCGTCCTCGCAGATCAGCGTTACTATCCGCAGGCGATTGAGCTTCGAATCCCTCAACTCCACGACCCGGGGTTGATACGTAATGTCCTCCATGCAAGAGTCGCTATTGAGCAGGGAATGAAGGCCAAAATTCTTCTGTTCATGTTCTTTCATCTCATAGGGCTGCAGCTTCTTCTGCCGCCACAGTTCAACTCCGTCTCCATTGAGCACGACGGCTTCATTGTAAGGAGGCTGAGGGGCATGACCATGGGGACTGCGTCCGAAACTGCCCGCGAGCAGCAGTCGAGGGCGTGGCTTTTTGTTGTCCGCAAGGTCGTAGAGCACCTGCTGCAACCTCGTTAGAACGGGGTCCGGCACGACCATTTCCGGAAACAGCACGATGTGTGCGCCCCATTCCGCGAGATGCCGTAATGCGGCCTCGGCCCGCGCGCAAAGCTCGTCGCACATATGCGCTGGATCAGCGGCAGGGGAGACGTGAATGCCAAACCTGGACGCCGGACCGCTTACCTTCACCAGACGCAAGGGACCCGGGAGCAGATGTCCTTCATCTGCGGCAACAGTAAGACTTTGAATCAACGGCACCACCGCAATCCGCAACTCGCCCGAGGGCAGAGCCACATCTTGTACCGCGGGCAGGATGTGGAGTTCAATCCGGCAACCACCGGTTTCCTGGACGCGCAACAAGTTTTGAAAGTAATCCTGTAAATCGATGCCTCGTGTCGGAAGTTCTCCCCATTTCCCGTTAGACTTGGTCGCAAGGAACCAGTCGCGACCGGACTTTTCAAAACTGTGGGGCCGAAGCAGGACGCATCCGGGGGCGTTTCTGTGCAGCGATCGCTTCTTGTCAATCCGTTCACGGACATTCGTCCAACGGCCCGGAAAGGCGGTGACGAAAGCGGCCATGTAGTTGACATCGGCCGCGGAGGCGTCGATCGCCCTCAAGACGCAATACAGGCGCAGATAGCAAGCCGTACTTTCCAAGTCCCCATCGTTGCCGGGAAGATCCAGGTAACGGCGAACCTCGTCGGGAATCAGGCCATCCTGGTTTCTGATCAACTCGACCAGCTTGAGGCGATGCACCTCCTTTTCTTCGCGGTCGAGCGCATCGTAGGGCACGCCTTGATCGGGCGGGAAAAAGCGTCCATCGAGGAAATCGAACACGTGCGCAAAAAGATCGAAAATCCACTGGGACCGTTGGTAATTCGTGCGAAACGTCGCAGAGTCGACTGGCATGTTGGACGATTCTCCCAGGCAAAGTTATGCGAATGATTCACTGCACTCGACCGGCGGAGATTCCCAGGCGTTTTATGTTCGCCAGGATTCAACGATGTTGATGGCCGAATACACCAATCCGAGGTCTGGATCCGGAGGAAGGCCTCAAGGATACGTCAAGCCAGGACAGTTTCACAATAGAATGGGTCCCCATAGCGGCAGCAAGTGTTACAGCCGTCAAAGCCACTCGACAGATTCGACTCCAGGGTTCTCGGCACCAGTACGCAACCGCAAGAACACTGCATATCGATAGCCTTGCTGCTCCTTCAGAGCTTTCGTTTTCTTGCGGTCGTACTCATCCGCCTGGTCATCGCCAACTTTCTTTGCTTCGAGAATAAACAGATTGTCGCCGGAGTTCCTTCGATGGGCGATGATGTCTGGAACGACATTCACGGCCCGTCCATCTAATTCCACCTGCTTCACGCGATCTCGAATGCGATTGTATTCGGGGTCGACGTTCCACTCTGGGAGAGACACTTGCATATATTCGGCCAGCCGAGCGGTGATCGTGCGCTCGTGGACGTTGAGTCGCAGCAACGCGACGTCACGCTCCATGAGTTGAACCAAGGCGCCATCGACGATTTCCCTGACGCGATGTTCCTCATCGTCATGCATGCGGGCCGAGTGTAGCAGAAAGTCATGCCGCGTTAGTTGGGTTCGATCAAGGTAATTGCGTTGCTCTGCGTGGAGTCTAGCTTTGCCGATCAGGGAGGCCCAACCAATGCTCATGGAACTCGCATCAAAAAACCGCTAGTTTCTATGCTCTCGGTCAAGGAGTTCTTATGGATCCGGATCACAAACCCGGCCTTTGGCAATGGGTGAAAAAAGGAGTGAAACAGGCACTGCTCTGGGTTGCAATCAAAACCTGTCAAGTCGTCCTCTTTATCGTCGACACGATCGAGATGGCGGCGGAAACCGTCAGGGAAACTGCGAAAGTCACGGCTGAACTGACGGTCGCAATCATTCAGCGCGTACGTGAGGACAAGATTGTCCAGACCATCGGCACCGGCGTCGACATCTTGAAGAAACTCAAAGATGCGAAAGAATTTCCGGGCATGATTCGACGCACCGGTAAGTGGATCTGGGCCTTCGCAACCGGCAAAGCCTGCTTTTCCTGGGCAGCCTCTTCTGGCTGGTGCACACTGTGCAGCCTCGGATATGCGGCCCTGCTGGTTTCAACCTGCGTTTTTTCGCTCTACGTTCTCGGTCTACTCAGCACCGTCTTTCGAAGCTGAGAATTCCACTCTCACAAATCAAGATTCGATCAAAGGCGAGGCTGTTCGCTGGCGCTTGTGCCGACGTGTTGCTTCTATCGGGAGCGGAACCGCGGTTTCACACTCCGCGATTGGTGCGCGGCCAGTTGATGCACCAGCGCTCGCCTGCGGTGGGTGTCCAGAAGAGGCGTTTGGGTGTGGTTCCCCGCGCGCTATGGTAGAGGGCACCGGCTCTTTCATAGAACCCCCGCGTGTGCCAGGAATCTGGAAATCGGAATTTCTCAAGATCAAGATGATGGCAGAACTCGTGGCACAGGGTACTGAGAAATGTGCCAAAAGAGGTGATCTCCTTTCGCACCGCGGTGCGCATCCAGATCCGGATCACCATGGTTTCGGGACTGTAGTCTCCGAACAATTCGCTGGTCGAGCGTTCGCGCACCCGCAAGGGGCGCGCCGCGAGAACATGAATTCCGCAGGGGGGCACGGCATAGAACGAGGCCATCTCGGTGAGCAAGTCGGAGCACGACTCTCGCACCTGGGAGGCGTTTCCTTGGACCATTGCCTCTTCGATGGAGAGTGCGATCTCGACCAGGTTGCCGTTCTGAGGCAGATCCAGCGATGTCAGCCGATCGCTTTCACGGAACTTCACGCGCTCCGCTTTTCGTGGTGGAGGATCAGTGAGCATATAGGCCGCTGACCGGATGTTAAGAACAACCGGGAAGCATCACGATAACAGGAGCGCGGATTCTTTTCGTCGGGTCCTCCTAACGTACGCGTTCAGAGCCTTCATATCCCGACGAACAAATCTTCGAAGAAGTCTCGGTTTAGAACAGGAGCGGTGCCGACTGCTCGACCGGGACCTCTCTTGCGCACTCTTCGTCGTCATTGCCGGGGCGATTCACCCGCGTGCTCACCGCGTACTTTTTCATGAGGTTCGCATTGAAGGGCCGCAGACAATCGGCGACGTGAGTTGGATCCTTAATGCCGGGATCGAGCCACAGATCGTAATCATCGGCGGCCACAATCGCGGGCATGCGGTCGTGAACCTCGGAAACCAGCGCATTTGGTTTGGTGGTGAGGATCGTGCAGGTTTCGATGATCTCGTCGTCCGGAGCTCGCCAGCGTTCCCAGAGACCGGCAAAGGCAAACGACGAGCTATCCGCCATTTGAATCTGGTAAGGTTGCTTCTCCTTGGAGCTTGTGCGCTTCCATTCATAAAAACCGTCGGCGGGAATCAAACAGCGGCGCAACCTCAGCGCATCGCGAAACGCGGGCTTTTCCGCCGCCGTTTCGGATACCGCGTTGATGGTCTTCAATCCGATGGACGAATCTTTGGCCCAGTAGGGAACGAGCCCCCAGCGCGCGAGAGAGAAAATGCGCCGAGGTTCGATTGGGTGCTGACGGATGATCGCCACCTGCTGTGTGGGCGCGATGTTCCAGCGCGCTGACCATGACGGATCGTCATCGAGTCCGAAGTGGTCCCGAAGGTAGCGCTCCTTGGCTGTCAAGCGATATCGGCCGCACATAAATGGTCACTTTAGCAGAACGAACGGAACAGTCCTCATGGGTGGACGAAGGCACTCGGCACCACAAGGTGACTTTCGCTATATGTTCGCCTATTATACCCTGCATGGCAGATCTGGTCGCGCTTCCTGCAGCCTGGGTGGTGAAATGCAAGAAATGCGGCTGCACCGTTACCTGCCGCGCCATCGACTCTCAACGAGAACATGCTGAGCCGGAGAAGGCTGAGCCGGCGCCCAACGATACGGTGATCGTGACCTGCTCGTGTTGTTGGACCGCGTACCGCTACAGCCCGAATGAGGTCTCCAAAGGCCCGCCAAGTCCCAGCCGGACGTGCGCTGCGAGGGGGAGCAGCATCATCCCAGACACCAATAACAACAATAAGGAGGCGAAGAATCCCAATTCGGTTCTGCTGATCGCGGCCTCGCTGATTGCGGCGGTTCGGCTGAACCGCGAGGAGATCAAGTCGTCTCCTGCGGTCTATTCGAAGATTGCCGACAGCATTCGTCTGGCCGAGATGATTCAGGCAAGGTTGCGAGGTTAGGAGAGGCCATGATGGGGCGATTGAATGGATGCGCTTTCCGGCTGCGGCAAGAGCTGATTGCCTGCAATCATGTGCATGCCCGGCGAATGGGTCTTGCATACGTGACGAGTCGTGGCGAACCGCCGGTTGTGGTTTACCAGCCGTCCGAGTGCGGCCAATATCACGGAAATTTCATGGCGCCGAGCTACCGGGCAATCCTGAAAAATTCCGGTTGGCGCCGGCGTCTCGAGAAGGTTCATGCCCAGGCGCGGCGGTCGCTTCCTGGGAGCGAGAGGCGCTGGCGCGAACTTGATTCCTCCTTGAGTTCCGATGCGTTGCTGATGAATATCTTCTGCTATCCCCGCATAACAAAACGAAAGGTGCTGTCGAGCCTTTTGGGGATCGAACCGGGCCTCTGCCCTGAATTCGGTTTCCGGCCCCGCATCCCGCTCGCGAGCGGAGCGGTCGAGCGCACGGAGATCGACATGAAATTCGGGACGACGGTGTTTGAAGCCAAGCTCACAGAAACGGATTTTCAGACGCAGCGGGCGGAACTCGTGGAGCGCTATCGAGACCTGCGGCAGGTCTTTGACTGCCGTCAACTCCCGAAAGCGGGCGAGAAGTACGCGTCCTATCAACTCATCCGCAATATTCTGGCCGCCTATCATCTCGATCTCGATTTTTGTGCATTGATCGATGCGCGCCGGCCGGATTTGGTGGAGTATCTGTACACCACTGTCTCCGCGATACGATCGGCAGCTCTGCGCGCCCGGTGCAAGGTCCTGACGTGGCAGGAGCTGGCCAGGTGTCTGCCGGCTCCCCTCCGGCAATTCCTGGCCTCCAAATACGGAATCGTTCCAGGCTAAAAATCCTTGCAATGAGGCTGCGTGGCCAATCCGATACTCGCGGCTCAGGCTACTATTCTCGGGTGCGCAAAATCCTCCACGTCGACATGGATGCCTTTTACGCGTCGGTCGAACAGCGCGACAACCACGAACTGCGTGGCAAGCCTGTCATTGTGGCGTGGCAGGCGAAGCGCTCGGTGGTTTGTGCCGCATCTTACGAAGCGAGGACTTTCGGAGTACGGTCCGCCATGCCAGCGGTACGCGCACAGCGATTGTGTCCTCAGGCCATCTTCGTGCCTCCCGATTTCACTCGCTATCGTGCGGTGTCGCGATCGGTGCATGAAATCTTCAAGCGGCATACCGATCAGATCGAGCCGCTGTCCTTGGATGAGGCGTATCTCGACGTCACCCAAAACAAGACGGGGTTGCCAACAGCTACGCTTGTGGCGCGCGCCATTCGCGCACAAATCCGGGAAGAGTTGAATCTGACGGCGTCTGCCGGCGCGGCGCCGAACAAATTCCTGGCGAAACTCGCTTCCGACTGGCGCAAACCGGATGGGCTCTTCGTAATTCAGCCGGAGGAGATCGACGCTTTTCTTCTTCCATTGCCGGTCGAACGGCTTCCCGGAGTCGGCAAGGTCACAGGCGAAAAGCTCGCCAGCCTCAACGTGAAGACGGTAGCGGATTTGCGAACGCTGGCGTCATCTGAACTGGAAGCACGGTTTGGAAAATACGGGGTTCGGCTTTTTGAACTCGCGCGCGGGATCGACGGGAGTCCAGTGGTATCCGACCGGCCGACACAATCCATATCCGTCGAGGATACCTTCGAACAGGACGTGCTTTTGCAGGAGACCGAGCCCATGATCCGGCGGCTTGCCGAGAAGCTGTGGGCAGTTTCGCGCAAAGAAAAACGGACGCCCCAGACCATGGTGCTGAAACTCAAGACCAGCGAATTCAAGATTCTCACGCGCAGCTACACGCCGAGTTCACCGCCGTCCTGCTGCGAAGAGCTGATCGAGATCGCCCTCAGGCTGCGGGAGCGCGTGCAGGCAAGTCCAGAGCAGCGGTATCGTCTGGTGGGTGTGGGCTTGAGCAATTTCCGGGAGGCGCAGGATGCTGCGGCACAACCGGCGCTGTTTGATGGAGTCGACTGAGGAAGAACTCACCGGCGAGGCCGCGTAGCCAGCCAATACAGTGGAACAGCTTTGGGGCGGGCATTCCGAAGCCAGGTTTCTACTTCCTTCGCATCCAATGGCCGGTCCCCGGGTCCGAGCTCTCGATTGAGCAGTTCGGTAATCTCTTCCGCTGTGGCCGGTTTCTTGATCCGGTTCAATGCGCGAAGGACGAGTTGATCGAGCCGTCCGTCCGCATCCTTGGGCTGATTCATCACAGCGGGACTTCCTCTCATCGATTGGCTGTGATCGGATTTTACAAACAAGTCGTGCCCATCGGCTGGTGCAAACCGGTGAATTCCGCGCTGCATCGGCATCAGAGAATCAGACGCACAAGCTTATTCACAACTGCGGTTGAAATTCGGAATCCGGCAGGGCGGGCTGAGAAGAACAAGTAGAGTGGCAGACGCTCGCTGAACTACCAAACACATGGATTTTCGAATGGGAAAAGGCTGCGACATTGGTTACGCTCCAGCCATCAACTCCTGCGAGGGAGCCAACAGCGTGGACGCATGCACCGTCGCAGCCCTTGATGCGATCACCGCTTTCGCAGTTCCAAACCCCAACTGCTCCTCGCAGAGTCAGCCGGTTTTTTCGGGTCTGGTTGCCCTACAGGTCACCCCGCAGAGCGGATCACTCAGCCTACTTCGGACTGGCAAGGTTTATTTCGCCAATCCTTTCAGCCGTCGACGGGAATCAAACTAAACAGTTGCGTTATCTGTGTCAACGCAAAATATGGCAAGAAAATGAAATATCTGTGCATGGAATTGTGGAAAAGAGAGCCCGTTTTCGGTTTGCCTGCTCTTCTGCGCAGCTTCCAACTTGTGCTCTTTCAAGAACCGACGAACCTTTTTCGAACTGCGGCTGCCGGTTTTTCAAGCGTGGAACTTCTCGGGCTCTGAATTCGAGGGAGGATGGGGGATCGGTTGGCTGATCTCAGGATTGGTTGAAGACTAAGAAGTTCCGCGTATTTTTCGGATCTCGCGCCAGTACGCGTTTCGTATCGCGGCGACCGAAGCTCCGAGCAATCGAGAGATTTCGTTCCACTCAAATCCTGACGCGCGGAGCATTAGAATCTGCCCATTTCGTTCGCTTAGCCCCCGGACCAAGGTTTCCAGTTCCAGGCGCGCGTTCAGTCGTCGAACCCAGCCGTCGTCGATGGTACGGTCCGACAGTTCCGAAGAGCCACCCACGAGTTCGAAGCGGCGTAACGTTGCCGCCTCACGGCGAAGAGCACGGCAGAAGGCGACCATCAAAAGGCCGTGTTTTCGCGAAGAGGGAGGGGCCCCGATGCGGTCCAGATAACGAGAAATCTGTGCCACCGAACGCTCCATCAGGTCCGCCGCCAGGGTATGATCTCTAAGGACTGCATGGGTCCGGCGGCATGCTTCTTCCCAGATCTCGCGCGCGGCAATTCGGACGTCCTCACGGATCGGCCGGCCAGCGGCATCCGCGTCGCGATCCCACCAACAGTATGCTCTTACCGGCCCCGCCATAGTTCACCCTTCGTCGCTGACGGAAGACGAAGGGCGAGGGGACAGCGAATGCGCCATGGTGGCTCACTCCAGGCGTCGAGTGGCGGGTTTTCTTTCTTGCGGTCGGATTTCCGGACAAACACGAAGGCACAAGAAGGGAAGTGCAGCAAAAGGCGCGACGAAGCTGAATTTCGAAAATAAACGCGGCGGCCTGTTGGTGTCCGGTTTCGGGTCAGTTGGTGGGCCGGCTGTTCTCCAGCACGTCTTCGGAAACGGCGAGGACGCAGGTCTGGCCATCAAACTGAAGTTTGTCCGCTGAATAAACGGTGACCTTGATCTCCCCTGATTTCATCCGCAGGCGGGTGATCACGTTGCGGATAGGACCATGTTGGAGCTGAGCGATCATCAGCCTGCGGTCGTTCGGGTCTTCCCAGATTCGTAATTCGTGAACGGTGTGGCCGACCAGTTCTTTTCGAATGTACCCGTAACGTTGCTCGAAGGCGGCGTTTACCTCAAGAAAGCGGCCCTCTGCCAGCGTGGTGATGGAGAAAGGGATCGGACTTGAGCGAAACACCTTCTGGAATCTTTCATCGGAGATACGACGCGCCTCCTCGGACAACAGCAGGGCCGCCTGGGTCTCGGAGAGGTCTTTGACGCGACGTTCCAACTCCTCGCCATAGATAGCAGCCCGCTCGTAAAGCCGCGAGTTCTGAATGGCCGCCGCTGCAGGTATGGCGAGCAGTTGCGCCCGGCGAAGATGCTCTTCGGTCAAGCAATCGGGTTCGGAATGGCCGACCGAGAGAAATCCCAGATACTGGCCGGAGGCAACCAGCGGCACGCTGAGCCAGGAGCGCAACTCGGCGTGGCCTTCGAACGTTGCCCAGGATACTTCCCCGGCCGTATCCGGGATCAGCACACTCCTCTGGTTCGTCAGAATGCTTTTCAGAAAAGCAGACCGGTCGGCGTTGAGGGTTAGTGGGCACTCCGAGACAGAGTTTGGCACAGGAGGAAATCGCTTCTCCCTCAGGGCCAGCACGTGCGGACCGCCTTCGGGAATAAGAACGCGGGCGCACGTGTACGGGATCAGGTCGGCCAAAGATTGCAGAAGAGCGTCGAGGACAAAGTCCATGCGCAGGTCCTGAGTCAAGCCCATGGTTGCCTTGTGCAGCGCGTCCGCCTCGGCCCAAGCGGATTTTGCCAGCGCAAGATTTTCGGCCACGCGCGCTTCTGCCTCTTTTTCGGCGGTGATCTCAAGAGCTGTTCCGACCAGGCGCATGATCGCGCCAGCGGTGTCCCTTACGGGGAAACCGCGCACCCAGACCCAGCGCACCTCACCTTCCGGCCGGACGATCCGAAACTTCTCGTCGAACCGCCCATTTCGGGTCGCCTCGTCCAGCTTCGCGAGGACGTGGGCACGGTCATCCGGGTGAATCAGCTCCTTATAAGAAGATGGATTCTCCTTGAGGGACTGGAGCGACCGCCCGGTGATGGTCTCGTAGGCGTGGTTGGCGAAGATGGCGTTCTGACTCTTGGCATCGATAGTCCAGAAAATCTCCTGGATGTTGTCGGCCATCTGCTCCAACTCTTCCGCAGTCGTTTCGAGCTCAGTGGCGGTTTGGCGCTGCTCGCGGCGCAGCTGGCGCGAGAACCCGACGAGAAGAAAGATAAGGGCAAAGATCGCGGCAGCAAAAGCCACGGACAACAGCGTCACCACATACGATCTCTGGAAGTTGGCGAGGAGAACGGCGAGAAACAGCAGGGCGGCGGTCACGGCCAGGACTGAAGAAGCGAGATGCCAGATGCGACGCGGCACACGCTGGAGGCGGGATTCCGCGCGATGTAGCCGGAGCCAATTCATGGGGAAAGCGCCACGGCGAACCGAGTGAATAACGTTTGCCGCCTAGTGTAATCCAAAACGCTCTGCGGATTTATTGTCGAGCCCAGCGGCAGTCGGAGATGTCGGATCTCCCGACGCTCTGACTTCCTGGACGAGGGGCTCGGTCGAAGGATTCGCCGTAGGACTCCAGGGAGAGCCGTTATGGTAGGATGGCGCCGCAGCCGGCCGCGAGGGTGTCCTAGCATCGGCTCTGGCGAGCCTTCCGCGACCTCCCTGCCGGGCCGGCTGTATTTCGAAACGCAAGAATCGCAGAATTTGGCAAGCGGCTTGGCCCGAGTTGGACCATGATTACAAGATGACCGTGCATTGGCCCCAAGCTTGATCCGCGAACTAGAGGTGCGTATTCGTGTCGCGCACAAGGTCGATCTGCTCGAATCCGTTTGAGCTGAGAAGCTGGCCGGGGACGCAGGCGACGGAACGTGAAAACAGAGGTCCATCAAAGACAAAAGAGTGATATTCGCCTCGCTCGCCGCAAGCATCTAAGCCGGCTACGTCTGAGACGTCTGCGACAAAGTCCTGATCGATCTCGCGGCCTGGCCACAAGACATCCCGCCACCGTTGACCAGTGCAAGTGAGGAGAGCTCGAAATCCTGCCGCCACAAACTCCTCTAACAACGCGCGAGCGTCGCAATGCCAGAGCGGTTCGACGAGCTGAAGCCCTGCGTTCGACGCCTGGTCTTCGTTCCATCGCCGGACATCTTCCAGGTGGATATCCCCTGCGATGACTCCCGCATATCCACGCTCCTTCAGACCATGAAGCGCTGACGCAAAGGCGGCGGCAAAAGACTCGGGCCCAGTTGGGTATTGAAAGAGTTCGAGGCCAAGGGCACGTGCCTGTTCGGCGATCAAGCCAGCGCGTACAGCATGGAATCGAACCCGGGCGCTGGTTTCATCGTAGAAGTTGACAAGCCCTGCAACCCGAATACCGGTCTGGCGGGCACGCCACAATGCCAAGCAGCTGTCTTTGCCACCCGACCAAAGGACCGCGTACGGGTTGTGGTTGCAATCGATCATGGCGGTGACGGATCTATTATGGCTTACCCGGGTCGAACTGTGCCGAGAGGACGTCGCTCAAATAACTGCCGTTGGCGCCATTGCCACCGATTACGTACAGTCGAGTGCGCCAGCGCGCCACTCCTAAGCCAGTTCGACCGGCGGAGAGCTGTCCGCTCGGAGCAATGCGCCAAAGGCCGATTGCGTCAGGCAGGGGGGCGTCTGGCGTGACATATGCGTAACTGATCCAGTTGGAGTAGGCGCCGGTTCCGGGTTGACCGCCCACGCTGAGTAGCAGCGTGGGGCCGGGCTTCGGTTCGGGCTCCGCCAGGATGGTCCCGTGTCCATAAATTCCGCTGGTCAGCCGACTGGTGGAAACTTTCCACGGGCTGGGAGAACCATCAGGACGCCACGCGGACGTTTCGACGTCGTCATAGACATCAATCAGGTCAAGGTCGCCCCACCCTCCGACCACGACCGTGTTGTTCCGAATCGCAAGCGCCTGTGGCGAGCTACGCCCACCTTTGAGGTGATAACTCGCGATTTTCCATTCGCCGACAGAACAGTCCGCTCCTACTTTTGCGACTTCGATCGTGTCCAAGTGGATCGTATCGGCACCGGTTTGTGTGACCCCGGCCACGGCGTTCAGAAAGGTTCCCTGATCGCCCGCAACGGCAATCAGCGAGAGGTTAGAGCGAGGAATTCGCAAATGGTTCGGGCTCGTCGTCCACGAAGAAAGGTGTCCGTCAGGATTGATACGCGCATATTGAATGTCGTCGAAATAGGTAAGCGAAGTCGACGTCGAGGAACTCCCACCGGCAAGAAATAGACAAGGGCCGACCGCGATCGCAGCCGCGCCGCTGCGAGCGTTCTTGAAGGAAGGTTCGGCAGTCCATGGGGCAAGCCGGCCATCGGGTTGAAAGGTGGATCGTTCGACGCTGTCGTAGTAGATCACCTGACTTGAGGACGCCTCGAAGCGAAAGCCGCCGAGTACGTAAAGGTGGTCACGAGAAGTCGCGACGGCGTGGTAAGTCCGCGCCTCGGGAAGCGAAGGCTCCGCCTGCCAGGGACAGAAAACGGGAGTATCCGGCGGCATCCAGGACTGGCGACAGCTCTTGTTTTGCGCAACCGCGGCGTCAACAAGGAACATCAAAGCGGCAATCAGGAACAGATGGTTGACCTTCATTATTTTTTGCCTCGAATGTCAGTTGAGGTTCGTGGCTTGACATGTTGCGAGTTGGGCCAGTGACGTGCCCCACAAAGACAATCTGGATTGGAGCTCTTCTGAAATCTGCTTGAACGTTTTGCTGGTCTGCGGAATGCCCGCCTGCGGCTCGATATACAACGCCTTCGGGATTCCGCAGACCGTGATGGACTCGATCGCACGCCCGGGGAGAAGACGGCTCATCAAATCCTGGTCCCCGTAGACAGGCACTCCGCCGATCACGACCAGCCTTACGTCTCCCGCGGCAGCGTGCAGCAATGCCTGGTAAGCGTCTGCGCTGCTTTTTCTGATCAGCAGCAGGTCGGCATAAGAACCCTGGCTGATCGATCCGATCTGTTGGCTGGCTCCGGCCAGCTGCGCGGGGAGCTCTGTTGCCATCTTGACAAGTTCGGTATCGCTGAATATCGGCGGGGTTTGAGCGGCGTTCCATGTCGCGGCATATTTCAACTCTTCGATCACCCCGTCACTGCCGGACGGGCTCCAGTCGGGCGCAATCGCGATCTTGACGCCAGCATCCTTGGCGGATCGCACGTCTGTGGTAGCGCCATAAAGTTCGATGTTGCTTCGCGGTGACCAGATCAAACCGACTTGAGCGGCTGCCATCTGTGCGAATTCCGCTTTGCCGAGAGCGACGCCGTGAATCACGGATGTGCCGTGGCGCAAAAATCCGTCGTCGCGCTTGACGAGCATGCGGAACTCGCGAGCCGACGCGGCATCGGAGGGCTTTCCTTCCGCGACATGGACAAGAAAAGCCTTCAGCTTCCCCGAGTCCAGATCGGCGCGAACCTGCGCGGCGTCAGCGAGTTTCATCTCGAAGGGAAAGACCTCGTACCGTACGACTTCGTGGTTGAGCACGGAGCCGTCAAAGCCCGAGTAATTATCCAGATTGCGGGCGAGGCCCTCGATGCAGGCATTATCGTCGGTATTGGGTGTGGGGGTGAGGCTACCAACGACGGAGGTTGCGCCATTCACAATCGCCTTGATCTCCCCGAATCGGTCGGCGTCGCAGGCAAGCTCGTGATCAGCCGCCAGCTTGATGTGGGGCTCATTCAGTGCCACGGCGTAGGACATTCTCTGCTGCCACTCATAACGATTGTTGAACAGCTCGTTCGGCCTCCAGCGCGGCAGCAGGTTCCAGGTGATGTGATCATGCAAATCGATGAGTCCGGGAAAGATAAAGCTGTCGGTGTCGACCGCAGACGCAGGCTGTTTCTGCGAAATACCCGGACTCACCTGTTGGATCTTGTTCCCGGAGATCGAGACCGTCGCGTCTTTGAGTATCTCGGAGGGAGTGACTACTGTGCCTCTCAGCAGAAGAGAGCGAGGCTCCTGTGCCACAGCTGGCAGGGCAACGCAGAGCATGACCAATGCTCGAGACAAGAGATTTTTGAGTTTCACGGCAAGGACCTCCGCAATCGAAATCTTGCTGCTCCCATGGCAGACACGAATAGTCAGCGGCGTGCCCAAAGAAGAACACGCATCTGTTCGGATAAGTTTTCCGGGGAAGCAGCGAGGAGGAGCCCCCTCGGACCTAAGAGTTCCCAGCTCTCAGGCAGGCCAACTCGCTGGAGCCATGAACTCTACGGCACGACCTGACCGATGTCAATAGCGGGTAAGTTGTTATCATCCACGACGAGGACCTCAGCATGGAGATCGAACACCCTGTCGTCGCAGCTGCGCAGATTGCATTTTCAGTTCTTCGCAATCGAAAAAACTCAGTCAGAAGCCTCTTTTCGCCGCGGTCAGAATCTATTGCGTGAACGAAACACCGCCTCCCTTGGCAGCTTTCGACAATGGTTGATTTGATCTTGTCTCGCCAAAATTCGTAAATGCAAAGCTGATGCGCCCGGATAGAGACGACACATTCTCAATGGGCGGATACAGTCCGAGATACTCTTGGCCTTTGAATTCCGAATCTGACAACTCCACGAGAGGCAAGATCCAAACATACCCCGGTTTCAAGGCGTCGAAGTAGCCGAGTTCCCAAGGCATCCATGCCGATTCGGAAGCACTAGGAGTATGCACGTACACAAGCGAAGCGCACGTTCGCATCCTTTCGCGCAATACCTTCGCGGTACCTCTGGTAACCTTGGCCCGGTCCAACGTTGTATCCTCGATCCAGTCCACGTAGACTTTAAGTCCTTCTGCCTCAATCAAGCTCTTTACGCCCAATACGATGTCCGCATCTTTGAACGCATGAGAGAGAAATACATCGTATGTGCTCTGCGAGGAGAAACGCCGTGAGTCCTCAATCAGCATCTGGGAGGCACTTTTGCTGACGTATGAACGGGCACCCTGCCCAGCAGTTCTGGCCTCCGAAATCCTGAGATATGCCATCTGGACTCATCCTTTCGCGCAGCTGAAGCCGCAGATCTTTGCTACTTTCCCGCTTTCTTAGCCGCCGCTTCGATCCAGTCACCCAAATTCTCATAACCGTTATCACCGACCCAGTCATAGGTCGGATACATGTCCGAAAGGTAGGTCTTTTTTCCGTCTTTCTCGAAATACCAGTTCGCAAGCGGGTTTGCACCCTTCGTGTCGGTTTTGCCATTAACATCTTTCATGTTGTGGATGTAGATCCCCAAAATTCCATTACCACGGTTGTGGCTGAGCTTAATCTCGTATCCGACATAAGGCCGTGTCGAGGTTTCCGCGCCGATCAAGACAACCGTGACAGATGTGCCCACTAGTTGGTCGCCAATCCATTTCTCAATCTCGGCGTCCGTCTTCTTTTTGACCTCTTCCCAAGCTGCGGCGTCCCAGAATCCCGCACTTTCACGATCCTTCGTTACCCAACTGTTTCGCACCTGCCCCGCCCGCCAGTTGTCGTGCTCGTAGTGGAAACTGAAAAATGCCCTTCGTGCCATTCCTCTGAATTCCTCCTTGCCTCACAACTATCGACTTACTTAGCTCCAGGTAAAGCCTTGTCGTCACGTAGCTTCATGAGCAGCTTGATAATGCGTTTTGTGACCTGACTTGGTGTCCCCTGGCGGCCGAGAGCCTCAAAATGCGATCGGTATCCAGACACGGGGTAGTACGTACTGAAATCACCCAGCACTTTCTTATGTAGGACAGCTGCGGTGCTTCCAGTACAGCCCACAGGTACCACGAAGAGGCCCTTTGCGACAGCGAGTTTGAATTCCTCCTCCATGCCATCAGCCGCCACAACAGTTCCCGATGCGCCACGCTTATTGCCAAAGAGAAAAAGGGCGAGACCGGCATAACTCAGCATGTCCTCCCGATATGCTGTCCACCGGATCTTGCGCCGTGCTGCGTCAGGTATGGCAATCGGAAAAGGCCGAAGCACGATACGATCATCCAGGGATTGTGTTCCCTCCGCGTCTAGTTGCTCGAAAACGCCGTTAAGAACGTATGGCCCAACTCCAAGGCCATAACCCGAGACGATTCCAAATCCTCCCTCGATGAGGGCACGTGAGAGCCCCTGAATGAATTGCAGCGCTTTTGGTTCCTTCCAAGGGGAATAATCAGCGGCACTGCCGGAGATGAAAGCGCGCGCCATCTTGTAGCGATACGAGACTCGCCGCAACACGTTCGTGTAGTGGGCGTAGTCATCCACAAGCAATCCCTGGATGCCGTAACGTTTAAGGTCCTTCACCTGAAGCTGTTGTTTGGCCAACGCGTACTGATAATCAGACGCCTTCTTGAAATCATTGCGCTGTACTCTGCGCAGAAGACAGTAATGCTCTCGTCTGTTTTCGCCGAGGAGGATTCGGATGCGGCTCAGGATGTAGCTTAGATTGGGATCGTTAAAGCTGAATCCGATGAAGAGAAACGTTTTCGAGACGAGGTCACCCTGCAGCGCCATGGAAAAAAGATGCCGCTTGGACTCATATGTTTCATAGTCGTCCTTGGTGAGGATAGCCTTATCGGCTTGTGATACGTCACCATGCATCTTGTACACGACCGCATCACGGTGCGGCGTGGTCGTAGCTAGGTTTTCCGGCGTTATTTTTACATCTGGTGTTTTGCCGGCCGCTTTAAGCGAATCCTCGATCAGGGGGTCATAGTTCGTGGTCCAGTAGGTCTTGATCGGAAGCCCCGCCAGCAACTTGTGATTTTCGGTCAGTTTTGCGCGCTGGGCGAATTCATCTATGAGAGCTTGGTTAATTCGATGTCGTCCGCCGTGTTCGTTGACATGAAACTGGGCAACGGTGATTAAATCCTCTTCTTTGTCTACATCAAGGCCTATCTCGCTGGCTATGCTTTTGAGCAACTGCTTCCAATTCACCAGCCCAGCAGGGATCGACAAGCCGGCACCCGCAAATATTGCCGCGTTCTGATTGTGGAGTGCCGATACAAAAGTGTCGACGAAGGAATCGATGGGGTCGCGCTTCATGCTGGTGCGTTGCCGTAGATTGTTTTGTGCCAGGCCGGCAAGGCAGAATGACCTTGCATCTCAACACGGTTGGGGAAAGACGATCTTATACGACCATATGCATCGTTACAATTAAATACGTTCCTGGATTCGAGTTCGAAAGCATGTCTAAAATGCACGTCTAAGTATCGACGCGCGTACAAAGGAGCCCGTTCTCGCTCTTAACGTCGATCACAACCTCAGTCTACCCAACTTGAGAAATTCTCGTACCCATCATCCTCAATCCAGCCGTAGGTTCGGAAAAAATGCCCGAGATGAAACCCCTCGCCACGGTAACGCTCGGCAACGGGGTCGATCTGATAGGAAGCGGCTCCATCGATCTCCGTGTATTCGTACCATTTTCCGTCAGTTTTTTCGTGTAGCGTCGCAGTCAGGCCACTCTGCGAGAAACTGATGCCCACATACAAAAATGGATTGGCCCCAAGAGGTTTGGTGCGCCGGTCTTTGCCAGGAATCGAATTAATATGAACCGCGAGGATTGCGTTGCCTCGTTTCAGACTTTTCAGGATTTCGTAACGTACCCATGGTCTCGCATACGTCTGAGAACCGATTAGAATGCAAGTGGTCGAAGTGCCGTCAAGCCCAGCGTTAATCAGACGCTTGAGCGCGATGTCTCCTTTTCTCTTTGCTTCTTCCCACAGCGATGCATCGAAGAATCCAGCTGCCTCTCTGTCACGTTTGGTCAGCCAGTGGTTCCGGACAACATTTGCCCTAAAGTTGACAACGTCCCGGTAATGAAATGCAAAATAAACTCGCTTTGCCATCGTCTCAACAAATACTCATCCTTAGATTGGATGCCTTGCCTATCAGCCCGGCCCAGCGACCGGACCATCTCCGAACACTGGCTTCAGCACCGACTCGCGCTCACTCCTAGCGCACGGCGGCGGCCGTCTTTCGCAACGCATCGGAACGCTTACCGGCCGCTTCGATCTCGCGTCTAAAGCGATCAAGATCGCGATCCCAGTCATATGCGGGGAATTCTATGCCATATGGCACCGTCGGTTTTGAGCCTCTAAAAATCGAATAGTTTCCGTCTTGATTCTTGAGGTGATGAATGTATATCCCAAGGAGAGTGTTGTTCTGAGCAATGGATTGCTTAATCTCTTCCTTGACCCATGGGCGATTGGCAGTCTCTTTCCCGATCAGAACAATTGTGACCGACGTGCCATTGAGGCTTCGCGCGATCATTCGTCGAATTGCATCTGCGCCCTTTTTCTTCGCCTCGAGATACTCGGAGTGATCAAAAAAACCTGCCACGTCGCACCCCGCAACAACGTTGCAGTTTCTAACTTGATTTGCTCGCCAAACGTCTCCATCGTAATGAAAGCTGAAGAACACTCTCCTTGCCATTCATTCCTCCATTGCTGGCATTTGCAGCGTAGCTTCCTAGGATCGATAATCCTGAATACTCCTGTCAGTGACTGCCCTCACTCATCGAAGGGTGTTTCGGTCCGAAACTTTCCATGCCGACCCTGAATATGAACAACGCCCGAACCTGCAAGGTCGCGGGCGCGGCCTATGGCCTCCGCCTGTGTGTCGAAGACGCCGCTAGCGCGCTCTGCATTGGGCTTTTTCACAGCCCATCCGTCGTCATGTCTGATCACGAAAACTTCTGCGTTCTTACTCATCTCAGTACCCTCTATTTCAGGTGGCAGTCGCCAACTAACAGGCCTCGAGTCTCACTGATCCATCTACTTTCCCCCCCGCATTTAACACCTACAGACGGCGGCTGCGGTCGCGCAAGCCGCATACGAGACGATATTGCTAGCCTCGAACGAAGTTGCCCGAACTGCACCAAAAGCGTCTATTGCGGCACTCGAACACTGTTGCTAGAATCATACGAGCTTAGAATGGGCGTTGCAAGAGTCGAAATACGTTGCGAATCAGCAACATGGAGAACAATGGCGGAAAAGCAAATCGATCTGGAAGCGCTGGTCGCCGCGGTGGACGCACAAAGGAAGTCGAAGGGCTTGTCGTGGCGGCAAGTTGCAAAAGAAGCTG
>Ga0335078_10003705_pt1 | contig 22724 bp, 17 predicted proteins | sample Lox_Sample_32_FD_206711 | JGI IMG/M metagenome (GOLD analysis project Ga0335078, IMG submission 206711) | Soil microbial communities from Loxahatchee National Wildlife Refuge, Florida, United States - Lox_Sample_3.2 | ecosystem: Environmental > Terrestrial > Soil > Wetlands | place: USA... | reverse complement strand
GAGGACCTCGCCGAGGTCCGCCACCTGGACTACCGCGACGTCACCGAGACCGACTTCGACGCGATCAGCTCCATCGGCATCACCGAGCACATCGGCAAGGCCAACGTCCCCGGCTACTTCAGGTTCCTCAACGGCAAGCTGAAGGAGGGCGGCCGGATGCTGAACCACTGCATCACCCGCCCCGACAACACCGGCCCGTCCATCTACGAGGACGGCTTCATCAACCGCTACGTCTTCCCCGACGGTGAGCTCGAAGGCCCGGGCTGGCTGGCCGGCATGATGAACGACAACGGCTTCGAGATCAGGCACGAGGAGAACCTCCGCGAGCACTACTCGAAGACGCTCACGGCCTGGTGCGACAACCTGGACGCCCACTGGGACGAGGCCGTCGCCGAGGTCGGGCAGGGCACGGCCCGCGTCTGGAAGCTCTACATGGCGGGCTGCATCCTTGGCTTCGACCATAACGTGGTGCAACTGCACCAGATCCTCGGCGTCAAGCTGCACAAGGACGGGACGTCTGGCATGCCGCTACGGCCCGACTGGGAGCCGGCTCCTAGCTGAGCGGCGCGGCGGCGGGCAGGGCTTGCTTGCGGCGTCGGCCGGGGCGCTGGGCCGGGTCGCGCTCGCGGCGCAGCACCACGTGGACCGGGCCTGACCTCGGGGCGTCCGGGTGAGGAGCGGTGCCAAGCGTGTTGACCGCCGCGAGCTGGACCGGGGTCTGCGGCCACAACTCGGGGGCTGACGGGAAGCGGAACGGCCCCCTGCCCCCGCGCAGCAGGCGGTTCGGGCGGACGCAGCCGGTGGACGGCGGGATGATGTCCGCCGTCATGGCGAAGGCGGCCTTGAGCAGCGCGGCGATCCCGGCTGCCGCCCTCGTGTCGCCGATGTTGGCCGCGACGGAGCCGAGCGCGCAGCGGTGACGGGCGCCTGTCTTACGTGTGCCGAGCACCTCGAGCAGCGCGGTGAGCTCCGCTAGGTCGTCGTCGGCGGTCGCCGCGCCGTGGCCCTCGACGAACTGGATGTCCGCCGGGTCGATCCCGGCGCGCGCGTAGGCGACGGGCAGCGCCGCCGCATGCGGTGCCGCCAGGCCGGCCGCGTGCCAGCCGGCGATCTCGGCATAGGCGGGCACCCGCGCCGCCCTTGTGTCGGCGGCGCGGCGCAGCGCGACCATGCCGCACCCCTCGCCGGGGAACATGCCGGTGGGGCTGGCGTCGTAGACCCGGACGTGCTGCCCGGCGGCCCGTCCGGCCGGGCGGCGCCCGCGCGCCCAGCCGCCGACGCCCTTCGCCACGCCGCCCGCGAGCACGAGATCGTACTGTCCGGAGCTCAGTGCCTCGCATGCCGCGGCGACCGCGCGCAGTGAGCAGTGCAGCCCGCCATGTGCCGTGCCGTTTACCCTGGTGACGGCCTGCTTGCCGCCGAGCAGGTCGATGGTGCCGAGCAGCAGCTCGTGGACGCTGGCCCCCGCCTGACGTGACGCTCCGGCCGACCCGGCGAGGACGCCCGTGCTGCCGCCCAGGGGCACGGTGCGGTCCACCGCGGTGAGCAGCATGAGCTGGTGCCGCACCCAGTCATGCACGTCTGCCGAGCCTGGTTCTGGTATGTCGGCGATGAATACGCCGATCCGTCCCGGCGAGACGACCCGGCCGGCCGGGGGGACGTCGGTGAGCGCGGCGACCGCGGTCTCGGTCGCGAGGACATGCCGCGCGGTGATCCCGCCGGTCAGGTCGTCGTCGCGGCCGGGCGCGTGCGGCAGGTCGTCGAGCAGCGCCGCCCGGAGCGACGCGCGCCCAGCGGGCGGGCCGTCGCCGCCGTTACCGTCATCGCGGCCGGGCAGCGCGCCGCGTGCCGTCTCGTCGGCGAGCTCGCGAAACATGCGCCGGCCGGACACCGTGAGCTCGTGGAACGAGGCGGGGTCCGAGGCGCCTGGAAACCGCAGCGCGGCGCCGACGATAGCGACGGCTTGCACGGGGCCGATATTCGCTTCGTCCGGAACGTGCATTTACCCCCCGCAAACCCGAAATAGCCCGAATTTACCCCCCGCATTGCACGGCCATTGCCCGCTGGAACTCAGACGATTACGTCAAGGCCTCCAATGCGGAAACTGGAATCCCGCTGAACAGGGAGTGGGCGAGCAGGCATCACTGTATTAACGAGGTTAACGCTGGTCAAGCACGCGTCAGGAACGCGGTATTTTGCGGTAGTCAGCCCGCGCGCCGTCTAACCGCGCTCACGGCAAGCGGACCGTGCGCCAGGCCAGCGGCGCCAAGCCGCGGCTGCGTTACCGGATCGTGTGCACGGCGTGGCCATCTGCCGGCCTGCGAGGCCGTGGGCGATCCTGTAACATATAGCTATGCGTCCTGTCCGGCTGCTCCTTAGCTAGCCGCGCCGACCTACCGGCAGTGTCCGTACCGGGGCCGCTCCCGGAAGATCATTGCCGTCGGCGCGGCCGCTCCTCGTGCTCGAGGGGCGTTTTTGTTTGGGCGAACACCGTGTTGGGGCAGGCAGCGCGCCGTCAATGCGGGGATTCCTAGCCGGACCGATCAAGGGTGAGGACACGATGACTGCGGCCGAGAGAGCCGACGAGGCGAAAGCGTACGATCCGCGCGACATCCAGGACAAGTGGCAGGCTCGCTGGGCGGAGATCGACCCGTTCCGTGCCAGCGACGCTCCCGATGACCCGCGCGAGCGGTTCTACCTGGTCGACATGTTCCCCTATCCGTCGGGTGACCTGCACATGGGGCATGCCGAGGCCTACGCGATCGGTGACGCGATGGCCAGGTACTGGTTCCTGCGCGACAGGAACGTGCTGCACCCGATCGGGTGGGACGCGTTCGGACTGCCCGCGGAGAACGCGGCGATCAGGAACAACACGCACCCTGCCGACTGGACGTACCGGAACATCGACACCCAGGCGGCGTCCTTCCGCCGGTACGCGATCTCGTTCGACTGGTCCAGGCGGCTGGCCACCTGCGACCCCGAGTACTACCGGTGGAACCAGTGGCTGTTCCTGCGCTTTTACGAGCGCGGGCTGGCCTACCGCAAGGGCGGCTACGTCAACTGGTGCCCCAGGGACCAGACCGTGCTGGCCAACGAGCAGGTCATCAACGGCCGCTGCGAGCGGTGCGGCACCGAGGTAGTCCGCCGGGTGCTGACCCAGTGGTACTTCAAGATCACCGAGTACGCAGACCGGCTGCTTGCGGATGCCGAGGCGCTGGAGGGCAACTGGCCCGACCGGGTGCTGACCATGCAGCGCAACTGGATCGGCCGGTCGACGGGCGCCGAGGTCGACTTCGTCGTGGAAGGCCGCGCCGAGCCGGTCACCGTCTACACGACCCGCCCTGACACGCTGTTCGGTGCGACGTTCATGGTGGTGGCGGCCGACTCGGTGCTAGCCGCCGAGCTGTGCACCGAGGGCCATCGCGCCGAGTTCGAGGCGTACCTGGCGCAGGTGCGCAGGCTGACCGACATCGAGCGGCAGTCGACCGACCGGGAGAAGACGGGCGTCTTCCTTGGCGTGCACGCGGTCAACCCGGTGAACGGCGAGCGGATCCCGATGTGGGCGGCCGATTACGTGCTGCCGGACTACGGCACCGGGGCGATCATGGCGGTGCCCGCGCATGACCAGCGCGACCTGGACTTCGCCCGCAGGTTCGGGCTGCCGGTCCTTGTGGTGGTCGCCACCGACCAGCCGGACCCCGCGGTGACGGGCATCGCGACGCCCGGTGACGGGACGCTGGTGAACTCGGGCCCGCTGGACGGGCTGGCCAAGGAGGCGGCCATCGCCCGGATCATCGAGATCCTGGCGGACAAGGACCTGGGCAAGGCGGCGGTGAATTACCGGCTGCGCGACTGGCTGCTGTCCAGGCAGCGCTTCTGGGGCACGCCGATCCCGATCATTCACTGCCCCTCCTGCGGCGAGGTGCCCGTCCCCGAGGAGCAACTGCCGGTCGAGCTGCCCTACCTGCGCGGCGCCGACCTGGCTCCCAAGGGCGTGTCGCCGCTGGCGGCGGCGACCGACTGGGTGAACGTGGAGTGCCCCAAGTGCGGCGGCCCGGCCCGCAGGGACACCGACACGATGGACACCTTCGTTGACTCGTCCTGGTACCAGTTCCGGTACTGCTCGCCGCGTTACGATGGCGGGCCGTTCCGCAGCGAGGACGTCAACCGCTGGGCCCCGGTCGACCTGTACGTGGGCGGCGTCGAGCACGCCATCCTGCACCTGCTGTACGCGCGGTTTTTCACCAAGGTGCTGCAGGACCTGGGGCTGATCGACTTCGGCGAGCCCTTCACCAGGCTGATCAACCAGGGCCAGGTGATCAACCAGGGCAAGGCGATGTCCAAGTCGCTGGGCAACGGCGTCGACCTGGGCGAGCAGATCGGCCTGTACGGTGTCGACGCGGTCCGGCTGACGATGATCTTCGCCTCCCCGCCGCAGGAAGACATCGACTGGGCGGACATGAACCCGGACGCGATGATCAAGTTCCTGGGCCGCGCGCACCGGATCGCGTCCGAGGTCGCGGCGGCGGGAACGGCGGCGGGAACCGCCTCGGGTGACGTGTCAGCCGGCGTGGGGGACCGGGGCCTGCGGCAGGTCACCCACCGGGTGATCGACGAGGTCACCAGGCAGGTGGAGAACTATCACCTGAACGTCGCGGTGGCCCGGCTGATGGAACTGGTCAGTGCCACCCGCAAGGCGATCGACTCGGGCCCGGGCGGCGCCGACCCGGCGGTGCGCGAGGCCGCGGAGGCGCTGGCCGTGATGCTGTCGCTGTTCGCACCGTACACCGCGGAAGAGTGCTGGGCGGCGCTGGGCGGCCCCGCCGGGCCCTCCGGTATCCCGTCCGTGGCCAGGGCCGTGTGGCCGGCCGCGGACCCGGCACTCCTGGTGCAGGAGAGCGTCACCTGCGTGGTTCAGGTGAACGGGAAGGTCCGCGGCCGGCTGGAAGTCTCTCCGGACGTCACGGAGCAGGAACTGCGCGTCCTGGCGACGGCCGCGCCTGGAGTCGCCCGCGCGCTGGCCGGGCTGGAGGTCGAGCGGGTGGTGGTCCGCCCGCCGAAGCTGGTGAACATCGTCGCGGCATGATCGCACGGGGGACGCGAACGTCCCCCGGTAAGCGACCACACGCAGCCAGGGAAGGTCACCGAACAGGGTCAGACCCGTCGCAAAACCGCAACGACCTTGCCCAGGACGGTGGCCTCGTCGCCGAGGATCGGGGTGAAGGCGGGGTTGTGCGGCATGAGCCACACGTGCCCGTCGCTCTGCTTGAGCGTCTTCACCGTGGCCTCGCCGTCGATCATGGCCGCGACGATCTCGCCGTTCTCCGCGTCCTCCTGCTGGCGGATGACCACCCAGTCGCCGTCCGCGATGGCGGCGTTGATCATCGAGTCGCCGGCCACCTTGAGCATGAACAGGTCGCCCTCGCCGACGAGCTGCCGCGGCAGCGGGAAGATGTCCTCGACCATCTGCTCGGCGGTGACCGGCACGCCGGCCGCGATCCGGCCGACGAGCGGCACGTAGGTGGCCTCCTGCGACGCGATGTCAAGGCCGTCGGCGGACAGCTCCGTGGCCTCGCCGCCGCCGCTTGTGCCCTGCTCGGGGCGGATGGCGGGGTGCCCGGGCAGCCGGACCTCGACCGTGCGCGGCCGGCCGACGTCCCGGTGCAGGTAGCCCTTGCGCTGCAGCGTCGACAGCTGGTAAGAAACGCTCGACGTGCTGGTCAGGCCGACCGCCTCGCCGATCTCCCGCATCGACGGCGGGTAGCCGCGCTTCTGCACCGAGTCCCTGATGACCTGGAGCACCTTGCGCTGCCGCCAGGTGAGGACGTGGTCCGGGTCTGGCTTGTCTGGCGTCTCAGGTATCACGACGGGAACGCTCCCCTTGGGCTTGCGGCCCGGCCTGCCCTTTGGGCGCACCGGTGCGCCCGTGATTTCGGTAGCGCCACGGTTGGCCATGTCGTCCATCGGATGAACCTCCGATTCCTTGGTTGTCGCTTACGGATACGAGCCTAGCGGCAATTTCCGATATGGCCAAACATCTGTTCGACGTGTCGCTTGATTGTCAGACCCGAGAGGTACAAAGATGGCAGCTATCCGTTCGATCGAACTGTGTCTCGATCGAACGGGCGTATGATCGAATAGGCGTTTGAGTAGAGTGGTGGACATGGTAACGATGGTGAGCGGTAAGGCAATGACAGTCATGGAGCCGGGGCGTGCGGCAGGGGGAGGCGTGCACTTTCGAACGCGCCAGGCCGCCCCCGCGGTCCGGCTGACCAGGCGCGGGCGTGTCGTGGCGGCCGGCGCGTCGGCGCTCGCCGTCGGCGCGCTCTCCATGGTGCTCGCGACCGGGGCGCAGGCCTCGCACGCCGGGCAGGCCGCGCCCGGCCGGTACGCCGCCAAGGTTGAGGTACGGGCGGGGCAGAGCCTGTGGTCCCTGGCAGAGGCCTACGACCCGGACGCCGACCCGCGCCTGGTCGTACAGCAGATTCAGCAGCTGAACTCGATGGCGGGAGATGAGCTGCAGCCCGGCGAGGTGCTGTGGGTGCCCCGCGGCTGAGCCGCCAGGATTTTTGGCTTCGATGGGCGTCTCCGCTTGCCTAGGGATGCGGTCTGGGATTAGGGTTGACCACAACATCTAGTAGTTACACGGGTGTGGTTCTTCTAGAAGTTGTGGATAATCCTCGTTGGTATGGGTACCACACGGCATTCCTGGAGGGGAAAAGCGTGCACTGTCCGTTCTGCCGTCACCCGGACAGCCGGGTTATCGACAGCCGGGTAGCCGACGACGGCGCCGCGATACGCAGGCGGCGGTCCTGCCCGGAGTGCGGGCGGCGGTTCACCACGCAGGAGTCGGTCATCCTCATGGTGGCCAAGCGCAGCGGGGTGACCGAGCCGTTCACCAGAGACAAGATCATCCGGGGCGTGCAGCGGGCCTGCCAGGGCAGGCCGGTCGACGAGGACCAGCTCGCGATGCTCGCCCAGCGGGTGGAGGAGACGATCAGGTCGCGCGGCCTGGCCGAGGTGCCGTCCCACGAGGTAGGGCTGGCCATCCTCGGGCCGCTCCGCGACCTCGATGAGGTCGCCTACCTCAGGTTCGCCTCCGTGTACCGGGGCTTCGAGTCGCTGGACGATTTCGAGAAGGCCATCACGGAGCTGCGCGGCCGGCGGGCGGCCGACGACGGAAGCGCCGACGACGGAAGCAAGGGGGAAAGGGAGTTATGACGGAGACGGTGAGCGGTCCGGCGGCGCGCAAGGGCAGGCGCGGCAGCAGGGGCCTGAAGATCCGGCGCATTAACACGACGGCGGGCGTGCACCCCTACGAGCAGGTCACCTGGGAGCGCCGTGACGTCGTGATGACCAACTGGCGGGACGGCTCCGTCAACTTTGAGCAGCACGGGGTCGAATTCCCCGACTTCTGGTCGGTCAACGCGGGGAACATCGTGACCACCAAGTACTTCCGCGGTGCGGTGGGCACCCCGCAGCGCGAGTGGTCGCTTAGGCAGCTCGTCGACCGGGTGACCGGCGTCTACACCAAGACGGGGAAGGAGCACGGCTACTTCGCCACGGACGAGGACGCGGAGATCTTCGACCACGAGCTCAAGTACGCGCTTGTCCACCAGGTGTTCAGCTTCAACTCGCCGGTCTGGTTCAACGTAGGCACGGCCGCGTCCGCGCAGGTCAGCGCGTGCTTCATCCTGGCCGTTGACGACACGATCGAGTCCATACTCGACTGGTACAAGGAAGAGGGCCTGATCTTCCGCGGCGGCTCCGGCTCTGGCGTCAACCTCAGCCGGATCCGGTCGAGCAAGGAACTGCTCAGCTCCGGCGGCACCGCGAGCGGCCCGGTGAGCTTCATGCGCGGTGCCGACGCGTCCGCGGGAACCATCAAGTCCGGCGGTGCCACCCGCCGCGCCGCCAAGATGGTCGTACTCGACGTCGATCACCCCGACATCGTTGACTTCATCGAGACTAAGGCCAAGGAAGAGAACAAGATCCGCGCCCTGCGCGACGCCGGCTTCGACATGGACCTCGGCGGCGCGGACATCATCTCCGTCCAGTACCAGAACGCCAATAACTCCGTCCGCGTCAGCGACGAGTTCATGAACGCGGTCGAACATGGCAAGGAATTCGGCCTCAACGCGCGGCTTACCGGCGAGACCATCGAGACGGTGGACGCCGAGGGGCTGTTCCGCAAGATCGCCGAGGCCGCATGGGAATGCGCCGACCCCGGCCTGCAGTACGACGACACGATCAACAACTGGCACACCAACCCGGAAACGGGCCGCATTACCGCCAGCAATCCGTGCAGCGAGTACCTTTCCCTCGACAACTCAAGCTGCAACCTCGCCAGCCTCAACCTGCTTAAGTTCCTCAAGGCGGACGAGTCGTTCGACACGGCGGGTTTCGCGCGGATGTGCGAGCTGATCATCACCGCGATGGACATCTCCATCACCTTCGGCGAGTTCCCCACGGAGAAGATCCGTGACACCACCAAGGCCTACCGCCAGCTCGGGATCGGCTATGCCAACCTCGGCGCGCTGCTGATGGCGACCGGCCACGCGTACGACTCCGACGGCGGCCGCGCCATCGCCGCCGCGATCACCAGCCTGATGACCGCGAGCGCCTACAAGATGTCGGCCGAGCTCGCCAAGGTCGTCGGCCCGTACGACGGCTACGAGCGGAACGCGGCACCGCACAAGCGCGTCATGCGGATGCACGCCGACGCCAGCGCCGGCGTCGAGCCGGTCGCCGGCTTCGACAAGGCCATACTCGACCTGGCCAACAAGACCTGGCGGGAGTGCCTGGCCCTGGGCGAGGCCAACGGCTACCGCAACGCCCAGGCCAGCCTGCTCGCGCCGACCGGCACCATCGGCTTCATGATGGACTGCGACACCACGGGCATCGAGCCCGACCTCGCCCTGGTCAAGTTCAAGAAGCTGGTCGGCGGCGGTTCCATGCAGATCGTCAACCAGACCGTGCCGCGCGCGCTCGGCAGCCTCGGCTACCAGCCGGAGCAGATCGAGGCGATCACCGAGTACATCGCCGAGCACGGCCACGTGGTCAACGCTCCCGGCCTGCGCCAGGAGCACTACGAGGTGTTCGACTGCGCGATGGGTGAACGCTCCATCACCCCGATGGGCCACGTCCGGATGATGGCCGCCGTCCAGCCGTTCCTTTCCGGCTCCATCTCCAAGACGGTCAACATGCCGGAGGGCGCGACCGTCGAGGACGTCGAGCAGATCTACTTCGAAGGCTGGAAGCTCGGCCTCAAGGCGCTCGCCATCTACCGTGACAACTGCAAGGTCGGCCAGCCGCTGTCCGCCAAGAAGAAGACCGAGGCGGAAGCGGAGGAAGCCGCTCCCGTTCCGGCGACTCCTGCTGCCGCACCCGAGCCGCATGAGCACCGTCCGGTTCGCAGGCGGCTGCCCAAGACCCGCTCCGCGACCGTGACCAGGTTCGACGTGGCCGGCGCCGAGGGTTACATGACCGCCTCCACCTACCCGGACGACGGCGTGGGCGAGGTATTCCTCAAGCTCGGCAAGCAGGGCTCGACGCTGGCCGGCGTGATGGACGCGTTCTCGATGGCGATCTCGGTCGGGCTGCAGTACGGCATACCGCTCGAGTCCTACGTCGCCAAGTTCACCAACATGCGGTTCGAGCCGGCCGGCATGACCGACGACCCGGACATCCGCATCGCGACCTCGGTGATGGACTACATCTTCCGCCGCCTCGCCCTGGACCACCTGCCCTTCGAGCAGCGCGCCGACCTCGGCATACTCTCCGCCGCCGAGCGCGCCGCCCAGCTCGCGGGCCAGGACCCGGCCATGCTCGGGGTCGAGGTCGACCCGGTGGAGCTGGCCCAGTCCGCGGCGGTGGAGTCAAGCGTCAATCAGGAACGAGGGGTGGCTTCGCCCAAGCCGCACGCGGCTCCCGCCGCCCCGGCGGCACCGGGCGCGGCGTCCGCACCTGCCGTCCCGGCGGCCGCCCCGGGCGGGACAGCGGGCAGCACCCGCCCGAGCGGCCCGCACTCCACCGCCGAGCTCATCGAGTTCCAGCAGGGCCGCACCGCGGACGCCCCGCTGTGCCTCACCTGCGGCACCAAGATGCGCCCGGCCGGCAGCTGCTACGTCTGCGAGGGCTGCGGCTCCACCAGCGGCTGCAGTTAATTCCAGGTAGCTCTAGCTGATGATTTACCAGTTCAGGAGGGGTGCGGCTAATCGGCCGCATCCCTCCTGAGTGCTATCTGGGCGTCGCCTATTGCATCTGGCGCGACGGCTTGATCGTGACACGGTGCAACGCTCGCGACTCCTCGGGCGCCGGCTGGCCTGTCGTTCAAATGCATGGATCCCTGATGCGATTGTCGGCGGGGATTCGAACCGGCTCCGCCCTGCAACCGTGCCTGATGTTGAGAGCAGCGACGCCGTTTCCACCGGGATGACCGATGCGCAGGACGCAGACCACCGTGGGGAGCAAGCGCAGCGTCATGACAAAGCTGGACGAGCGACGCGGGATGCTGGCCTTCCCCCAAGCACGCGAGACCTGCCCGATGCCGGGGACGTCCTGCCGAACATACGGCTGGCTGAGCTCGACGCCCGGAAACTCAGCGATTATTCGTTGAACCCGGGGCACCCAGGCAATAACGGGAAGGCAGATGGCTGGCGAGCACTCGGCTACGATGTGGACAACCCGGAGGGACGCCGCGATGCGGCTCAGGAACTGCGCGGACTGATCTGCGATGAGCTGCTGGCGCGCGGGAAGGTAGCCGAGACCCGGGATACCGCGTACGGGCCGTCGCATGGGGTCCTCAGCGGTCTCATCGGGCCGAATGGTAGGGATGCCACTTTGGTCACCTGCTGGCTCGTCGAAGACCGCGCAAGCCTCAGTGTTCCCAAGCTCACGACGGTATGGGTGCAGCCTCATCGCGACAAGGAGACCGGACGATGACCGCAGCAAAGGAATACGGCCTGATCCGCACGACGGCTGACGCAGAGAGCATCTTCGACGGTCGGACTATCCCGGCCGGAATGAAGGGGACGGTCCTCGAAGCCAGATCCGACGGGAGTTGCCTGGTCGAGTTCGCCTTTGCACCGCAGACCGCTGATAGCGACGGCGACTTCGTGCAGGGCATCCTCACCAGGGACCAGTACGAGATCATCGAGACCTGACTCAGGCATCCGCAGCGCTCGACAGGAGCCCCGACACCCAGCCAGCGGGCGTCCAGGTGTGATGGCCGAAACCTACCAAGTAACCCGCTAAACCTACTAACAGACACTACGATTGGGTCGTTTGTTAGGTTAGTTGGGGGGTTCAATGCGCAGCTTCACTGATCTCGACACGCTTATCGGGCTGGTGCCATCGCAAGTGGTTACCCGGCTCGGCGCGATTGATTTCGGTCGGGGTTCGGAAGCGCTTTACCGAGACCAGCTGCCGGGGCTGCTCACCGAGCTCGCCGACCGGGCCCGGATCCAGAGCATCACCGCCTCGTCGGCGATCGAGGGTGTCATCGTCGCAGACCCCGCTCGCCGGATGGCTCGACAACCGTTCGGTTCAAGCCGGTTCCCGCGGCGAGTACCCCGTTCGCAGTCGATGACCTGATCAAGCGCTATCAGGAAGCGGTGGCGGCAGGCGAGCACCACCCGGTGCTCCTGTCAGGGCTCTTCATACTCGACCTTCTCGTTATCCACCCTTCGAGGACGGCAACGGGCGAGTCGCCAGCCTGCTCGCCGGCGCCTGCGCTGTCTTCGCCGACCGCGCCGCAGCGGCCCGGTCGCCAGGGACGAAGCAGCAACGCGTCAGAGACCACACCCTGCGCTACGCGCCCGCCACCTTCCGCCTCGCCGACATCAGGGCGGCGATGCCAGGCGTCAGCGACCAGACGATCAGGCTCGTCCTGGAGCAATTGAGAGGTGAAGGCAAGGTCCGGGCCGACGGAACGGGTCGTTCCGCAACCTGGACACGGACGACGAACACGCCCGGTTACGTAAGGGCGGAGAATGCCGCACCCTCCGAATAGAGCACTGCCCCAGTATTCAGGTGTAGTTATAACCGAAGAATTACTTGCTCAGGAGGAGTGCAGCCAACCGGCTGCGCTCCTCCTGCGGCGTATTGAACGCCATTGAGTTACATCAATGCAACCGTTGGACCGTGAGGTGGCTTGTCACGCTTACGTAGTCGGCAGGCCTGTAATGGGACCATTGCCATCGGGCGTACGGTGCCCAGGTGGCGCTCAGCTGGCTTGGTCGCCGCTATCCGGGATCAGGCCAGCGAACAGCTCCGCGTAGTCGTAGGCGGCCTCGGGCTTAGCGCGCACCCGCTCGTCGACCATCTTGGCGTCCTCGCCGATCAGGATCCGCCAGGTCCCCGCCCGGACCCCGTCCAGGATGATGGTCGCCGCCTGGGCCGCGCTGACCGGGGCCTTGCTCCGGAAGTCGTCGCTCATCCGAACCAGCATCTGACGCAGGTCCTCGGCGGTAGCCTTCTCGGGTGCCAGACCCGCCTGGGCCAGCTTGTCCCTCGCGTCCGGCGGGATCAGTTCCTCCACCTGGGCGTCGCTCATGTGCTCAGGTGCGGGCAGGCCCCGGGCGATGAAGCTGTTCCTGACGATGTTGGTGCCCACGTGCCCCGGCATCACCAGCATCACCCGGACCTCCGGCGCGTTCGTCCGCAGGTCCTCGATCAGCGCCTCGGTGAAACCTCGCACGGCGAACTTGGCCGTGGCGTAGGCATTGTTCGTCATGCCCGGGCCTAGCGACGCCCAGAACCCGTTCACGCTGCTGGTATTGACCAGCACCCCGTCGCCGCTGGCGATCAGCAGTGGCAGGAACGTGCGGGCGCAGTAGTACACGCCCCACCAGTCGATGGCGAAGATGCGCTCCCACGCCTCGCGGTCGCTTTTCACGAAACTCTCCCCGCCGCCGGCCCCGGCGTTGCTGAATACCAGGTCGACACGGTCGGTGGCGTGCTCGGCGAGCACTTCGTCGCGGAACCGCAGCACCTGCGCCTCCTCCGCGACGTCACAGGCGTGGCCGGTGACCCGGGGGCCAGGCGGGGCCTCCGCCTGCGCCAGGGCCACGGTCTCCGCCATGGTGTCCGGGTTCAGGTCGCAGGCCGCCACCGAGCAGCCCTGCGCCGCCAGCTGCCGGGTCAGCTCGCGGCCCATGCCCGACCCGCCGCCGGTCACCACCGCGAGCTTCCCCGAGAACGACTCCATGTTCACGACTTACCGCCGGGGCCACTGCGTGTCAACGGCCTAGGGAGCCTGGACGTCGACGAGCCGCCGGTTGGCATAGCTCATCTCCCGAACGGCCCAGGCGATCTGGTGCAAACGCTCACGGGAGCCACAGCGACGGTGACTTTGTCCAGGGCATCCTCAACCGGGGCCAGTACGAGATCATCGAGACCTGACCCAAGCACCTCCAGCCCTTGGGCGAGACGGGCGAGTTCCATCATCGGAGTCCGGCCTACTGCCCTTGTGTTCAGGCATTCATTTTGTCAGAATAACCCCAGTTCAGGAGGGCCCATGGGCCTGGCGACACTCCTGGCGAGTGTCGGCTCACGTCGTTCGTTGCATCTGGTGCAGCCTGCTCGACTGTTGGACGGGATTGCCCATCAGGCCATCCCGTTAGCAGTCTTGGGTGTGACGTGCGATTATCGAACTATGAGCACTGCCGATGAGTGGGTTGACGTTGGTGACCGTGTGCGGGCGGCGCGCCTGGCTGCTGGGCTTACTCAAGAGGAACTCGGTGTCAGGACGGGCCTGGACCGGACGATGATCGTGAAGATCGAGTCCGGGGACCGCCGCATTGACGCCATGGAGCTGATCAGGCTGTCAAGTGCCCTTCAGGTGCCAGTGGACTTCCTGCTCCGGTCCACACCTCTCGTCCTGTCGCGGCGTACTGGTGTCGTTGCGGAAGAGACCGACACTGAGATAGCCAGAGAGTCCGGGCGCTTGGACCTGGCCCTAGTGGCCTGGCTGCATGAGGTACAACAGCTGGTCGATCTGGGCGTACTGCATCTGGGGTCTGTCTTGAGGGCTGAGGCCCAAGTGGATTCCCAGCCAGCTGCTCGGGAGCTTGCGCTGTGGGTTCGCAAGCAGCTAGGCCTAGACCTGAAGGCCATTGACTCGATGGTGGAGCTGTGTGAGCGCGCAGGACAGTACGTCCTGGTCACCAGCGTTCTTGGGGAAGGTGCGTCAGTGGTCGACGGTGACGTCGCGGTCGCGGTCGTGAGCCTGCAAGGCGATCCAGGCCGCCGCAGGGCTACCGCCGCTCACGAGCTCGGCCACCTAGTCATCGGTGATGAATACTCCAGCGATCTTGGGGTCCACGCCTCGCGCGCTGACCGAGAGGCATTGCTTGACGCGTTCGCAGCAGAACTGCTCCTCCCATCCCAGGTCATCGCTGAGGAGCGCGGTGCGTCAGAGTCCATAAGCCGGGATCAGCTCATCGGCCTCGCGGCCCGTTACCGTACTTCATGGTCGCTAGCCCTCAGGCAGGCTGCCTATGCCGGGGTTCTCAGCCCACAAGCCCGCCGCGACTGGGGACGGACCGTGCCAACTCGAAGCGAGTTCATGGAGGCTGTGGGGTGGGCACCTCAACCGGATCTTGAGGCCATCCGCGTTCCGCCGCGTTATGCCCACGCCGTCATGGAGGCATGGCGGAGAGGCGCGGTCACTGCCACTAGGGCCGTTGAGCTCATGCACGGGCAGATCACCGCGGCCGACCTGCCGACAGGTACCGAGGAAGACATAGAGCCATGACCGAGCAGGCGGCCGTCGTCACACCAGTCTGGGTGCTCGACGCCATGTGCTTGATCCACTTCGGCCGGGCAGATCGTCTGGATGTTCTTCGTGGCTTGCTGGTAGACAAGGAGTGCTGGACCACACGGGTGGTGCTTGAGGAACTGAGCCAGGGAGCCGTGAACCGCCCTGCCTTGATGGAAGTGGCTATCAGCGATTGGCTCAAGATCGCTCGGCTGGACACCCTCGATCTTGCACAGGAACGGAGTTCCCGGCCTACGCACGCCAGCATGGGCTCCTGTGAGATGTCATCCAGGGATACCACACCTGTTCGACTCGGCTTCGCGTCAGCTCAGGGCAGGTCCGGCTGTCCGCGCCCAGAGGTCATCGCCGAGGTCCTGGTTGCAACGCACGACGGTGCCGAGGTCGCACGCAGGTTCGGCCCGCAGCCCTGCTGGATCGATGAGCTTGTAGCTGCCGTCACTCGCCCGCAGGGCGTTCATCTCGTGGATATCACCGTGGACGAGAATCGCGGACCGATCGTCGTGGGCAACTGCGGCGCTGTCATCCTGGGACATGGTTGGCGGGTGGCCCCGCGACAGGGTCGTGCCATTTCCCGTTACCGCCCCAGTCGGGCCGGCCGTCGGCCGGGCGCATGAACAGCGCGTCGAGCTCAACCACGCGCAGCCCGTCAGACGACTCGAAGAGCGGCTCGAACGCCACCGCGTCGAACCCGTCCGCCATGATCAGCTCCATCACCGCGGTCATCCGTGGCTGGCCGCTGTACACCGGCAGCGGTGCCAGCTCGACGAGCACGGCCACGATCGCGGGGTCCAGGCCCTTAGCCCCCGCGCCGCGCAGTACCTCCACGTCATGCCCTTGGGTGTCGGACTTGAGCAGCACCTTGGGGTCGTCGATTCCCGCGATGATCCCGGGGAGCTCGGCCTCAAGCGTGGACAGCGTGATGGAGGCGATGCCAGTTTCTTCCATCAGCGGGATGTCGCCGGTCACGCCGGGCAGTGCGTCGAGCATCGAGTCAAGCTGCGGTTCCTTGTGCAGGTGCAGCTCGGCATGTCCCGGCTGGCTGGACAGGGCGACGGGCCGGACGGTCCACTGCGGGTCACGCTCCGCGGCCGCCTGGATGAGCGGCTGCACGGTCGGCGAGGGCTCGAATGAGACGATCCGCCCGTTGTATCCGAGTGCGCGCAGCCGCCCGGCGAACTGGCCGCGGTTACCGCCGACGTCGATGACGCAGTTGATTCCACGCGACCGCATTACCGCCGTGAGCCCCCAGTCGATCACGCCGTCTTCTGGCCGGTGCGGCCACGGGGCCACATCTATCCCGACGCGGCGCACTAGGCTCCGCGCTTTCGCTAGAACTCTCATAGGACTCGGAACGTAACACGATGTGTATGGAAATGTGTCTCAAATCAGTGGACTTAGCAGTCAGGATATGGTTAAGGATTCCTCTCAACGGACTCTCAGAACTGGAGCTACCTCTCAGCAAGCTCTCAGGTCGGCCGTAGGCGCGCCTGCCATGTCCGCCGGGCCGGCTGCCAGCGGGCGTCCGGAGCGGCCGGGCCAAAGGTGCACACTGGTGTTACCTGATCTGCTGGTATTGACTGTTGTCATGGCTGCCGCAGGTCGCGCGGCCGACTCTTGACGATGGTCAGCAAGGAGAATCCCGGTGTCCTCAGCCGCGCTGCGCAACGGCATCCTCACCGTCCCCGTGATCGACATCTCCAGCTTCCGGATGCCCTACGCCGACGCTGCCGCCCGCGCCGAGGTCGTCCGGCGGGTTGACGAGGCCGCGCGGACAGTGGGCTTCATGCAGGTCACAGCGCACGGCATCCCCGCGGCCACGATCAGCGAGTTCACCGGCGCGACCGACGCCTTCTTCGCACTCGGCCCGCAGGCCAAGTCCAGGTACCGCTGCCCGCCGGGCATCAACCGCGGCTACACCCCGCCGAGGGCGGAGGCGCTCGCCAACAGCCTCGGCCTGGTCAGCGCCACGGACCTGTTCGAGGCGATCAACGTGGGCACCACCACGGCGGACTTTCCCGGCCTTGACCTGCCGGAGGACGTCTACGCGGCGAACGTGTACCCGGCGGACGAGGTACCCGGCTTCGAGGCCGCGGTGACCGAGTGGTTCACAGCGGCCGGCCGGGTGGCCAGGACCATGGTGCGGATCTTCGGCGTGGCGCTCGGCGGCCGCGAGGACTACTTCGAGCGGTTCACCGACCACTCGATCGACGTACTGCGGATGAACAACTACCGTCTGCCCGATGCCGCCGTCCAGCTCGAGCGGGACCAGCTCGGCATGGGGGCGCACACCGACTACGGCATCGTGACGGTGCTCTGGGCCGACCAGCTGCCAGGACTGGAGATCCATGGCGCCGACGGGAACTGGCACCCGGTCATGCCGGCCGACGGGGCCCTGCTCGTCAACCTGGGCGACGCGCTGGCCCGCTGGACGAACGAGGAGTGGATCTCCACCCTGCACCGCGTCGCCGCGCCGCGGGTGAACGGCGTCCTCGTGCCGCGGCGGTCCGCCGCCTACTTCCACGACGGTAACGTGGACGCGGTAATCGAGTGCCTGCCCGGCTGCGTCAGTGAGGGCAACCCGGCCAGGTACGAGCCGGTGACGGTCGGCGAGCACCTGGCCGCCAAGCTGGCCGGCTCGCGCGGCGGTCAGCTCAACCCGCACGCGGCCCGCGAGGTCGCGCGGCTGCGCACGGCCTGACCGCATAGACCGGTGTGCGGGTTCTCTCGCCGAACGATGTGATGAGCCAGTCAAAAGGCACGGGGAAGCCGTAGCCTGTGCGGAGCGGGCCATGTTATCGGGCGAGGGGGCGGAGAGCGGGTGCAGACCGACGCAGCTGGCCTTGCCGATCCGTCGCGGCCGGAGATGCCAGGAACGCTAGAGGCGCCAGGAACGCTAGACGCGCCAGGAACGCTAGAGGCGCCAGGAACGCCAGCGACCGAGCATGGCGCTAGCGACGGCGGCACGGGCAAGCTCGCGCGCGGGATCGCACGCGGCGCGCTCATCGTCGCGGTGCTCACCGCGTTGTCACGTGTCCTCGGCCTGGTCCGCACCGTCGTCTTCGCGCAGACCGTGGGGGCGGGCTGCCTTGGCACCGCCTATGTCACGGCCAACCAGGTGCCGAACCTGATCGTCGAGCTCGCCATCGGCGGTGCCCTGTCAAGCGCGATGGTGCCGGTGCTCGCCCGCTCCGCGAGCCGGGCGGCCGCCGACCCGCGGGCGAAGGCACACGTCGAGCAGACATCGTCGGCACTGATGACCTGGTCGGTGCTGATCCTGCTGCCGGTCACGGTGGCCGTCACCGCCGCCGCCGTCCCGATCTCCGGGCTGCTCAACCCGGTCAACCCGAATGCCGACTGCGCGCACGGCGACGTGCTCAACGAGACCACCTTCATGCTTGTCTCGTTCGCGCCGCAGATCCTGCTCTACGGCATCTCCGTCGTGCTGTTCGGGCTGCTCCAGGCCTTCAGGAAGTTCGGAGCCACCAGCCTGGCCCCGGTGCTCGGCAACGTGCTGACGATCACCTCCTACCTGGTCTTCGCCTCGCTCGACCACAACGCGCCGCTGGCCAGGACCCCGCTCGGCGCCAACCTCGTACTGTCCATCGGCACCACGATGAACATCGGCATGATGGTGATCGTGACGCTGCCGGCGACCTGGCGGCTGCACCTGCGCTGGCGGCCCACGCTGCGGTTCCCGCCCGGCGTGGTGGGCAGGGCAAGCGGCCTCGCGCTCGTCGGGCTGCTTGAGTTCGTCGCCGCCGACATCTGCAGCGTGGCCGCCATCGACCTGGCGAACGGCCACGGCACCACCGGCGCGCTCGTGCTGTTCAACTACGGGAACCTGGTGTTCACCGCGGTCTGCTCCGTGCTACCGCTCGCGATCGTGACAAGCGCCTTTCCCGTGCTGTCGGCGACGGACGGCGACGAGTTCGACCGGACGAGCGCCGGGTCGACGCGCGCGGTCATGCTCTTGTCCATGCTGAGCACCGCGGTCATGATCGCCGTCACGCTGCCCGCCGCGCACGTGCTCACCCAGCGGCAGGACCAGGTCGAGCCGCTTGCCCTGTCGTTCCTGGTCTACGCGCCTGGCGTGGCCGGCTTCGCCATCGTCACCAACCTGTCGCGGGTGCTGTTCGCGCTCGGCAAGCTCAAGGCGGCGGGCGTCGCGCTTGTGGCACAGCAACTGGTGCCCGCGGCACTCGCCTTCCCGATGGTCCTGCTGGCACCACCGCGGCTGACCGTGGAGGCGCTCGCGCTCGCCTGCAGCACCGGGTTCATCATCGTGACCATCCCGACGGTCATCGCCACCAGGCGGCTGCGCGGGCGGGCCGCCGTCGCCGGGCTTGGTCACGCCACCCTCGCCGGGACCGCCGCGGCCGCCGCCGGCGCCGCGGCGGGCCTCGCGGTCACGCTGGCCCTGCCGACCGGCGGGAACTTCCTGGAGGTCGGCTCGGGTTCCCTCGCGGCGCTGCTGGCGATCGTGGTCTTCGGCGTGGTGGCCTACGCCCTGGACAGGGGCGACCTGCGGGCACTGGCCGGGCGGCTGCGGCGGCGGTTCGCCAGGAGCCGCGCGTAACGCGCCGGAGGCGCTGATAATGATGGACGTGTACCCGCGGGACGTGGCGATCCGGCCGGTGGAAGAGAATGACCGGCCCACAGTCGAGTGGCTGACAACCCAGTTGTGGGGCGCTCCAGAAGTCGCCGTGCACGACGGCGTCTTCTACCCGGCCGCCTTGCCCGGCTTCATCGCCGAGCGCGCGGGCCGCATCGCCGGCCTCGTGACGTTCGAGGTGCGGGGCGAGACCCTGGAGATCGCCACCATTAACGCCCTTGACCCGTACCGGGGCATCGGCACGATGCTCATCGAGGCGGTCCGCGCCGAGGCCAAGCGCCTGGGCTGCCACCAGGTCATGCTCACCACGACCAACGACAACATCGGGGCGCTCCGCTTCTACCAGCGCCGCGGCTTCCGGCTCGCCGCGATCCGGCCCGGCGCGGTGGACCGCACCCGCCAGCGCAAGCCGGAGATTCCCCGCACCGGGGATTTCGGGATTCCGCTTCGCGATGAAATCGATCTCACCTGTCCCATCTAAAACCTCACCTGTCCCAGCTAAAAGAGAAAGATTCACAATCGCTATCCCGAACGTAGGCGGCTTCCCCTCTTACCTCACCTGCCCTCTTCGGGCGGTGATGAGGTCCGGAGCGGGTGCCTTTTACGCGGCGTGTCCGTGCGCGTGCTGTCGCGCGCCCTGCCGAATGCGCTATACAGGGATTTACCACTGTCCGAGGGAGCACGATGTTGCCACCCGTTAGGGTCCGAACAGCGGGGGATGAACCCGTGCCGGTGGTCGATGGCGTCCACGCGGCGATCGGGCGTGCTCCCTTCCTGTTGCGGCCGGTGCTGACGGTGCTCTCGGTGGCCCTGCTGCCCTGGCTGCTCGCGCCCATCTGCGTGGTCCGCGGCGTCCGCACCCTGATGGCCTCGCTGTACGCGGCCGCGTTCTGGGCCTGGGTCTACCTCCTGATCAGCGTCAACCGCGTTAACACGCACGCCGGCCCGACGGTGCCCGGCACCCACCCGGTGCCCGTGATGCCGGCCGGCTGGCTGCTCGCCATGCTTGCGACGCCCTTCCTCGTCGCGGTGCTCGCCAACGTCCGCCCGCTGTCCCGCTGGTTCGTCCCGTGCCGCACGGTGGCCTGGTCGCTGCTGTGGTCGCTGCCCGTGGTCTTCTTCATCGTCCAGGCCTCGCCGCAGAACACGATGTTCGCGGTGATCGCCATCTGGGTGATAGCCGCGGCGCTGATCGGCTGGCGGGCGGCCAAGGGATCGCAGGAGGCCCGCATGTTCGGCCCGGACGGCCCGCTTGCCGGGCACGCGGGCCCGGGCCCCGCGGCGCCTCCCGCGCCCCCGGCCAGCCCGGCAGGTGGCGGGCCTGGCAGGCGCGCAGGCCCGCTGCCGCGCACCGGGCCGGGCGGGCACTCCCCGGCGCAGTACGGCACCCGCGCGCAGGGCGTCGCCCAGGTCTACGCCGACCACGCGGCCCGCGAGCCGCAGCCCGCCGCCGCGGTCAGCAAGCCGCAGCTCACGCCGGAGGAGGCGCTTGCCGAGCTGGACGCGATGATCGGCCTCGGGCCGGTCAAGGAACAGGTCCGCTCGATCGCCGTGTCGATCGAGGCGGCCCGTCGCCGCGCGGTGGCCGGCTTCGGCACCGACAAGCCGATGCGGCACTTCGTCTTCCTCGGCCCGCCGGGCACGGGCAAGACCACGGTGGCGCGGGTCATCGGCAAGATCTTCTACTCGTTCGGGCTACTCGACACGCCCGACGTCGTCGAGGCGCAACGTTCTGACCTGGTGGGCGAGTACCTGGGCGCGACCGCGATCAAGACCAATGAGCTGATCGACTCCGCGCTCGGCCGGGTGCTGTTCATCGACGAGGCGTACAGCCTGGTGAACGAGGGCGACGGGCAGAGCGACAGGTTCGGCGCCGAGGCGGTGCAGACGCTGCTCAAGCGCGCCGAGGACGACAGGGAGAACCTGATCATCATCCTGGCCGGCTACGAGAAGCAGACCGAGGCGTTCCTCGCCTCGAACCCGGGCATGGCGTCCCGGTTCGCGACGCGCATCAGGTTCCCCACCTACTCGGCGGAGGAAATGCTCGCGCTGGCCGAGCGGCAGCTGTCGGGCAGGGGGGAGCACCTCGCACCGGACGCGCGCCCGGTGCTGTGGCGGATGCTTGACGAGGTGAGCCGCCGCAGGATCACCGACGAGCTCGGCAACGGCCGGTTCGTCAGGACGCTGCTCGAGAAGGCCGGCCAGGCGCGTGACGTGCGGGTGATGAGCGCGGGCGGCGACCCGCGTGCCGAGGACCTGATCACGGTCGGCGCGGCCGACCTGGAGCGGGCGTTCGCCGAGCTGACCTCGCGGCTGCGCGGCTACGAGGACACCCCGACGCTGGAGTCGGCGATCGCCGAGCTTGACGAGCTCGTCGGGCTCGAGCCGGTCAAGCAGCAGGTGCGCGCGATCGCCGCGCAGCTGCGGGTGGCGAAGCTGCGGGACAGGCAGGGCCTCGCCAGCCAGCCGCCCGCCAGGCACTTCGTGTTCACCGGGCCCTCGGGCACCGGCAAGACCACGGTTGCGCGGATTCTTGGCCGCATCTTTGCCGCGCTCGGCCTGCTCGTCCGCCCGGAGGTGGTCGAGGCGCACCGCGCGGACCTGGTCGGCGAGCACCTGGGCTCGACCGCGATCAAGACCAACCGGCTTGTCGACTCCGCACTTGGCGGCGTGCTGTTCGTCGACGAGGCGTACTCGCTGCACAACGAGGGCTACTCCGGCGGCGACGCGTTCGGCGCGGAGGCGGTGCAGACGCTGCTCAAGCGCGCGGAGGACGACAGGGACCGGCTGGTGATCGTGCTCGCGGGCTACCCGGGCGACATGGACCGGTTCCTGCGCTCCAATCCCGGCCTCGCGTCCCGGTTCAGCACCAAGGTCGCCTTCCCCAGCTACTCAGCGAGGGACCTGACCCGGATCGCCGTCATCCACGCCGAGCAGGCGGGGGATGACTTCGAGCCGGAGGCGATCCGCGTACTCGATCAGATCTTCGGTCAGGCCGAGCTGGCCGGCCAGATCGACGACCTCGGCAACGGCCGGTTCGCCCGCTCCCTCTTCGAGCGTGCCTGCGCCTGCAGGGACGTCCGCGTCGTCCGCCGTCTCGGCGAGTCGGCCACGGCCGCCGACCTGACCGTGATCACGGCCGAAGACGTGCGCGGCGCCTACGCCGAACTGACCGTCTAGCCCCGCCCCCCGTCTAGCCCCGCCCCGTCCGCGCCCCCGTCCCCGCGCGCCCCGTCTCCCCATCTCCCCATCTCCCCGTCCGCGCCCGGTCTCCCCGTGCGTCCGCGCCCCCGTCGTCTCCCCCGTCCGTCCGCGCCCGGTCTCCCCGTG
>Ga0335078_10003704_pt1 | contig 22728 bp, 32 predicted proteins | sample Lox_Sample_32_FD_206711 | JGI IMG/M metagenome (GOLD analysis project Ga0335078, IMG submission 206711) | Soil microbial communities from Loxahatchee National Wildlife Refuge, Florida, United States - Lox_Sample_3.2 | ecosystem: Environmental > Terrestrial > Soil > Wetlands | place: USA... | reverse complement strand
GGTGGACTCCGCGATCTCGGATCGGCTGGCCCGTCTGGACTATAGCGTGATGGATTCCGCCGCCAGCCTCGATCCCGAGCGTTTTCTGGAGACCCTCGACAAGTGCCGCTCGACGGTGTGCGGCCGGGCGCCCATCGCCTTGTGGCTGCGCACTCTGGCGCTAGTCCAGGGCGACGAGATCTTCCAGGAAACGCTGGACTATCAGACATCCGGCGATCTCACCGGCGATTATGGACACACGGTAAGCTACGGAGCGCTGGGCTACTTTCCGGTGCGCTCGTTCTGGGTCGATCCGGCCTCGCAGAGCCTGCTACTCAAAAGCGCCGAGGAGACCTTGCGGCACCTGCGCACCACCGGCGAGCACATTCCCATTCCGCCGCGCGAGAATCCTCCGGCCCTGGCGCGTAGGGCGGGCATCTTCGTCAGCCTGCACCAGGGCGAGCGTTTGCTGGGCTGCCTGGGCAGCCGCATGAGCTGCCAAAGCCTGGCCGAGTCCGTGCCCGAGACCACGCTGCGCGCGGCCCTCGACGACCCGCGCTTCTCGACGGTGATGGGCGTCAGGGGCGCCATCGATATCGAGATTTCCATCCTGTCGCCCATGAAGCCGGTGCGCGACTTTCGCGCCTTCCGCACCGGCGTGCACGGCGCCACGCTCGAATCGGCCGGGCGCCAGGCCCTGCTGCTGCCACAGGTCGCCGCGCACCACAACTGGGATGCCGATCAGTTTCTGAGCGCCTTGGGCGTCAAAGCCGGGCTGGGATCGAAGGCCTACCGCAATCCGGACGCGCGCCTCTCCTTGTTTCAAGCGCAGGTGTTTGCTACCGAAAAGGCCGCTCCGGCGTGAGGCTGCGCTAGGCGGCGCGCACTTGTTCCTGCCACGGCAAGAAGGCCTTGAGCAGCTCCGTTTGCACGTCGCGCATCTGCTCGCAAAGGCGCTCTCCTATGTCCTTCAGGCGCTGGTCGAAGCGCACCCCGAGTTCCTGAAGATCCTTCTTCGTGGCGGGACTATCGACATCGGCCATCACTCACCTATTTCTAACGCGTCCGGCCGCCGATTGACCCTTCGATCCGATTGTGAGAGACTCCCAACGTGCCAGTTCTATTTCGTAATGCCCGGATCTTCGATGGTGACTCGCCCGCTCTGCGCGAGGGTATCGACGTGCTCGTCTCAGGCGGTCTGATCCGCACCATCGCTCCCCATCCACTGGCGACCGCCGATCCCGCCGACGTGGTCGATTGTGCGGGCCGCGTCATCATGCCCGGACTGATCGACGCCCACGTGCACGTCTACGCCGCGGGCCTGAACCTCACCCGCACCGCACAGGCGCCCTTCTCTTACCTCGCCCAATTCGCCGCCCGCTTCATGCGCGCCAGCCTCGATCGCGGTTTCACCACCCTGCGCGATGTCGGCGGCGGTGACGTGGGTCTCGCTTCCGCCATCAAAGACAGGCTCCTCGAAGGCGTGCCCAGGCTCTATTACGGCGGCCGCGCCATCAGCCAAACTGGCGGCCATGGCGATTTCCGGCCGGGCGATTACGCGCTCCGGCACACCTGCGAATGTGGGTGCGCGTGCGGGTACGAAACGCTCACTCTCATCGCCGATGGCGTGGATGCGGTCCGCCGCGCAGTCCGCGAAGAGCTGCGGCGCGGTGCCTCGCACATCAAGATCATGGCTTCCGGCGGCGTGGCTTCTCCGTCCGATCCTCTGGAACGCTGCCAGTATTCAGGCGAGGAAATCCGCGCGGCGGTCGAGGAAGCCACCCGGGCCGGCACGTACGTGGCCGCTCACTGCCACCCGGCGGAATCCGTGCGTCGCGCGGTGGCGCTGGGCGTGCGGTCCATCGAACATGCCACCCTGATTGACCGCGAGACGGCCGATTTCATGGCGGAACGCGGCGCCATCGCGGTGCCCACCCTGGCTACGCTCGCGGCTCTCGCCGAAGAAGGCGCGCAACTCGGCCTGCCACCCGCCAGCGTGGAGAAGCTGCGCCGGATCGGCGGCCGCGCCCTCGGCGGACTCGAAATCATGAAACGCGCCGGCGTCAAAATGGGCCTGGGAACCGATCTGCTTGGAGAGCAACATGTCCGGCAGTCGACCGAGTTCACGCTGCGCGCCCAAGCGCTCTCCGCCATCGATATCCTGCGCTCAGCCTGCACGGTGAATGCGGAACTGCTGGGCCAGGCGGGCCGGCTCGGCACGGTCCGCGAAGGCGCCGCGGCGGATTTGCTCCTGGTGGACGGCAACCCGCTGGAGGATATCTCGGTGCTGGCGGACGGCGGCGCGCGGCTCGCCATGATCATGCTGGACGGTCGCTTTCACAAGCGGTGATGCTGCCGGAACTCTACGGCTACAGCCACACTTCTTCCCGCTTCGGCCGTTTCGCCGCCAGCGGAGCGTTCAGAAACTCCAGGAATGGCGTAAGCGCGCGAAAGCGCTTTTCGATCTCCGGAAATAGCTTGGGCGTGGTCACGAGGCTCGCGTCCAGACTGGTGAAAAGCAGGAACTGTTTGAAGCGCAGCAGGTCCGCCGCCGGATGATCCGCCGAGAAGCCCTTGGGCACCCGCGAAAGCTGCTCGCCTTGCACGGCGCCGAACAGCCGCTTCACCGCCGCCGACTCCGCCAGCCGCCGGAACTCTTCGTCATGCCCGGCAATGTGCGTCCGCACCGCCAGCAGCGTCGCCGGCGGCGGCAGGTAGATCCCGCCGCCCACATCCACCCCCCGGAGCGAGATTGCGAAATAGAAGCCGGCCGCCCCATGTTTCTCCATGCCGCGCCGCGAGAACGAGGCCGCAATCTGCGTCTTGTACGGCGTCTTGTCCGGGCTGAAGCGCGTGTCGCGATAGATGCGATAGATTGCCTTGCCGGCGTCAGTGACGTACTCCGGCGCGAACTCCAGCATGACCCGGTCCAGTTCCGTGACCAGCGCGATCATGGGAGCTTTCACCTTTTCCTCGTAGATCTCCTTGCGCGGCTGGAACCATTCGCGCGTGTTGTGGCGCGTCAGGCCGCGGTAGAACGTCATGGCCTCGGGCGGAAAGCCCGGAAAAGCGGAACGCATGCAAGGTCTCCCTTATAATTGAGTCGATGGACCCCACGCTTGCGCGTCTGTCCGAGATTTCTAATTTAACCGTATTGCGCAACGCGCCGCTTTCGGCTTATACGCGCTTCGCCATCGGCGGACCGGCCGATGTCTACGCCGAGACGGAGAGCGTGGATGCCTTTGTCCAGGCTCTGGCCGTGGCCCGCGCCAGCGGCCATGAGTATATGGTCATGGGCGGCGGCACGAATCTCATCGTATCGGACACAGGTTTCCGCGGCATCATGCTGCGCTTCACCGGCCGCCTCATACAATCCTCAGGCGACACCGTCGCATGCGATGCCGGCGCCCTCTTGCAGGACCTGGTGGATTTCACCATCGGCCGCGGCCTCGCCGGACTCGAGACCCTGTCCGGAATCCCGGGCTCTGTTGGCGCGGCGGTCTACGGCAACGCCGGCGCGTACGGCCACTCCATCTCCGAGTCCGTCCGCCAGGTGCGTTTCTTCGATGGCCAACATGTGCGCGCCTTCGACAACGCCGCGTGCCAGTTCCGCTATCGTGAGAGCGTCTTCAAGCAGCACAAGGACTGGGTCATCTTCTCGGCGGAACTGCGCCTGGCGCCCGGTAACGCCGCCGCGCTGCGCCAGACCGCCGATGACATCCTGAAAGTCCGCAACGAGAAATTCCCGGTCGCCATGAAGTGCGCCGGCAGCATCTTCAAGAACCTTCTGCTGGCGGATCTGCCGCCCGCCGCCGCGGCGCTGGTGCCCGAAAACGTGGTCCGCGAAGGCAAGGTGCCGGCAGCCTACTTCCTCGAACAGGCTGGCGCCAAAGGCATGTCGCGCGGCGATATCCACGTTGCCGCTTACCACGCCAATCTGATCTACAACGGCGGCCAGGGCACCGCCGCCGACCTCCGCGCGCTCATCGAGGAGCTCAAAGGCCGGGTGCGCGCCCGCTTCGGCATCGAGTTGCAGGAGGAAGTGCAATACGTCGCATAGGCGTTAAAACAAGCTTGCCAAGGGATGTGGCGCAGACACTCGTGTCTGCGGCACCGCTTCGGTCGAGCACCTCAGCAGCAGAAGAGGCTTACTTTAACGCCCATGATCCCGCTGAGAGCATCCCCCCCGCAGAAGCACATCTACTCGTGGCCCAACCTCAAACTGCCGACGCCGCCGGCATGTTCCGCGAACCCACAGCCGGCCAACTGGAGCGCTTTGCCGTCCTCGTGGCGCCCCACCTGGCGCGGCTGGATGCCTCACTCGCCCGCCGCCTCAAAAGCGCTCAGCCCGCCGCGCACGATCCGCGGCAGCTCAAGGCCTTCTTGCTGATCACTTGTGGCGCGGCGGCACGGCTCATCAACGCCGGAAGTTCTGCCGCCAGCTTCCTCGAACAAGTCGCTTACAACAGCCGCCGCCTCGCCAAGCTCAACGTGCCGCTCACTGTGGCCGTGGATACTCTGTGTGGCTATGACCGCGACCTCGATCGCCTGCTGGCCAGGCGCTTCCCACGCCACTACGAAGAGATTCGGCCGGTCCACCAGCACCTGCACTACCGCTCGCTGCTCACCGTGAACGAAGCTTACTTCCAGGTCCGCGAGGCCGAAACGCAGGCCTTCTACGGATTGCTGCACGCCGAGGAAGAAGCCGCCGGCCTGGATGACCTGCTGCGCCGCTTCATCCAAATCCTCACCCGCAGCTTCCACGCGCAATCCGGGCGCCTGATCCCCTTGCCGGAACAGCCGCCGCTCGCCTCGCGCCTGGTCGGGCGCCTGTCGCTTCCCCGCTACATTGCCGCCGGAAGCCGTGGCGAGAACCTGGTGCTGGATGCCGGCATGCGCGGCGCCTGTCAATCCTACTGGTCCATTCCGTTCTTCTCCGGCAACCGCCTGGCAGGCCTGCTGCAATTCGGTTTCTCCACGCCCTATCGCTGGCTGCCGCGCGAGTTGGACCTGCTGAACGCCTTCGCCGAGCGCTGCCTGCGTGCCGCCGACCGCGCACGCCTGGTCCACGAATTAGGCGCGCGCACCGAGCAAGTGCGTGCCTTGGCCGGCCATTTGATGCTGGCCGAGGAGGCAGAACGGCGCCGGATCGCCCGCGAGGTGCACGACGAAGCTGGCCAGTCCATGCTGTTCCTGCGTCTGCACCTGGAAATGCTCGAAAAGAAGGCGCCGCCCGCCCTGCAGCCCAAACTGGCCGAGGCGCGCGGAGTCGCCGAGCGCGTCATCGCGGAGGTCCGCCGCATGGTCGCGGCGCTCAGCCCTTCCGCCGTCGAGGAGCTCGGCCTGCCGGCCGCCATTCGCCACCTTAGCGGGCGTTTCCGGAAGGTGTCTTCCATCGAGTTGCGCCTTAAGCTGGCACCCTATAGCGCCTCGCTCCCGCGCGAGACCCAGACCACCATATACCGCATCGTGCAGGAGTGCTACCAGAACATTGCCAAGCACTCCAAGGCTTCCCACGTAAACCTTCTACTGAGATCCACCGATAAACAATTGGAGCTGAGAATCGACGACGACGGCGTCGGCTTCGATGTGGAATCCGCGGTGGCTCAGCCGCACTCTTTCGGTCTGAAGGGCATGCGCGAGCGTGTGGCCCTGTTGGGAGGCCGCCTGGAGATCCGGAGTAGCCCCGGAAACGGGGCGGCTATCCACGTTCGCATTCCGATTCCTTCGCCACAGTCGAGTCGCAGTTCCGGAAACGAATGCGACCATGGCAATCCGAACGTTATTGACCGATGACCACACCTTGTTCCGGCAGGGTGTGAAAACCCTGCTCGCGGGCGAACCCGGCCTGGAGGTGGTCGGCGAGGCGGCCAACGCCGCGGATGCCGTGTCCCAAGCCGCCTCCCTGCGGCCCGACGTCGTCCTGATGGATGTCAATATGCCTGGCTTGAGCAGCTTCGAAGCCACCCGCCAGATCCGCAAGGAGCGGCCGGAAACCAAAGTGCTCTTCCTCACCATGTACGACGACGATGACTACCTGGCCGAGGGCATGAAAGCCGGTGCCAGCGGCTACCTGCTCAAGGATAGCCCCGCCGAGCAACTGGTGAACGCCATTGGCGAGGTGCACCGTGGCGGCAGCTATCTGAGTCCGCGTATGCTCTCGCACCTGGTGGATGATTTCCGGACGCGCGTGCGGTCCGATCCGGCTCCGCGCTTGCGCACGCTCACCCGCCGCGAAACCGAAATCCTCAAGTTCCTGGCTGAAGGCAATTCCGTCAAAGAAATCGCCGGCACCCTCAACCTCAGCGTGAAAACCATCGAGGCGCACAAGTTCAACCTCATGCGCAAGCTCGATATTCATAACAAGGCGCAACTGGTGCAGTACGCGATTCAGAAGAAGATCATCCGCCTGGCCGATTAGCGCTGGCGCCCATCTCACGGCGCGCCCAGTAGCCGGAACGCGTGCGCACTGTGGCGCCTGGTATCGAAACCGCCACGCGGATCTTGCGATAAGTTCCATCCAACGCCTGATTCGAAGGCGTGTACGCCAGGATGTATTGGTTGCGGATTTCGTGCGCGATCTCCGGCGTGATCTTCGCGATCTCCGCGACGTCATTCGGGAACCAGGCGCGCCCGCCCGTATCGAGCGTCAGTTCGTTCAGTTGCTGCTCGGCCCGCGCCGCGCTGGCAGGCTCCTCGGCGCCCAACAGGCCGATCGCGTAGATGATTACCTCGCTCTGTTGCGCCGCACGCACCAGATCCGCCTGCGTCTCCATGCTGCTGTTGTCCTCCCCGTCCGTGATGACCACCAGCACCTTCTTGTCCCGCTGCGCGTGCCGCCGCATGTGCTCGATCGCCAGCCGCAAGGCATCCCGCATGGCCGTCTCGCCGCTAGCGCCCAGCCCGTGCAAGGTCTCTTCCAGTTCTTTGATGTTGCTGGTAAAATCCCTCGCCAGCGTCGTCGTTTCGTTGAAGTCGATGATGCAGACCTCATCCCGCGGGTTGGATGCCTTGATCATCTCCAGCGCGGCCGCAGCCACCCGCTCCCGTTTGTTCTTCATGCTGGCGCTGTTGTCGATGACCAGGCCAAGCGAGATGGGCACGTCTTCCTGCCGGAACGTCGTTACCTTCTGTTTCTCGCCGTTCTCGTAAACCGTGAACGCGCTTTCAGGAAGATCTTTGACAATCTTGCCTTGCCGGTCGAAAACGGAGACATTGAGTACCACCAGGGGGGCACTGGTGCGGAACGTGGCTTCCTGTCCCCTCAGGCATCCCGCCGCGCACACAGACAAAATTACGCACCACAGGCGCATTCTTCTGTTGCACTGCACGTCGAGTTCCGGCCTCCTGGGGCCTAACAGCACCGCGTTCCGGGCGTAACGGGCTTCACCGCCCGGATGAACGCGCTGATGAACTTTCCCTCTATTTGCGCCGCGATGCTCTCTACTTCCATCCCCTGGCCGCTCAGAAACTCCCGCGCGTTCTCGATTCCGTGCACCCGGGTGGCCTCGATCTCGATGCCCTCGAACCCCGCCGCGGTGAGCTTGCTCTTGTACTCGTCCTCTTCCAGCGCGCCGGCCACGCAGCCTGCCCACAGTTCCATGTTCCGCCGGATCGCCGCCGGCACTTCGCCCCGCACCACCACGTCGGAAACCGCGAATCGTCCGCCCGGCTTCAGCACCCGGAAAGCCTCTCTCAGAACTCTGTCTTTGTCCGCTGAGAGGTTGATCACGCAATTGGAAATCACCACGTCCACCGAGTTGTCCGGCAGCGGAATGTCTTCGATCTCGCCCTTCAGGAACTCGACGTTCCCTCCGCCTGCCTTGCGCTGGTTCTCGCGCGCCAGCGCCAGCATGTCATCCGTCATGTCGAGCCCGTAAGCCTTGCCCGTCGGCCCCACCCGCCGGGCCGAGAGCAGCACGTCAATGCCGCCGCCCGATCCCAGGTCAAGCACCGTCTCGCCCGGCTTCAGGCTCGCCAGCGCCGTCGGGTTGCCGCAACCCAACGAAGCTTGCACCGCTTCCGCCGGCAGTTCCGCCGTCTGGTTTGCGTCGTAAAGCTCCGTCGTGATGGGGTCGCTGCAACTGCAGCACCCGCCGCCGTTGCCGCGCACCCGCCGCGCCGCTTGCCCGTATTTCTCTTTAACGATATCTTTGATTTCCATCTCGCCTCCTTACTTCCGCACTTGCACGATCCGCCCCGGCTCGATCGCCTTGTTCCGGGTGCAGCACTCGGCGTACAGAAACGTCAGAATCTCCTGCAACGCTTCCGTATCGGCCGTGTACCAAAGAAAAGACCCGTCCCGCCTGACCCGCGTCAGGCCCTCGCTCCGCAGCTTGTCCAGGTGATGCGAGAGCGTCGAGTTTGGAATCCCCAGCTCCGCCTGGATGCCGCCCGCGGTCATGCCATCGGGGTGCGCCGCCAGCAGCAGCCGCAGGATGCGCAGCCGCGCCTCGTTGGCCAGCGCGCCGAATTGATCGGCGTATCCGGCCACCTGTTCCGGGCTGGCGTGCGCCTTCTTCATTTCGGTAAACCTCGAATCAAATTTCGATTATACCGGAAATGTGGAAGTGCTTGCAAGCCCCTCTGCCCCGAGGCCCCGGCGGGCTTAGGCCGCCCACGCTACAATCGAATTATCCCTCGGATGCCCACCGATACAAATGCCGTGCCCCGTGTGAATGGGTTCTTCGCACGCCACGGCGCGCTCTCCCAGTGGCATCCCGGCTACGAGTACCGGCCCGGCCAGTTGGCCATGGCCGAAGCCGTAGAATCCGCGCTCGGCGATCGCAAACACCTCATCGTGGAAGCCGGCACCGGCACCGGCAAGACGCTCGCGTACCTGGTCCCCGCCCTCCTTTCCGGCAAGCGCATCGTGGTCTCCACCGGCACCAAGAACCTCCAGGAGCAGCTCTTCTTCAAGGACATTCCGTTCCTCCAGCAGCACTTCCCGCGCCCGTTGCGTGTCTGCTACATGAAGGGCCGCAACAACTACGCCTGCCGCCAGAAGATCTACGATGCCGACCGCGAACCGGTGCTCTCGGGCCTGGAAGAAGTCGCCGACTTTCAGGTTATTCAAGCCTGGGAAAAGGAAACCGAAATCGGCGACCGCGCCGAAATCAAGAACCTGCCCGAATCCAGCACCGCCTGGGCCAAGGTGGATGCCCGTAGCGACCTTTGCGCCGGCCGGAAGTGCAAGCAGTTCGAGCGGTGCTTTCTTACCCTCATGCACCAGCGCGCCCAGGAAAGCGACATCGTCATCGTCAATCATCACCTCTTCTTCGCCGACCTGGCGCTCAAAGAGATCCTGGAAGACGGCGACACCGAAGGCGGCCTTCTGCCCGAATATCACGCCGTAGTCTTCGACGAGGCGCACGAAATCGAAGACGTGGCTGCCCAGTTCTTCGGCGTCTCCCTCAGCAATTACCGTTTCCAGGAACTGCACCGCGATATCTCCGCCTTGGCCCGCGCCAAACAGTTCGGCTCCGCCGAGCTGGACCGCATCCTGGACCGCTTCGAAGACCTGGCCCTGCAGTTCTTTTCCGTGCTGCCGGCGCCCGAAGTCCGCGCCGCGTTCGCCGGCCGCCCGGAAATCCTGGAGCGCCACGAGGGCGTCTACACCGACCTGCACGCTTCCCTCGAACTGATCGGTTCCCATCTGCGGCTGCTGAAGAATCCGCCCGAAGAGGTGAATCCGCTCCTGCGCCGCACCATCGAGCTGGGCATCGCCCTGCGCTTCGTGCTCGAAAGCGACGACCAGTCCTACGTCTATTGGATCGAACGCCGCGGCCGCGGCCTCTTTCTCCAGGCCACTCCCATCGACGTTGCTCCCATCCTCGCCAAGCGGCTCTTCGATACGGTGGATACCGTCATCCTGACCTCCGCCACCCTGGCCGTGGGCGGCGGATTCGAATTCGTCAAACGCCGCCTGGGCATCGCGCAGGCCCGCACCCTCATCGTGCCCGGGCACTTCGACTACCGCAAACAAGCGCTGCTCTACGTGCCGCAACAGCTCCCGGACCCCCGCAACCCCGCGTTTCCCATGGAGGCTTCGGCCGAAGTCACCCGCCTGCTGAAGCTTAGCCGCGGCCGCGCTTTCGTCCTGTTCACCAGCTACCAGCAGATGCGCATGGTGCACGACCGCGTCTCGCTGGATATCGATTACCCCACCTTGCTGCAAGGCACCGGGCCGCGCAGCGCCTTGCTCGCCGAGTTTCGCGCCACCCCCAACTGCGTCCTGTTCGCTACATCGTCGTTTTGGCAGGGCGTCGACGTCCCCGGCGAACAGTTGAGTTGCGTCATTATCGATCGCCTGCCCTTCGCCGTGCCCAGCGACCCCATCGTGGATGCCCGCATCCGCAAACTCCGGGACGAAGGCGGCAACCCCTTCTACGATTACCAGGTTCCCCAGGCCGCTATCGCGCTCAAGCAGGGCTTCGGCCGCCTCATCCGCAGCCGCCTCGACCGCGGCGTGCTGGTGCTGCTCGATAACCGGGTCACCAAGCAGCGCTACGGCCAGATTTTCTTCGACAGCCTGCCCGATTACGGATTCACCACCAAAATCAACGACGTGGAGAGCTTTTTCAATGTTTGAAGTTTCCGTGGAAGAGACGTTCGCCGCCGGACACGCCCTGCGCAACTACCGCGGCAAGTGCGAAAACCCACATGGCCACAACTACCGTGTCCAGGTGACCTTCACCGGTCCGGCTCTCGATGATGCCGGACTCCTGGTCGATTTCGTGGCGGTGAAAAAACTCATGCAGACCGTGGTCGATCGCCTCGACCATCGCTACCTGAACGACCTGGCCCCCTTCGACGAGATCAATCCCTCGGCCGAGAATATGGCCAAGTATTTCTACGACCAGATCAGCGGCGGACTCCCCGCGGGCACACCCGTAACGTTGGGACAGGTGCGGGTTTGGGAGACCGATACGGCCAGCGCCACCTACCGGCCGTAGTACGCGGCGTTCTTGGCGGTGAATTCCGCCCACTTTTCGGGCAGATCGTCCAGCGCGAAAATCGCCGACACCGGACAGACCGGCACGCAAGCGCCGCAGTCGATGCACTCCACCGGATCGATATACAGCAACTCGGCTTCCGCGTAGTTGGGTTCGTCTTTCTTTGGATGAATGCAGTCCACCGGACATGCGTCTACGCAGGCGGTGTCTTTGGTCCCGATGCAAGGCTCTGCTATAACATATGCCATACTAAATATTTTCCCAGGTAGACATCGACAATACCATAAGACCGGGACCAAACACAAGGCGCGAAGCGCGCTACATGTACATGCCGCCGTTCACATTCAGCACATGCCCCGTGATGTAGCCCGCCTCGTCGCTGGCCAGAAACCGCACCGCCGCCGCAATCTCCTCCGGCCGCCCCAGCCGCCGCAGGGGCACCTGCGCCAGCAACTTCTGCTTCAATTCATCCGTCAGCACCGCGGTCATGTCCGTATCAATGAAACCTGGCGCCACCGCGTTCACCGTAATGTCCCGCGCCGCCATCTCCTGTGCGATCGCCTTGGTCAGCCCGATCAGCCCGGCCTTCGAAGTCACATAATTCGCCTGGCCCGCATTGCCACTCTCACCCACCACGGACGCAATGTTGATGATGCGCCCGTAGCGCTGCTTCATCATGGCCGGCAGCACTTGTTGAATGGCGAAGAACGCGCCATGCAGGTTAATCTGCAGCACGCGGTCCCAATCCTCCCGCTTCATGCGCACCGCCAGCCCGTCGCGTGTGATCCCCGCGTTGTTCACCAGCACGTCGATCCGCCCGAACTGCTGCATCGCTTTGGCAAAGCCTTCCCGAATCGAATCGTACGATGCCAGGTCCAGGTTTACCGTCAGCGCCTGCCCGCTGCACGCCCGGATCTTCTCCGCCACTTCTTCGTTTTTCTCGATCTCCGGTGAGGCCACCACGATATCGAAACCGGCGCGGCATAGCGTCAACGCGATCTCCCGGCCGATCCCCCGGCTGGCGCCCGTGACGAATGCCACTCGATTGAACATGATTTCTCCTATGCTGTTTATTCGTGAACTTCAATCATAGTTGAAAGTGAGACCCATGGCCTACGCCGATCTGCGTGAATTCATCGCCGCGCTGGAGCGCAATCAGGAACTCCGCCGCATCCCCTTCGAAGTCGATCCCGTCCTGGAAATCACCGAGTTCGCCGACCGCGCCGTCAAACGCGGCGGCCCCGCGCTGCTGTTTGAAAAGCCCACCGGCTCGAACATTCCCGTGCTCATCAACGCCTACGCCGGCATGCGCAAAATGGAGATCGCCCTGGAAGTCGATTCCATCGAGACCGTTGCCCGCCGCATCTCCGAGTACCTCGAAATGCGCATGCCCGAAGGCCTGATCGGCAAGCTCAAGATGCTTCCCAAGCTCGCCGAAATGGGAGCCTTCTTCCCCAAAATCGTCTCCAAGGGACCCTGCCAGGAAATCGTGCGCGCCGGCGGTTTCTCGCTGTTCGATTATCCCGTGCTCAAATGCTGGCCCGAAGATGGCGGCCGCTTCATCACGCTGCCGCTGGTGTTCTCCCGCAATCCCGATACCGGCAAGCGCAACTGCGGCATGTACCGCATGCAGATCTATGACGAGCGCGCCGCCGGCATGCACTGGCAAACCCACAAGCAGGGCGCCGAGCATTATCGCCGCCTGCGCGCCCTCGGCAAAACGCGGATGGACGTGGCCGTGGCGATCGGCGCCGATCCCGCCACCATGTTTTCATCCATCCTTCCCCTCCCCCCCGACCTTGATGAAATGCTGATGGCCGGTTTCCTGCGCAACGATCCCGTCGAAATGGTCAAGTGTCAGACCTGTGACATGGAAGTTCCAGCCCAGGCTGAAATCGTGCTGGAAGGTTATGTGGAGCTCGATGAGCAGCGCACGGAGGGACCCTTCGGCGATCACACCGGCTTCTACTCCCTGGCCGACGATTATCCAGTCTTCCACGTTACCTGCATCACCCAGCGCCGCGATCCCATCTATGCCGCCACCATCGTGGGACCTCCGCCCATGGAGGACTTCTACATGGGCAAAGCCATCGAGCGCATCTTCCTGCCGCTCATGCGCCTGCAACTGCCTGAGGTGCGCGACATCTCGATGCCCGCCGAAGGCATCTTCCATAACCTGATCCTGGTGGCCATCCGCAAGTCTTATCCCGGCCATGCACGCAAAGTCATGTCCGCTATCTGGGGACTCGGTCAGGCGATGTTCAGTAAGTGCATCGTAGTTGTGGATGAAGATGTCAACGTGCAGGATGTCCGCGAAGTAACCTGGAAGGCGCTGAATAACATCGACCCCGAGCGCGACATACAGTTCGTCTTAGGGCCCATTGACTCACTCGATCACTCGAGCCGCCTTCCCGACTACGGCTCTAAGATGGGCGTAGATGCCACGCGCAAATGGCCCGAGGAGGGTTTTACGAGGCCCTGGCCCGGAGTCATCCGCATGTCAGAAGACGTGAAGCGCCGCGTGGATGAGCTGTGGCGCCGCGCGGGCTTGTAAGCGCTACGATTCTTCTTCCGGCTCGCGGCCTTCCCTGGCGGCGCGTTCGCGCTCTTCGCGGCGCTTGGCGCGCTCGGCGGCCCGCTTGACCAGCTCGGAGCCGACCAGCTCGATCATGGCCAACTCGGCGCCGTCCCCCTTGCGGGGACCCAGGCGGACGATGCGGGTGTAGCCGCCGTTGCGCTGGCCAAAGCGCGGCCCCAGCTTGTCGAACAGCTTCTTCACCGAAGCGGGCGTGTACAGAAAGCGCGCGGCCTCGCGCCGGGTGTGCAGCGTGTCTTCCTTGCCCAGCGTGATGATGTGCTCCACCAGCGGCTTGGCCGCCTTGGCCTTGGGCACCGTGGTAATCACGCGCTCCTGTTCGATCACGTTGGTGACCAGCCCCCGCAGGAGGGCGTTGCGGGCGCCTCCGTCCCGCTTCAACTTGTATCCGGCTACTCTGTGTCGCATCAGTTCAACCTCTTCCCGGCGTCCCTACCGCATCAAGGGATCGTCCTCGCCCTCGATGTCGGGACCTTCCGGCATTACGCCGGCAGCCGACGGCGCCGGCGCCAGCAGGCGGCCGTGGGCATCCAGCCGCATGCCCAGCGAGAGGCCCATATTGGCCAGAATCTCTTTGATCTCGTTCAGCGATTTGCGCCCGAAGTTCTTGGTGCGCAGCATCTCGGCTTCCGTCTTTTGGACCAGCTCGCCGATGGTCTGAATGTTGGCGTTCTTCAGGCAGTTGTAGGAGCGGACACTCAGTTCCAGTTCCTCCACGGAGCGGTTCAGGATCTCGCTCATCTTGTCCATGGCGTGCTCGGCCACGTCTTCTGCGGCCTCGGGCAGCTCTTCAAAGTTGATGAAGATGGACATGTGGTCCTTCAGCAGCTTGGCCGCGTGGCCGATGGCGTCCTGCGGGGAGATGGCGCCGTTGGTAGAGACTTCCAGGGTCAGCTTGTCGTAATCGGTCATCTGTCCCAGGCGGGCGGCCTCCACCGCGAAATTGACTTTGCGCACCGGCGAGTGCACGGAGTCAATGGGGATATAGCCGAGGGCCAGGTCTTCATCGAAATTCTTGTCGGCGCTGACGTAGCCGCGGCCGGTCTTCAGGCGCATCTCCACGTGGAGCTTGCCGCCTTCGCTGACCGTAGCCACATGCAGGGTGCGGTCGAGCACTTCCACGTCCTGGTCGGTCTGGATCTGGCCGCTGAAGACTTCGCCCGGATGATCCACGGTCAGATGCACGGTCTTGATGCCCTCGCCCATGATCTTGAAGGGAATCTGCTTGAGGTTGAGGATGATGTCCGTGGCGTCCTCCACAACTCCGGGGATCGGGCTGAATTCGTGCTCCACGCCCTCGATGCGGACCGCCGTGATGGCCGCGCCCTCGATGGAGCTGAGCAGAACACGGCGCAAGCTATTGCCGATGGTGGTGCCGAAGCCGCGCTGAAACGGCTGGGCGGTAAACATGCCATACCGCTCGGTAAGTGTCTCGGTATTGGCAACCAGTCTCTTGGGTTTCTGAAAGCCCTTGAACATAGTCTCCTTTTTAGAAGCCGGTGAAAAGCCGGCCGCGGGCAACATAGCCCGCACCACTCGAACCAGTTACTTCGAATACAGCTCCACGATGAGCTGCTCATTCAACTGAATCTGGACCAAGTCCTCGCGCTTGGGCGAGCCTGTAATGCGGCCCTGGAGCGCGTCGCGATCCACCTCCATCCAGGCCGGCGACGGGGCGTGGGCCGTAGCGTCGCGCGCGGAGAGGATGGTGGGGTTGTTCTTGCTGCTTTCGCGGACGGCCACCTCGTCGCCGATCTTCACCGTAAACGACGGGATGTTGACCTTGCGCCCGTTCACCTGAATGTGGCCGTGGCGCACGACCTGGCGGGCCTGCGCGCGGCTGGTGCCGAAACCCATGCGGTAGATCACGCTATCCAGGCGGCGCTCCAGGTTCGACAGCATGGTTTCGCCGGTGATGCCCTTGGCCAGGGCGGCCTTTTCAAAATTGTTGCGGAACTGCGTCTCCAGCACGCCGTAGATACGGCGGGTCTTCTGCTTCTCCCGCAACTGCAGGCCGTAGCCTACCAGCTTCGGCTTGCGGTCTTTGCCATGCTGCCCGGGGACGAAGTTACGCCTCTCGATGGCGCACTTCTCGCTGTGGCAGCGCTCTCCTTTCAGGAACAGCTTCATGCCCTCGCGCCGGCAAAGCCGGCAAACCGGGCCAATGTATCTTGCCAATGTCTTCTCCTTACCTTTCTTACTACAAGGTGCAGTTTACGGTCATGGCGACCTTCTTCCTGCTTCGCAGCCCCCACCCCCAGCCCTAGACCCTACGTCTTTTGGGCGGCCGGCATCCGTTATGCGGAATCGGCGTGGCGTCCTTGATGCCTCTCACCTCGATGCCAGCCGTGGCCAGCGCGCGGACCGCCGACTCCCTGCCGGAACCGGGCCCGCTCACGCGTACCTCAACGGTCCGCAATCCGCTTTCCGACGCTTTATTGGCCGCCGTCAGGGCGGCCTGCTGCGCGGCGAACGGCGTGCCCTTGCGCGATCCCCGGAAGCCCAGGGATCCGGCGCTGGACCACGACACCACGTTGCCCTCCGGATCCGTGATGGTCACGATGGTGTTGTTGAACGTGGCCTGGATGTACACCACGCCCGAATGCACCACGCGCTTTTCTTTCTTCTTGAAACTCTTCTTCTTGCCCGTTTTTGCAGGTGCTTTTGCCATACGCCTCGCTTATGTCTTCGCGCTCGACTTCTTCTTGTTGGCGACGGTGCCGCGGCGGGGACCCTTCCGCGTGCGCGCGTTGGTATGCGTGCGCTGGCCGCGCACCGGTAGACCGCGCCGGTGGCGCAGGCCGCGGTACGACCCCATCTCGATGTGCCGCTTGATATTCATCGAGATTTCCTTGCGCAGGTCGCCCTCCACGGCGCCTTCCTCTTCCAGAATCTGGCGGACCCGATTGACTTCGTCCTCGGTCAAATCGGCCACCTTCTTATCGAAATCGATGCCGGCCCGGTAGAGCAGCGAGCGCGAGCGGGCCCGTCCGATGCCGTAAATATAAGTCAGCCCGATCTCCGCACGCTTCTTCGGCGGCACTTCCACTCCGGCAATACGTGCCATAGCTTTATCCCTGCCTCTGTTTGTGTTTCGGGTTCACGCAAATCACCCGTACCACGCCTTCGCGGTGGATGATCTTGCATTTATCGCAAATTCGCTTGACTGATGCGCGCACTTTCATCGTTTGATCCCTGTGGCTCTCTGCCTACAATCCTTCCCCGCGTCCCATCGCACGGCGACAACCGGACCCGCACGCGGTCGCCGGAGTGCAGACGCACAAAATTACGCTTCGCCGCGCCCACCGGGTGGGCGAGAACCTGCTGCTGGTTCTCCAGCCGCACGCGATAGAGCGCGTTGGGCAGTTCTTCCAAAACCGTAGCCGGCACCTCGTTCATGGCCTGGTCAGCACCCAGGGACCGTTCGAGGTCACCGCCACGCAATGCTCGTAGTGGGCCGCGTTCGACCCGTCCCGGGTCACCGCCGTCCACTTGTCCTTCAGCACAAACGTCTCCGGCTTTCCGGCGCTGACCATGGGCTCGATAGCCAGAACCATGCCTTCCTTAAGCCGCGGATTCTCGTGCCGGCGATCCACATAATTGGGCACCTGCGGCTCTTCATGGAGCTGCGTCCCGATCCCGTGACCTACAAATTCCCGCACCACCGAAAACCCGTTGGCGAGCACATGCCGCTCCACGGCGCCGCAAATATCCAGCAGCCGGTTGCCCGCCTTCACCTGCTGGATGGCCAACTCCAGCGCTTCGCGGGTGACCCGCATCAGCTTGCCGGCATCCTCGCTGATCTCCCCGATCGCCACCGTGGTCGCCGAGTCTCCGTAATAACCGTCCAGCTTCACGCCGGTGTCGATCGAAAGAATGTCGCCATTCTTCAAAACCCGCTTCGCGGAGGGCATCCCGTGGATCACCTCGTGATTGATCGAGGTGCACAGCACGTATCGGTACGTCTCTCCGGCGGCCGGCACATAGTATCCTTTGAATGCCGGATACGCCCCGGCGTCCTCCATCATCTTTACGGCGGCGACTTCCAAGTCCAGCGTGCTGACGCCCGCATGCGCCAGCTTTTCCAATTCGCCCAAAATCTGCCAGACCAACAACCCGCTGCGCCGCATTTTCTGGAGCTCGGCGGTGGTCTTTCGAATAATCATCCTTACCGGGCCCGCATGCCGGCGGCCGGATTCCGGATCATCCGGCAGACCTGAGACGAAAGCGCCTCCGGAGCCTCCCGGCTGGCATCGATCTCGTACAGGCGGTCGCCCTTCTCCCGGAAATACTCAATCAGCGGCCGGCTCAGGCTCTCATATTCCGCCAGCCTTTGGCGAATCACGCTTTCGCGATCATCGTCGCGAATCACCAGCGCTTCGCCATCCAAGTCGCACACGCCCTCCACCCGGGGAGGGTTGGAAACAATGTTGTAAAGGGTACCGCAGCGAGGGCACTGGCGGCGGCCAGTCAACCGGCTAACAATTATATTGTAATCCACAAGCAAGTGAATCACCACTTCGCGGATATCCTGCGCGTCCAGCCACTCGGAGAGGTGCTCGGCCTGCCCCCGGGTCCGCGGATAGCCGTCCAGAATGAAACCCGCCCGCGCGTCCGGCTGCGCCAGCCGCTCAGCCACCAGCCGGTTCACCACGTCGTCCCGGACCAAAGCGCCCGCCCGCAGGGTGGTAGCGACCTTCACCCCCAGCGAGTTCCCCTGCCGGATATGCTCCCGCAGCATGTCTCCCGTCGAAATATGCGGTATCCCCAGGCAATTCTTCAGAAGGCGGGCCAACGTGCCCTTTCCCGAACCTGGGGAACCAAATAGAATGACAGCTTGCGTCATGGAAAGCTGCTTTGGCGTCCGGTCTGCGGACGCTTAGGACTCCTTGTCCACCGGCCGCCCCGGCGTGCTGCTGATGACAACCGCCTCGCCGCCGGCCGCCTGAATCTTCTCCACGGCGGACTTTGAGAACCAGTGGGCCTCCACGCGGACCTTGCGCGTCAATTGGCCGTTCCCCAGCACCTTCAATCCCGCGTGCAACTTCTTGATGGTCCCGCGCTCCACCAGTTGGCTGGGGGTGAACGTGTCGCCTTCCATCTTTTCCAATTGCTTCAGGTTCACGATGGCGTACTGCTTCTTGAAAATGTTCGTAAAGCCCCGCTTGGGCAGGCGGCGATGGAGCGGCATCTGGCCACCCTCGAAGCCGCGCTTCTGGCTGAAGCCGGTGCCGGAGTGCTGGCCCTTGCTGCCGCGCGTGGCGGTCTTACCCCTGCCCGAGCCCATGCCGCGCCCGATGCGCTTGGGCGCGCGCTTCTGCCCGGCGGGAGCCTTCAATCCGCTCAGGTTCATTCGTCCTCCTAGTCCACCACCTGCAGAAGATGCGGGACCTTGTTGACCATGCCGCGGAAGACCGGCGAGTCCGGCCGCTCCACAACCTGGTTCACTTTGCGAAGCCCCAGCCCGCGGACCACGCGCTTCTGCTTTTCCGGCGCGCAAATGGGACTGCGGTAGAGCTTAATTCTGATTTTGCCTTCCATAGAAACGCTCCGCTAAAGCTTTTCCACCGCCAGGCCGCGCATCTCCGCCACCTCGCTTTTATCCCGCAACTGCTCCAGCGCCACGATGGTGGCTTTCACCACGTTATGCGGGTTGTGCGTGCCGATGGACTTCGTCAGCACGTTTGGGATGCCGGCCGCGGTCACCACCGCGCGCACGGGTCCGCCGGCGATCACGCCGGTGCCTTCGGGAGCCGGCTTCAGCAGCACCAGCCCGCTGCCGTAGCGGCCGAGCGACAGGTGCGGAATGGTGGTCTCGAGCACATGCACCTTGCGCAGATTCTTCTTGGCGGCTTCGATACCCTTGCGGATGGCCGAGGGCACCTCCTTGGCTTTGCCCACGCCAAAGCCGACCACTTTCGCCGCCGGGTCGCCGATCACCACCAGCGCCGAGAAGCTCAGATTCTTGCCGCCCTTGACCACCTTGGTTACGCGATTGATCGACACCACCTGCTCTTTCAGGTTGAGCGTCTGTGGATCGATGCGCTTTACGGTTTTACCTGCCATCAAAACTCCAGTCCGGCTTTCCGGGCGGCTTCGGCCAGGGCTTTCACACGGCCATGGTAGAGATAGCCGCCCCGGTCGAACACCACCTTCTGAATTCCTTTTTCCTTGGCCCGTTCGGCGATCAATTTGCCGATCGCGCCCGCCGCCGCCACATTGCCGCCGCGCGTGCGCGCACCTTTTTCGATGGTCGAGGCCGAGACCAGCGTGCGGCCCTCGGCATCGTCGATCAACTGCACGTAAATATTGGCCACGCTGCGGAACACCGCCAGGCGCGGGCGCTCGCTGGTGCCGCTCAGTTTGCGCCGGATGCGCTGATGGATCCGCTGGCGGATCTCGCGTTTGGCAGTCCTGTGGATCATTTCGCCCCCGCTCCGGTCTTCCCGACCTTCTTGCGCAGCCGCTCGCCGGTATAACGGATGCCCTTGTTCTTGTAAGGCTCCGGTTTGCGCAGCGCGCGTATGTCCGCCGCCACCTGCCCCAGCAACTGCTTGTCATGGCAACTGAGGACCAGGTGAGTCTGTTTATCGATCTTCAAGTCCACGCCGTCGGGCAGCAAGAACTCGATGGGGTGGGAGTAACCCAGCGTAAACGTGGCCACTCTGCCCTTGATATCGGCGCGGTAGCCGATGCCCACGATGTCCAGCTCCCTGGTGAACCCGATGGAGACGCCCAGCACGGCGTTGGCGGCCAACGCCCGCGTCAGGCCGTGCAGTGCGGCGAAATCGTCGCCGTCGCGCACGATATCCAAGCGCGCATCCGCCTGCTTGATATGTATGCCGCCGGGAATCGGCACCCGCAGAGTGCCCTTAGGCCCGGTCACTTCCAGACCCTCGCCAATCTGCACCTTGACTCCCTTCGGCAAGGGGATCGGCTTTTTACCAATACGTGACATAATGGAAACCCTTCGGGTTTCGGTTATGGGTTTTAGGTGTTGGGTTATCGGTTCGCATCGCACCTCGCCCCAACTTTGAACCCATCACCTATGACCCATCACCCATAACCTCTTTCACCACACCCGGCACAACAGCTCTCCGCCCACGCGCTCCTTGTGCGCATCGCGGCCCGTCATCACGCCGCGCGGCGTGGTCATAATGTTGATGCCCAGCCCGCCGAGCACGCGGGGAATATCCTGCTGTCCCACGTACACGCGACAGCCCGGGCGCGAGATGCGCTCGATGCTCGAAATCACCGGCATGTCGTCGTTGTTGTACTTCAAGTAGATCTTGATGGTCTTCTTGGCGCCTTCCTCGGCGACTTTGTAGTTCTGGATGTAGCCCTCTTCCTTGAGAATGCGGGCGATTTCGACCTTCAGCTTGGACGCCGGCACATCCACCTTCGGGTGGCGCGCGCGGATGGCGTTGCGCACCCGGGTCAGCATATCGGCAATCGGGTCACTGATCATGGCTGCTCTCCAACGGCTCCATTGGCGTTACCAACTCGCCTTGACGATGCCGGGGATCTCCCCGTTCAGCGCCAGTTGGCGGAAGCACAACCGGCAGATTCCGAATTTGCGCAGAAAGCCGCGCGGGCGGCCGCAGCGCCAGCAGCGGTTATGCTGCTTGCAGCGCAACTTGGGAGTCCGAGCGCGCCGGGCTTTCTCCAGCCTCAGATCCTTGGCTATCTTAGCGGTGGTGGCCATTGATTCCTTTCTCTTTTCTCCTTACTGCCGGAACGGCATTCCCAGATGCCGCAACAGCGCGATTCCCTCGGCGTCCGTGCGCGCCGTCGTGGTGATGGATACGTTCATGCCCTTGGTTTTTTCCACCTTGGCGTAGTCAATCTCCGGAAAGATCAATTGCTCGCGAATGCCCAGTGTGTAGTTGCCGCGGCCGTCGAACGACTTGCTGGAGACGCCCCGGAAGTCGCGCACGCGCGGCAGCGCCACGTTCACCAGGCGGTCGAAGAATTCGTACATGCGGTCGCCGCGCAACGTCACCATGCACCCGATGGACATACCCTCCCGCAGTTTGAACGCCGCAATCGACCGGCGGGCCTTGGTGACCACCGGCTTCTGACCGGCGATCTGGCCCAGTTCGTTCACCGCGCCGTCCATCAGCTTGGCGTTCTGTGTGGCTTCGCCGAGGCCGAGGTTGATCGAGATCTTTTCCAGTTTGGGAACGGCCATCACGTTCTTGTACCCGAACTCCTTGGTCAGGGCCGGGACAACCGTCTTCGTGTAATGCTGTCTGAGTCGCGCTGCCATGGCTACTTCCTGTCGAATGTCAGCCCGCACTTGCGGCAGATGCGGTTGCGCCGGACCCGCCCGCCCGGCAGGCTTTCCATGTGATGCGCAATGCGCACCGGCCCGCATTGCGGGCACACGATCTGCACGTTCGAAACCGAGATGGGGCTTTCCCGCTCCGCGATGCCGCCCTTGATCTGCTTGGACGGATTCGGGCGCGTGTGGCGCTTGATCATGGAGACGTGCTCCACCAGGATCTTGCCGCGGCGCGGGTCGACGTCCAGCACGCGCCCGGTCTTGCCCTTGTCCCGCCCGGCGATCACCCTTACCTGATCGTTCTTCTTAAACAGAATCCGCAACGGTTCGTCCAGCAGTTTGTTCTTTTGCGGCATTTCAAATCACCTCCGGCGCCAGCGACACGATTTTCATGAATCTTTTCTCGCGCAGCTCGCGCGCCACCGGCCCGAACACGCGCGTGCCCACCGGCTCGCCCAGATCGTTGATCAGCACGGCGGCATTGGAATCGAACCGGATGTAGGTACCGTCCTTGCGCCGCGTCTCTTTGCGCATGCGCACGATCACGCAGCGCACCACTTTGCCTTTCTTGATGGCGGAATCCGGCGCCGCCTCTTTGACGCTGGCCGTCACCACGTCGCCCAGACCGGCGCGCAGGCCGAGGTCGCCGCCACGCGGCAGGATACACGCCAGCTTGCGCGCGCCGCTGTTATCGGCCACCTCGAGAATCGTTCGCATTCCTACCATAGGTCGCTTCGCTCCCGGTTATGGGTGACAGGTTATAGGTCATGGGTGATGGCAGAGCGCACCCAACACCTATCACCCAACACCCATCACCTATCACCTACGCTTTTACGTCCAATTCCTCCGGCTGCGTGCCCACCTGCGCGGCCCGCCGCACGATCCCGGCCAGCCGCCAGCGTTTCAGGCGGCTC
>Ga0335078_10003703_pt1 | contig 22731 bp, 20 predicted proteins | sample Lox_Sample_32_FD_206711 | JGI IMG/M metagenome (GOLD analysis project Ga0335078, IMG submission 206711) | Soil microbial communities from Loxahatchee National Wildlife Refuge, Florida, United States - Lox_Sample_3.2 | ecosystem: Environmental > Terrestrial > Soil > Wetlands | place: USA... | reverse complement strand
GGGGCTCGGCCGGACCGGCACCACGTTCGCCTGCGAGGACGAGGATGTCGTCCCGGACATGTACCTGCTCGGCAAGGCGCTCGGCGGCGGCATCGTCCCGCTGTCCGCCGTGGTCTCCTCGGCCGAGATCCTCGGCGTGTTCCAGCCGGGCCAGCACGGCTCGACGTTCGGCGGGAACCCGCTGGCCTGCGCGATCGGCCGCGAGGTCATCGCCATGCTGGCCACGGGCGAGTTCCAGGAGCGCTCGGCCAAGCTCGGCGCACACATGCATGACCGCCTGGCCGCGCTGCCCGGCAGCGCCGTCCGCGAGGTGCGGGGGCGCGGCTTGTGGGCCGGCGTCGAGTTCGCGTCGTTGCCCGGGCGGGAGGCCTGCGAGCGCCTGGCCGGGCGCGGCGTCCTGGTCAAGGACACCCACGGCTCCACGATCAGGCTGGCCCCGCCGCTGGTGATCTGCGAAGAGGATCTCGACCGGGCGCTCGATCACGTCGAGCAGATCGCCCGCTGATCCCGCCCGGCGGCGAATTCCCTTGACCGTTTCGCCTCTTCCCGGGATCGGTGCGGATCGGTGAGGACATACCAGGTCATCTCACTCGTGATCATGACCCGAAACCGTGCAGAGTTGCGGTGATCAAGGAATAGCGGGAACGGGCGGGACGGGCGGGCGCCTGGCAGCCGCGACGGGCGGGCGAATATCGTTCGGCTTGTGAGCATCCTCGCCAGCGGGCTGGACACCCGCGGTGCGCAGTATGCATCGCGGCGCGCCGCGATGCTCGCCCGGCTGGCCGAACTCGACGCCGAGCACGCCAAGGCGCTGGCGGGCGGCGGCCCGGCCTACACGCAGCGGCATCACGCCCGGGGGAAGCTGCTGGCCCGCGAGCGCATCGAGCTGCTCGTCGACCCCGATTCCCCGTTCCTGGAGCTGTCGCCGCTGGCGGGCTACGGGACCGGCTTCCCGGTCGGCGGCAGCGTGGTAACCGGCATCGGCGTGGTCTGCGACACCCAGTGCCTGCTCACCGCAAGCGACCCGACGGTCCGGGGCGGCTCGACGAACCCGTGGACGTTGCGTAAATGCCTGCGGGCGTCCGACATCGCGCTGCGCAGCCGCCTGCCGCTGATCAATCTGGTGGAGTCGGGCGGCGCCGACCTGCCCACGCAGAAGGATATCTTCATCCCGGGGGGCCAGATCTTCCGCGACCTGACCCGGATGTCGGCAGCGGGGATCCCCACGGTCGCCCTGGTGTTCGGCAGCTCCACGGCCGGCGGCGCCTACCTGCCGGGGATGAGCGACTACGTGGTGATGGTGCAGGACCGGGCCAAGGTGTTCCTTGGCGGCCCGCCGCTGGTCAAGATGGCTACCGGCGAGGAGTCCGACGACGAGTCCCTGGGCGGCGCCAGGATGCACGCACGGCAGTCCGGGCTGGCGGACTTCCTCGCGGCCGACGAACTCGACGCACTGCGAATCGGCCGGTCGATCGTGGCCAGGCTCAACTGGCGTGCCCCGGCGCTGCGCGAGCGGGTCCCGGCCGGCGGGATCGCCGGCCCGGTGTACAGCGAGGATGAGCTGCTGGGGATCGTTCCTGAAGACCTGAAGGTGCCCTTCGACCCGCGCGAGGTCATCGCGCGGGTCGTCGACGGCTCGGACTTCGACGAGTTCAAGCCGCTGTACGGGAGCAGCCTGGTCACTGGCTGGGCTGCGCTGCACGGGTACCCGCTGGGCATCCTGGCCAACGCGCGCGGCGTGTTGTTCAGCGAGGAGTCCCAGAAAGCCGCCCAGTTCATCCAGTTGGCCAACCAGATCGGCGTGCCGCTGCTCTTCCTGCAGAACACCACCGGTTACATGGTCGGCAGCCAGTACGAGCAGGCCGGGATCATCAAGCACGGTGCGATGATGATCAACGCCGTGTCCAATAGCCGGGTGCCCCATCTCACTGTGGTCATGGGCGCGTCCTACGGCGCGGGGAACTACGGGATGTGCGGCCGGGCCTACGACCCGAGGTTCCTGTTCAGCTGGCCGAGCGCGAAGTCCGCGGTGATGGGCCCCGCGCAGCTCGCCGGGGTGCTGTCGATCGTGGCCCGGCAGGCGGCCGCCGCGAGGGGGCAAGCCTATGACGAGGCGGCGGACGCGGCCATGCGGACGACGGTGGAGGAACAGATTGAGGCCGAGTCGCAGCCGTTCTTCCTCTCCGGCCGGATCTACGACGATGGGGTGATCGACCCGCGGGATACTCGGACGGTGCTCGGCATCTGCCTGTCCGTCATCGCAAGCGCCGCGCCGCGCCATCCGGGGCGGGGTGATCCGGCCGGCCCGGCGGCCCAGGCCGGCCCGGCCGGCGAAACCGGTTACGGCGTGTTCCGGCCGTGACCAGGGAACCGTTGATCTCCAGGCTGCTGGTTGCCAACCGCGGCGAGATCGCCCGCCGGGTCTTCCGGACCTGTCGCCGCTCCGGGATACGCTGCGTAGCGGTGTTCTCCGATCCGGACGCCCACGCGCCCCACGTGGCAGAGGCCGATGCCGCCGTGCGGCTGCCCGGCTCGAGGCCGGCTGTCACCTACCTGGACGGCGCTGCGATCGTCACAGCCGCTCTGGCGGCCGGAGCCGACGCGGTGCATCCCGGCTACGGGTTCCTCTCTGAGGACGCGGGATTCGCCCGCAGGGTCGAGGCAGCGGGCCTGACCTGGGTCGGCCCGCCAGCCGACGCGATCGAAACCATGGGATCCAAGATCTCCTCGAAGAAGCTGGCCACTCAGGCCGGCGTCCCCGTCCTGCCCGAACTCCCCCCGGAGGGCATCGGGGCCTTCCCGGTGCTCGTTAAGGCGTCCGCGGGCGGGGGCGGGCGCGGCATGCGGATCGTCCGCCAAGCGGATGAGCTGCAGGCGGCGCTGGATTCCGCCCGCCGCGAGGCGGAGTCCGCCTTCGGCGACCCTGCCGTCTTCTGCGAGCCGTTGCTGGCCGGCGCTCGTCATGTCGAGGTGCAGGTGATCGCGGACGCCCACGGGTCGATCTGGGCACTGACGGAACGGGACTGCTCGGTCCAGCGCCGGTACCAGAAAGTCATCGAGGAGACCCCTTCACCGGCCGTGGACCCGCCCCTGCGCGCCCGGCTGCTCGCTGCCGCGGAAAAGATCACAGCCGCAGTCGGATACCTGGGCGCCGGGACCGCGGAGTTCCTCGTCACCGCCGAAGGGCAGTTCTTCTTCCTGGAGTTCAACACCAGGCTGCAGGTCGAGCACCCGGTCACCGAGTGCGTGCACGGCCTCGACCTGGTCGCGCTGCAACTCGACATCGCTCAGGGAACGGAGTTGCCGCCGCATCCGCCTGGGCCGGCCGGGCACGCGATCGAGGCCAGGCTGTATGCGGAAGACCCCACCGCCGGCTACCGCCCCGCCAGCGGCCCGGTGCACGGGCTGCACATCCCGGGGGTGGACACGCTGTTCGCCCCGCCCGCCGGCCGCGCGGGCCAGGGGCTGCGGCTGGACTCGGGCGTCGAGGCAGGCAGTGAGATCAGCCCGCATTACGACCCGATGCTGGCCAAGCTGATCGCCTGGGCGCCCGACCGGCTGGCGGCCGCCCGCATGCTCGCCAGCGCCCTGGACCGGGCCAGGATTCACGGTCCCGTCACCAACCGCGCCTTGCTGGCCAGCGTGCTGCGCCACCCGGCCTTCCTGGCCGGCCAGGCGGACACCTCACTCCTCGACGGCTACGACATGACCGCGCTGGTCGCGTCGGACAGTGCCTGCAGGCTGTCCGCGACCGCCGCCGCTGTGGCGGGTGCCGCAGCGAACAGGTCCGCCGCACGGGCCGGCGCCGGCCTGCCGGCCGGCTGGCGCAATGTCGTCTCCCAGCCGCAGCGTGCTTCCTTCGACGGCCCGCGGGGCCGGGTCGAGGTCTGCTACTTGTGGCATCGCGGCGGGATCACGGTGGTGCCCGGGCCAGCCGCCCCGCACGGGCCAGCCGCCCCGCACGGGCCAGCCGCACGGGCCGGCCAGCCGCCGGGAGAACGGGACGCCCCGGGCGTCGTCGGGGCGGCACCCGACCACGCGGTGCTGGAAGTCGGCGGGGTGCGCTACCGGTTTGACGTCACCCGAGGCGGCGGCGGCGTCTGGGTGGATTCCGCGTTCGGCAGCGTCGCGCTGACGCCGGTTCCCCGGCTCCCCGGCCCCGCCGCCACCCGGGAACCGGGGTCGCTGGTCGCGCCGATGCCCGGCAATGTCGTGCGGATCGAGGCGGAGGCTGGCCGGCGCGTCCGGGCCGGCCAGCCGGTGCTGGTCCTCGAGGCGATGAAGATGGAGCACCAGATCGTGGCTCCCGCCGACGGGCTGGTCGCCGAGGTCCGGGTCGGCCCGGGCGACCAGGTTCAGGCGGGCGACGTGCTGGCCACGGTAGGCGACGACATGACCGGCGAGGACGGGGCAGGCACATGAACGATCTGGTCCGCTACGAATCCGCCGCTCAGCTCACGACCGTCACACTGGACTCGCCGGCTAGCAGGAACGCGCTGTCCAGTGCCATGCTGTCCCAGTTGCACGAGGCGCTGGCAGAGGCGCTGCACGATCCGGGGTGCCGGGTGGTGGTGCTCACCGGGGCCGACCCAGCGTTCTGCGCGGGCGCAGACCTGAAGGAGAGCCGCACCAGGCCGGCCGCGGCACCCGAGCTCTTCCCGCAGATCTTGCAACTGATCTGGGACAGCCACAAGCCGGTTATCTGCCGGGTCAACGGGAGTGCCCGGGCAGGCGGCATCGGCCTCATTGCCGCCTGCGACATCGCGGTGGCATCGCAATCCGCGACGTTCGCGTTCACCGAGGTGCGGATCGGGGCGACGCCTGCGATCATCGCGGTGCCCTGCCTGCGCCGGATGGAGCCGCGCGCCGCGGCCGAGTACTTCCTGACCGGGGAGGCGTTCGACGCGCTCCGGGCCGCTGAGATCGGGTTGCTGACCCGGGCCGTGCCCAAGATCCAGCTTGACGAGGAGATCGCCAGGTATGCGGGGCTGCTGCTGCGCGGCGCGCCTGGCGCGCTGGCCGACACCAAGAGGGTGCTCCGCGAGGTCGGCTCGATGCCGGTCGCCACCGGGCTGGCCCGGATGGCCGGGCTTTCCGCCGCCCGCTTCGCCTCCGACGAGTGCCGGCAGGGAATCGCAGCCTTCGCGGAAAAGCGGGAACCCAACTGGGCGGCGCGGGCCCAGAGCGCGCCAGGCGAGGCTAGCTAGCCATCGGCCAGCCGCCGGTACCGGCCGGCGTGATGGACCAGCGGTCCGCCCTTGCCGCTCGGCTCGGTGACCCCGAGAACCTCCCCGACCAGGATGCTGTGGTCGCCGCCGTCATGCACCGCGGTGGTGCGGCATTCCATGGCCGCGAGCGCGCCCTTCAGGATCGGCGCGCCCGTCGCCGGCCCTGGGAAGTGCGGGATCGTATCCAGCTGGCCGTCCAGCGGCCGACCGCGGGTCGCGAGCCAGCGCGCGGTCTTCTCTGACCCCTCGTCCAGAAGGCAGACCGCCCAGAAACCGGCCTTCAGGACCGCGTCGTGGAACCGGGCTACCTTCTCGGCGCAGAACAGCACGAGCATCGGCTGCAGCGAGACCGAGGCGAATGCGCTCACGGTCATGGCGTGGCTGTTGCCGTCCAGGGTGGTGGAGACCACGACGATGCCGGTGGGGAACTGCCCGGCCGCTCGCCGGAAGGCGGCCGTGTCCGCCAGCATCACGGACCGGGCTTCCGCGCATCCGGCCCTGGCCCGGGATGCCTGCCGGGAAAGATTCCGGCTGGCCGGGTGGCGCCCGGCCGGCGCCGCAGGCGCCGGATGGCGCCGGACCGGGCCGGAGACCACCGCACGAACCCCACGACCACGCCCGCCGCGGCGCAGGCAGAGCCGCCGAAGAGGAACCACTGCCCGCCGCTGGTATTGGTGATCACTACGCTGCCTCCCGGGGTGCCCATGGCCAGCACGAACGACGCGACGAACCAGCCCACCGCGGGCATAAGCCCGCCGACCGGCCCGCGCATTCCCCAGGCGCCGAGGACGCATGTCACCCCGATAGCGGCGGCGAAGGCCAGCGCCGCGGCCGGGAAGGCCCCGAGAGCCCGGCTGTACTGAAAACACCCGATCAAGCTCTCCATGACGCCGAGCACCAGCAGCATGCAATACGCGCCGAAGACCACGAGGGGCCCGTCATCGTGCCGCGCCGACGGGCGTCGCTGGTCCGGCGTACTCTCCACGGGAGAAGGCTAGCTAATGGCCGCGAACAGGTCGGTCTCCCTGCCCTGCCACCCGCTGCCCCGCCCGCGAGGGCCCATCAGGAGGGAGTAGTACTCGCGGGCGAAGGCGCGCTGTCCCACCTTGTCGTAGAGCGCGAAGAACGGTTCGTCCACCACGATCTGGGTGGCGTGCGCCCGCATCGCCTCCAGCTTCTGGTCCAGGTAGGCGGTTGCGTCGATCTCGGTGGTCACGGCCTGGTCCGGCACCCCGAACGGGAAATCGTCCACCGACCCCACCCGAGTGAATCCGGAAACGCTCCCGTCCTGCTGGCGGTCATGCAGGTCTTCGATGGCGCCTGCCAGCACCGAACGCGGCATCGCCGTCGCGTAGAACTTGGAGACCAGGCCGTCAGCCAGCTCGAAGGCCCGGCGCGCGACTCGGTGCGCCTGGATGTGGTCGGGATGCCCGTAGAAGCCGTCATCGTCGTAACTGATCAGCACTTGCGGCCGGACCTCGCGGATCACGCTGAGCAGTTCGCCCGCCGCCTCGTCAGTGTCGGCCTGCCAGAAGCACCCGGGGGCGTCGTTGCTGGGCAGGCCCATCATCCCGGAGTCACGCCACCGGCCGGGGCCGCCGAGAAAACGGTGATCGGTCACGCCGAGGGCGGCACATGCGACGGCGAGCTCGCCCATGCGGTACTCCCCCAGCCCTCCGTCCGCGTCAGCCGCCAGGTGCGCCAGATCCGGAGGGATGATATCGCCCAGCTCCCCCAGCGTACAGGTGACTAAGGTCACTCCGGCGCCCTCGGCGACGTACTTGGCCATCGTGGCACCAGTGCCGATCGACTCGTCGTCGGGGTGGGCATGCACGAGCAGCATCCTGTGCCCGCCGTCCGGTCCGCTCATTGGGCGAGCATAGCGGCGCTGGCGGTTCGGGTCTGTCCGGTGGCCGCCTGGCGGATAATCCGAACCAGAGGGAGGCCAAGACCGCCTACGCCCGGTGTAGCGAGTGTCACACGTCCGGAAGCCTCGCCCTGCGGCACCGAAGTGGTATTGAGTGGAATAAGGTTCTCACGGCAAACGCGGGCGTGCGCCAGGCGGATCAGGCGCGTGCGCCCGAAGCGGAACAATCCCGGCGAATCCCAGGGCGGAGACGTCTATGACAGCAGGCGTGGCGCCAGCCAGGACCAGGGCGCAGATTCCAGAACGCACGCTGCGGAAGGATCCCTGGTGGCGTGCCCCGGCCGTCACCGCCGCGGCGCTCACGATCTGGGTGGCGTACGCGACCGCGCACGTCTTCATCGGCCACTGGTACTGGGTGCCCAGGTACCACTACCTGACGCCGTTCTACTCGCCGTGCATCAGCGGCGAGTGCGCGCCGGGCGCCAGCAGCCTGGGCCGGTGGCTGCCCGCGCTGCCGCCGATCATCCCGTACGCGCTGGTGTCGCTGCCGTTCGTGCTGGGTTTCCGGCTGACCTGTTACTACTACCGCCGGGCCTATTACCGCTCGTTCTGGCGCGCGCCGGCCGCGTGCGCGGTGCGAGAGCCGCACGCCTCTTACACGGGCGAGACCAGGTTCCCGCTTATCCTGCAGAACCTGCACCGCTTCTTCTTCTACCTGGTCATCCTGATCTCGGTCCTGAACACCTACGACGTGATCCAGGCATTTCGGGGCCCGAATGGCAGCTTCGGGTTCGGCCTCGGAACACTGATCATGCTGGTGAACGTGGTCCTGCTGTGGGCCTACACGCTGTCGTGCCATTCCTGCAGGCACATCACCGGCGGCAGGCTGAAGAACTTCTCGAGGCACCCGGTCCGGTACTGGATATGGACCCAGGTCTCCAGGCTGAACGCGCGGCACATGCAGCTCGCGTGGACCACGCTCGGCACGCTGATGCTGACCGACCTTTACATCTGGCTGGTCGCCGCCGGCGCGTTCAGCGACCCGAGGTTCTTCAACTGAGGCAGGCAACGAATGAGTGACATAGAGCGGCTTCCCTACGACGTCGTGGTGGCCGGGGCCGGAGGATCGGGACTGCGAGCGGCGATCGAGGCCCGGCAGGCAGGCAAGAGGACCGCGGTCATCTCCAAGTCGCTGTTCGGCAAGGCGCATACGGTCATGGCCGAGGGCGGCTGCGCGGCCGCCATGGGCAACATGAACCCGAACGACAACTGGCAGGTGCACTTCCGGGACACCATGCGCGGCGGGAAGTTCCTGAACAACTGGCGGATGGCCGAACTGCACGCCAAGGAGGCGCCGGACCGAGTCTGGGAACTCGAGGCCTGGGGCGCGCTGTTCGACCGCACCCCCGATGGCAAGATCAGCCAGCGGAACTTCGGCGGGCACGAGTACCCGCGGCTGGCTCACGTGGGCGACCGGACCGGCCTGGAAATGATCCGGACCCTGCAGCAGCGGGTCGTCGCCCTCCAGCAGGAAGACGCCCGCGTCCACGGCGACCCCGAAGCGATGATCAAGGTCTTCGCCGAGACCACGATCACTGACCTGGTGAAGGACGGTGACCGGATTGCCGGGGCATTCGGGTATATCCGCCAGACCGGGCAATTCGTCCTGTTCGAGGCGCCTGCCGTCATCCTGGCCACGGGAGGGATAGGGAAGACCTTCAAGGTCAGTTCCAACTCCTGGGAGTACACCGGGGACGGGCACGCGCTCGCGCTGCTCGCCGGGGCCACCTTGCTGAACATGGAGTTCGTGCAGTTCCATCCCACGCACATGGTCTGGCCGATATCGGTGCGCGGGCTGCTGGTCACCGAGTCCGTCCGGGGTGACGGCGGCGTGCTGCGCAACCGTGAGGGCAAGCGATACATGTTCGATTACGTGCCCGACGTGTTCCGGGCCCAGTACGCGGAGACCGAGGAGGAGGCCGACCGCTGGTACTTTGACCCCGACCACAACCGGCGGCCGCCGGAACTGCTGCCCCGTGACGAGGTCGCCCGCGCGAACCTCGCCGAGATCAGGGCGGGCCGCGGGTCGCCGCACGGCGGCGTCTACCTGGATATCGCCTCCCGGCGGTCGCCCGAGGAGATCCTGCGGCGGCTGCCGTCGATGTACCACCAGTTCAAGGAGCTCGCCGACGTCGACATCACCAAGGAACCGATGGAAGTCGGCCCGGCCCAGCATTACGTGATGGGCGGGGTGGAGGTCGACCCGGATACCGGGGCGTCCGTCGTGCCCGGCCTGTTCGCGGCCGGCGAGGTGTCTGGCGGCATGCACGGTTCCAATCGGCTCGGCGGGAACTCCCTGTCCGACCTGCTGGTGTTCGGCCGGCGCTCCGGCATGGGCGCGGTGGCGTACCTGGACTCGCTGGGCAGCGAACGCCCGGCTGCCGGCGACGCCGACCTCGCCGCGGCGCGGGCGGTGGCTCTCGCCCCGCTGGAGCGCTCCGGCGGCGAGAACCCGTACACGGTCCACGCTGAGGTCCAGCAGACCATGAGCGACCTGGTCGGCATCATCCGCTCCGAAGAGGAGATCAAGACCGCGCTGGCCGAACTCGAGAAACTGCGCGCGCGGGCAGCTCAGGTCAGCGCCGAGGGCGGCCCCGCCTACAACCCCGGCTGGCACCTGGCGCTGGACCTCCGCAACATCATGCTGATCGCGGAGTGCGTGGCCCAGGCGGCGCTAGAGCGTCAGGAGAGCCGCGGCGGGCATACCCGCGACGACTTCCCCGGCATGTCACCGGAGTGGCGCAAGGTCAACCTGATCTGCGCGCTGGACGGCGACCGGGTGACGCTGAGACGGCAGCCGATGGCGGCGATGCGCGCTGACCTGCTCGCCCTGTTCGACGCCAGTGAGCTGAGGAAATACCTGACCGATGCGGAGTTGCCGCCGGCCAGCGAGGAGACGATCTGATGAGCGAGCAAGTGGCGCTGCGGATCTGGCGGGGGGACGCCGGCCAGGGAAGCCTGACGGACTACCAGGTCGAAGCCAACGAAGGCGAGGTGGTTCTCGACCTGCTGCACCGGCTGCAGGCCACGCAGGCGGGCGACCTGGCCGTCCGGTGGAACTGCAAGGCAGGCAAGTGCGGCTCCTGCTCCATGGAGATCAATGGTCGCCCGAGGCTTGCCTGCATGACCCGGGTATCGATTTTCGAGCCGGGCGAGACGGTCACCATCACGCCGCTGCGGACCTTCCCGGTGATCCGGGATCTGGTCACGGACGTCTCGTTCAACTACGCGAAGGCCCGGCAGATCCCCTCGTTCACCCCGGACCCCGCGATCAAGCCCGGCGAGTTCCGGATGCAGCAGGTGGACGTGCAGCGGTCACAGGAGTTCCGCAAGTGCATCGAGTGCTATCTGTGCCAGAACGTCTGCCACGTGATCCGCGACCATCCCGAGAACGAGCACGCCTTCGCCGGCCCGAGGTTCCTGATGCGCGTCGCTGAACTGGAGATGCATCCGGCCGACACCGCCGACCGCCGCGAGATCGCCCAGGAAGATTTCGGTCTCGGCTACTGCAACATCACCAAGTGCTGCACCGAGGCATGCCCGGAGAACATCAAGATTACCGACAACGCGCTCATCCCGATGAAGGAGCGCGTGGCGGGCCGCAAGTACGACCCGCTGGTCTGGCTCGGGTCGAAGATCGCCCGTCGCGCCCGTGGCACGGGCACGCCCGCCGCCGTGGGCCGGAGCTAACGTCACAGCCGGAGCCGGGCCGGCCCGGGCGGAAAAGCGCAAGAGCCGCCAGGGCGGGCGCGGTGCTTCGGCCTGGGCCAGCGCGCCGGAGTTTCGGCGCGCTGGGCCAGCGCGCGGGCCCCGGCAAGAATGAGCCAGGTACGGGGGAGTTGGCGCACGGCTTCCGTTGTGATGAATATTCTGACTGGCGCGGGCCGACACTCTGCCTGCGGAGCGAAGGGTTGCCATGTCGCACATGACCTACCTTGAGGCATCGGTCGTCGGCCTCATCCAGGGCGTGACCGAGCTTTTCCCGGTGTCCAGCCTCGGCCACAACGTGCTGATCCCGGCGCTGGTGGGTGGCAGCTGGGCGGCCGACCTGAACGTCGCCACGTCCGAGTCCCCGTACCTGGCGTTCATCGTCGGGCTGCATGTCGCGACCGCGATCGCATTGATGATCTACTTCTGGCGGGACTGGGTCCGGATCATAGGCGGCTTCTTCACCTCGATCCGGGACCGGGAAATCAAGACCGTGGACCAGAAGCTGGCCTGGATGATCATCCTGGCCACCATCCCGGTCGGGCTGGTCGGGCTGAAATTCGAGCACCCCTTCCGGGTCCTGTTCGGCGATCCGATCAGGGCCGCGATCTTCCTGGTCGTGAACGGGGTGATCTTGTTTGCCGGGGAGAAGCTCCGGACCCGCAAGTCGCTGGCCGCGGACGAGGCGCTCGCAGCCGAGGCCGGCGGCCACCCGACGGCCGGCGTCACGACGGCCGGCGTCACGACGGCCGGCGTCACGACGGCCGGCGTCACGACGGCCGGCGTCACGACGTCACGAGCCGCATCTGCCGCGACTCCGGCCGCGGCAACGGCCGGCGCCCCGACTCCGGCCGCTGCCCTGCCCGGCGCCCCGACTCCGGCCGCTGCCCTGCCCGGCGGCGCAGCTCCGGCTGGCAGCATCCGCGGGAACGCGACGCCGGCCGCGGCCGCGCCGGGGACCGCGATGCACGCCTCCGGCCAGCGGGCCGCGCGCCAGATGGAAGCCGCGCGAGGGATCCAGGCCGACAACCGGCTGGTCAGCAAGGGCTACTGGGAGGCCCTGGCCATCGGGTCGGCGCAGATACTCGCGCTGTTCGCCGGCATCAGCCGGGACGGGGTCGTGATGGTGGCCGGCATGTTCCGCGGCCTGTCCCGGCAGGACGCGGCCCGCTTCTCGTTCCTGCTCTCCACGCCGGTCATCTTCGCCGCGGGAGCGCTCAAGGTCGGGGACCTGACGGGCCCGCTCGCCAACGGCATCCGCGGGCAGGTGCTCGTCGGCAGCATCCTGTCCGGCGTGGGCGCTTACGTGTCGGTACGGTTCCTGGTGCGTTACTTCCGGACCCGCACCCTGACCCCGTTCGCCGTCTACTGCATGCTGTTCGGCCTGGCCAGCATTATCTACCTGTCGGTGAAGTAGCCCGCCCCCAGCCGCGCGCCCGCCCCCAGCCGCGCGCCGCCCCCAGCCGCGCGCCCGCCCCCAGCCGCGCGCCCGCCCCCAGCCGCGCGCCCGCCCCCAGCCGCGCCCAACTCGTGCGTTTTCCGCTGCTATCACAGCGTGTTGTGCACTATTTTCGGGCGGGCGCTGGTTTGGGAAGCGCTGGTTTGGCGGGCGTTGGTCTGGGGGGCGTTGGTTTGGGGCGGGCGCTGGTTTCGGGTTGGGGCGGGCGCTGGTTTGCGGCGGGCGCTGGTTTCGGGTCGGGGGGGCGCTGGTTTCGGGTCGGGTGGGACCGTGGCTGGGCGGGCGCTGGTTACTCGCCGCGGGAACGGCGGGCTCTCGTGCGGGCCCGCTCCCTGGCGTCGAGCACGGTCTTGCGCAGCCGGACCGCGGACGGCGTCACCTCGGCGCACTCATCGTCGGCACAGAACTCCAGGGCTTGCTCCAGCGAGAGCACCCGCGGCGGAATCAGCCTTTCCAGCTCCTCACCCGAGGACTGGCGCACATTGGTGAGCTTGCGCTCCTTGGTGATGTTCACGTCCATGTCGTCGGACCGGGAATTCTCGCCGACGATCATGCCCTCGTACACCTCGGTCCCCGGTTCCACGAACAGCGTGCCCCGCTCCTGCAGTGAGAACATGGCGTACGGCGTAGCCGGCCCGCAGCGGTCCGCCACCAAAGACCCGGTCGGCCGCATCCGCATCGGCCCCGACCAGGGCTCATAACCCTCGAACACGTGATGGGCGATCCCGGTCCCCCGGGTATCGGTGAGGAACTGGGTACGGAAGCCAATCAGCCCCCGCGCGGGCACCGCGAAGTCCAGCCGGACCCAGCCGGTCCCGTGATTAATCATGTTCTCCATGCGCCCCTTGCGCTGGGCCAGCAACGAGGTCACTGCGCCCAGGTGCTCCTCGGGCACGTCCACGGTCAGCCGCTCGACCGGCTCGTGCCTGGCCCCGTCCACCTCGCGGATCACCACGTTCGGCCGGCCCACGGTCAGCTCGTAGCCCTCCCGCCGCATCGTCTCCACCAGCACGGCGAGGGCAAGCTCGCCGCGGCCCTGCACCTCCCAGGTATCGGGCCGCTCGGTCGGCAGCACCACGATCGAGACGTTGCCCACCAGCTCGCGGTCCAGCCGGTCACGCACCATCCGCGCGGTGACCTTGGAGCCCTTCGCCCGGCCCACTAGCGGCGAGGTGTTCACGCCGATTGTCATCGAGATTGCCGGCTCGTCCACCGTGATCAGCGGCAGCGGCCGCGGGTCGTCGACGTCCGCCAGCGTTTCACCGATCATGATGTCGCCGATGCCGGCCACCGCGATGATGTCGCCGGCGCTCGCGGTGGCGGTCGGGACCCGCTCCAGCGCCTCGGTCCGGAACAGCTCGGTGATCTTCACCCGCTCGACCGACCCGTCCCTGCGGCACCATGCCACCTGCTGGCCCCGCGCGATCTGGCCGCTGTAAACCCGGCACAGTGCTATCCGGCCCAGGTAGGACGAGGCGTCCAAGTTGGTCACGTGCGCTCGCAGCGGCTCGTCCGGGTTGTAGGAGGGCGCGGGCACGGCTTCCCGCAAGACCTCGAACAGAGGCTCAAGGTCCGGCGAGTCGGGCAGCGAGCCGTCGGCCGGCCGCCGCAGCGATGCCCGGCCGGCCCGCGCCGAAGCGTAGACGATCGGGAACTCGATCTGCTCCTCGGTCGCGTCGAGGTCCAGGAACAACTCGTAGCACGCGTCGACTACCTCAGCGATCCGCGCGTCCGGCCGGTCCACCTTGTTGATCACGAGGATCACCGGCAGCCGGGCCTCCAGGGTCTTCCGGAGCACGAACCTGGTCTGCGGCAGCGGGCCCTCGCTGGCGTCGACCAGGAGGACCACCCCATCGACCATGGACAGCCCACGCTCCACCTCGCCGCCGAAATCCGCGTGACCCGGCGTGTCCACGATGTTGATTGTCAGGCCGCCGTGGCGCACCGCGGTGTTCTTGGCCAGGATCGTGATGCCCTTCTCGCGTTCCAGGTCACCGGAGTCGAGCACCCGGTCGGCGACGTGCGCCCCCGCGCGGAACGCCCCCGACTGCCACAGCATCGCGTCCACCAGGGTGGTCTTGCCGTGATCAACGTGCGCCACAATCGCGACGTTGCGCAGGTCGTCGCGGGTAGCGAGGCGGGCGGGACGAGTGAGCATGCGGGAAGGCTCCAGATTGACCAAGGGAAGCGCCAGGATTACGGCGCGTACAGCATATTCGTTCGGAGATACAGAACGGAATTTGCCCGCCCGGTCTTCCCGCAGCAGGCACCCCGGCCGGGATGCCCTCGAAACCAATAGAATGTATGTTCGACCTCACGGTACTCTGGCTTCGTGGCAGCGTACCTTCCGCCTGGGTGGCCTGCCGGGGTTCATCCGCCGGGCAGCGACGAGTTCGAGCAGACCGCGGTGACTTGGCTGCTCGATGTGGTGCCCCCCGACTACCGGCTGCATGGCGTGCTGCGCCGGCACCCCGAAGCGCTGGCTGTGCTGGCCAAGCATCACCTGGCCGCATGCGTCCAGGGCGCCCGGGACGCCTACCGGACGGCCCGCACCGAGCTCGCGAATCTGCCGCCCGGTGCCGTGGAGGCCGTGCTCGAGGTCTACCGCGCGGAGGGCAGCCGCCTGGTCCAGACCGCGCGGGCCGTGGATCTCATCGGCCGTGCGCTGCGCGGTGAGGTCTTCACGCCACAGCTCAGCGCACCGCGGCAGGGCGCACCGCGGCAGGGCGCACCGCGGCAGGGCGCACCGCGGCAGGGCGCTAAACCAGGTCGGACGCTCTGAGCCTGGCCAGCTCGAGTGCGGGGGCCGACCGGTCGGCGAGGTGCTGCAGCCGCGCAGCGTCGTTCTCGGTGAACCGGCCCGGTTCGGCGGCGGCAGCGGCCAGCAGGCCGGTCACCTTTCCGTCCACCCGCAGCGGGACCGTCACCAACGAAAGCGCTCCGGCGGCCAGGGCCCGGGCCGCGCTCGCCGGAAGCGATGCCGCGGCACTGACCGCCTGGCCGCAGCGCTGCGCGGCGGCCGCGCACACCGGCGACTCACCTTCTGCGCCCGTGTGCAGGAGGTAGCTGGCATCGGCACCGATGATGTCCCGTGCCGTCTCGACGGTGCTGACGAGCAGGTCGTCGAACCAGGATGCGCCGCGCCCGGAGCGTGGGTAGCCGACCGGGCCCTCCGGGTCGGCGGGGCGCGGGGCGCTCGACCGGGCGGCGTTGAACTGCTCGGGAACTGAAGCGGCGGCCGAATCCGGTCCGGCAGCAAGTTTCGGGCCAGCCAGGTTCATCCGGAACCACACTGCCTTGGCCGTCCCGGCATAGGTGACGCCCCACGCCGAGGCGAGCTGTGATGGCATCTGGAGCCCGCGGCCGTTGGTGCGCTCGGCCGCTTCCGCGGCCGAGTGCGGCATATCGGGATGCAGCTGGCCCGGACGGCGATCCAGCACGGCTATCTCCACCGCGCCTTCCGGCTCCTCCCCGACCAGCCTGCAGGTGACCTGCACGGGTGTGCCCGCGTGCAGGACCGCGTTGGTGACCAGCTCGCTGGTCAGCAGGACCGCGTCGTCCACCAGCGCGTGCGGTTCGCCGGATAGCTCCCAGGATGCCAGCGTTTCACGCACGAATCGACGTGCTGCAGCAGCGGCCGCCGGCACCGGCTGGTACGCAGCGGTCGCCACGAGGTCGTCTCGTGCCTCTAAGTAAGCCACTGATAACCCATCGTGACAGAATCGCGCGCCCGTTACCCCGCAGAAGCGTGAGGCGGTGTCAGTCTTCGGACCTGGACCAGCCAATGCCGGGGACATACTCCCGGACAATCCGGGCCGGAACGCCGGCCACGACGCAACGGTCGGGAACCTTCCCCCGGACAACCGATCCGGCCGCCACGACAACGTTCTGGCCGATGCAGGCGCCTGGCAAGATGATGGCTCCGGTGCCAAGCCAGCTGCCGGCACCGATCGACACCTCGGTGTTCACCGGCCACTGCCGTCCGATCGGCAGGTCCGGGTCGGCATAGGAATGGTTCTGATCGGTGACGTACACGTAGGGACCGGTGAAAACGTCGTCACCGATCAGGACCGAGTAGTGAGCCACGATGTGACTGCCGCGGCCGATCACGCAGCGGCTGCCCACGCGCAGCACCGGGCTGTCGCCGAGGTCGTGATCGGGCGTCATGCCCGCGCAGAGCGTCACCTGCTCTGCGATCATGGTCCCTGCCCCGACCTCGATCCAGCGCTCGCCGTACACCGCGCCTGTCGGGAAGGCGATCATGGAGCCTGCCCCGAAGGTCGCGAACCTGCGGGCCGCCGACGACTCGGCAGTGATCGTCCCGGCCCGCTGCGTCGCGCGCCAGGTCGCATGCACAGCGGTGAAAAGAGCCGCCCGCCGCCACCGGCCTGGAGCGAGCCTCCATGGCATGGGCGATAACGGTACCTGTTGCCGGCAGATCGCGCACCTATCCGCCTTCGGCCCCCGGCCCCGCAGTCCCTCCCGGCCGGGATGCCTTCGTCAGCGGCCCTGCGGTGCGGCTTTCCCCGGGGGTGCCTTCCGGCCCGGGGCCGCGAGCTGGCCACAGGCGCCGTCGATCTCGGCGCCTCGCGTATCGCGTACGGTCACTGGAATCCCCCGCAACGCTAGCCGTTCCGCGAACTCCCGCATCACCCTGGGCTCCGGCGCCGTCCACCTCGACCCCGGCGTGGGGTTGAGCGGGATCAGGTTGACGTGCGCCAGCTGCCCGGCAAGCAGGCCGGCCAGTGCATCGGCTCGCCAGGCATGGTCGTTCACGTCGCGGATCAGTGCGTACTCGATCGACACCCGGCGCCCGGTGGCTTCGGCGTAGCCCCACGCCGCAGCCAGCACCTCGGCGACCTTCCAGCGCCGGTTGACCGGCACTAGCTGATCACGCAGCGCGTCATCCGGCGCGTGCAGGGACACCGCGAGCCGCACCGGCAGTCCCTCGCCGGCCAGCCTGCCGATCGCTGGGACCAGGCCCACGGTCGACACGGTGATGCCCTGCCGGGAGATGCCGAGCCCGTCGGGGACCGGGTCGGTGAGCCGCCGCACCGCGGCGAGCACCCGGGAGTAGTTCGCCAAGGGCTCGCCCATGCCCATGAACACGACGTTGGAGACCCGGCCGGGCCCGCCGGGAACCTCGCCGCGTGCCAGGGCCCTGGCACCCGCGACCACCTGCGCGACGATCTCGGCGGCGGAGAGGTTACGGGTCAGTCCTGCCTGGCCGGTCGCGCAGAACGGGCACGCCATCCCGCACCCGGCCTGCGACGACACGCACATCGTGACCCGCCGCCGATAGCGCATCAGGACCGACTCCACATAGGCCCCCCCGGACGCGCGCCACAACGTCTTCCTGGTCTGGCCCTGGTCGCAGCTGAACTCGCGCTCGGCGGTAAGCAGCCGGGGCAATAGCGCATCGGCCAGGGGCCCGCGGGACGCGGCGGGCACGTCGGTCATTGCGTCGGGATCATCGGTCAGCCGGGCGAAGTAATGCCGCGACAGCTGGTCCCCGCGGAAAGGCTGCTGGCCGAGCCGGCTGGCGGCGGCGCGGCGTTCCGCCGGGTCCAGATCTGCCAGGTGCAGCGGCGGACGGCCCGCGCCGGGCTGCGGCTGCCCGGCCAGCGTGTGCTGCGGGACCGGCACGCCTGCGCTCCGTTCTGCCTGATGAGTAAAGGTGAGCTGCCGCACGGCGCTGCGGCAAACCGGTAACGATCCGTCAGTATCTACCTGTTGACCTGCGGGAAGTCGGTAGATTTCCTGCCATGCCGACACTGCGTCGAGGGGGTAGCACGACCAGGATAACCGCCAGCCCTCAGCAACCCCGGATCCTGCTGGAAAGCGAGAGCCCGTACACGAGCCGGCGGGTGACCGTAGAGTGCGACGGCGCGACGACGGCTGCGTACCTGCACGCCGCGACCGGGGCGATCGCGGCGACCTGGATCGCCAACCACGTTCCCGCACCCGGGACAACGGACCTGGCCAGGCTGAAGGCTGGCGAGGCCCCGGTCATGCCGGCCGCTCACACCAAGCACCCGGACGGCAGGCCGATGCTCGAGCCCGCGGCGCTGCGGGCCCTGTGGCTCGAGGAGGGCGACGGCGTCGTGATTCTCGAGTACGGAGGGCTGCTGGCGATCCTTCCCGGATGGTCAGACATGGCCAGGGGTATGCCGGGATACTGCCGGGACGTGATCGGGCAGACTCCCTTCGGCTGGTCTCTCGACGACGCGATGGAGGGCCTGGGATCCCGGGCCGCGCAGGCCGAGGATTTCTGGCGGTGGCGGACGGACAAGACCGCCTGGGCCGACTTCCAGCAGGCGGTGCTGGGCCATCTCCTGGGCAGGCTCGGTCCCGGTGCCAGGTACTGGGACGTGGGCGGCGGCAAGCAGCCGCCGGTCGGCGTCTCCGAGCGCCCGCCCACCGGGCAGCGGCCGTTCACGGTGCTGTCCACGGTAGGGATGAGCTGCCAGCGCATGCCGGTCATCGAGCAGATGGGCGAGGCGGCGAACGGGGGCGCGAGAATCGAGCTGGCCATCGCGACCACGATGCCGAGCACGGAAGCAGCCCGGATATTCCTGTGGCTCGGCCAGTACCCGTGGCGCGAAGTGACCTGGCTGGGAGCTGGCCACTGCATTCCCTGGTACCACGAGCCCGCCACGTTCCCGCTCGGCGGCGGCAACGAGGCCGTGCTGCTGCTCGACAAACCCGGCAACCTGCTCGGACCGGACGTCCCCGATCTCTCCGGCTTCTCGCTGCGTGGCGAGGCTGTCCGGTGGCTGTGGATCGTCCCGGTCAGTGACCGGGAGCGCGTGCTGGCCGCCGAGCGCGGGCCCGCCAGCCTGGTCACGCACCTGGCGGCGCAGCGGCGCAGCTGGGTGGCGGGCCAGGGCTAGGGGCGCCGGCCCACGGCCGGGGCGCTTCCTAGTGCGCGTGCGGCACGAAGACGGCCAGCAGCAGCCAGGCCACAGGGGCGACGACCAGCAGCGAGTCGAGGCGGTCCATGGCACCGCCGTGCCCGGGGAACACGGTGCCCATGTCCTTGATCTCAAGGTCGCGCTTGATCATGGATTCGACGAGGTCACCCAGGGTGGCCGCGGCGGTCGCCGCCGCGCCCAGGGTCAGGCCCTGCCAGATGTGCCCGTGCAGCAGCCAGGGCAGCGTGATCGCCCCGGCCGCGAGGCAGGCCAACGCCGAGCCGGCGAGGCCTTCCCAGGTCTTCTTGGGACTGATGACGGGGGCCATCGGGTGCCGCCCGACGAGGATCCCGGCGAAGTAACCGCCGATGTCGCTGCAGACGGTGAGCAGGACGAAGATCAGCACCCGCCGCGCGCCGTCCGGCATCGACAGCATGAGGGGCACGAAGACGCCCAGCAACGGCACGTAAGCCAGCGTGAAGACACTCGCCGTCAGGTCACGCAGGTAACCGGCGGCGCCGCCGGGCAGCCGCCACGCCATTGCCGCCACGACGGTGCCTGCCAGCGCCGCTAGCGCGGCCTGGGCTCCGCAGAAGTACGCCAGGGTGAACATGGCGGCGGTACCCGCGGCCAGCGGGGCGAGCTGCAGGCAAATCCCGCGCTGGAGCAGGGCCTGCCTCAGTTCCCAGAGCGCCAGCGCGACGATGGCGCCTACGTAGACCAGGAACGTGGCCTTGACCGTGAAGAGGGTGACCAGCACGCCACCTCCGAGCAGGAGGCCGATCGCCACGGCCACGGGAAGGTTGCGGCCCGTCCTCGCCCGCTCGCGCTCGCTCACCGGGTCGGCCCGCCCGAGCTGACCGCCAAGATCATCAGGCACCAGGCTGGCGTTCCCGCCTGCTCGCACCCCGCCGTGTCAGGTGTTGCGTGTCCGGTTGCAAGTTACACCTCGAGGAGCTCGGCTTCCTTATGCCGGAGCAGTTCGTCTACCTGGGCGACATAGACATGCGTGAGGTCCTCGAGTTCCCGCTCGGCGCGCCGGCCTTCGTCCTCGCCGGCGTCGCCCCCCTTGACCAGCTTGTCGAGCGCGTCCTTGGCGTGCCTGCGGATGTTGCGGATCGACACCCGGCTGTCCTCCGCCTTGTGCCGCGCGATCTTGATGAACTCCCGCCTGCGCTCCTCGGAGAGCTCGGGGAAGATTATCCGGATGATGGTGCCGTCGTTGGACGGGTTCACGCCGAGGTCGCTGTTCCTGATCGCCTTCTCGATAGCCGCCATGGACGACTTGTCGAACGGCTGGACAATGACCATCCGAGGCTCCGGCATGTGGAACGACGCTAGCTGGTTGACCGGCGTCTGCGTGCCGTAGTACTCGGCGGTTATCTTATTGAACATCGTTGGATTCGCCCGGCCAGTGCGGATGCCAGCAAACTCCTCCTTGGCGACCGCAACGGCCTTCTCCATCTTCTCCTCGGCTTCGAGGAGGCTCTCGTCAATCACTACGGCTCCCGTGCCTGGCGTCGGCGTCCGGTACGCGTCAATCCCGCGCACCGCGTGCTACCCATGGTGCGCCCTGGCCCGGGAATCATGACACGCCGGGCCCTCAGCGCGCGAACCGGCTCACTAGCGTGCCTATCCTCTCGCCGTGCACGGCCCGCACCACGTTGCCCTCGCGCATCAGGTCGAAGACGACGATCGGCAGGTCATTGTCCATGCACAGGCTCACCGCCGTCGCATCCATGAACCTGAGCCCGCGCCGGAGCACCTCACCATAGTCGAGCCGGTGGAAGCGGACCGCGTCGGGCATCTCCCGGGGATCGGCGTCATAGACGCCGTCCACCTGGGTACCCTTGAGGACCGCCTGGGCCCCGATCTCTAGCGCCCGCTGGGCCGCACAGGTATCCGTCGAGAAGAAGGGCGCGCCCAGGCCGGCCCCGAAGATCACGACACGGCCCTTCTCCAGGTGGCGGATCGCTCGGCGCGGTATGTACGGCTCGGCTACCTGACCCATGGTGATCGAGGTCTGCACCCGGGTTTCCACGCCGAATTTCTCGAGCACGTCCTGCAGGGCCAGGCAGTTGATGACGGTTCCGAGCATTCCCATGTAGTCGGCGCGGGACCGGTCGATGCCTCGCTGCGAGAGCACCGCCCCCCGGAACATGTTGCCGCCGCCGACCACCGCCGCCAGCTGGATACCCTCCCGGGCCGCTGCCGAGATCTCCTTCGCGACATGGATCACCACGTCAGGAGAGATCCCGAGCGGCTCGCTGCCCGCGAACGCCTGGCCGGAGAGCTTCAGCACCACGCGGTGCCAGCTTTGATGCGCCTGGCCGGCCATGGTCGTCTCGCTGACGGTGGCAGCCCAGGCCCCCCGTGCGGGCACGCCGACCGCCGCGAAGGTCCCGGCCGACCCTGCCGCTCCATCCTCCCCGGCGCGCCCGTGCGACGTGTCGCCGTCCCGGGGAGCGGCACCCTCCGGGACGGCACCGTCCGCACGGGATTCACCCTTGCGCGTCTGCGATGGCAGCATGCCGACCCGTCCCAGTCAGCCGACCTGCCCGATCTGGAACCGGGCAAACCCCAGCACCCGGGCACCGCGCTCCGCCAGCAATTGCTTGACCTGCTTCTTCTGATCCCTGACGGATGCCTGCTCGACCAGCACGACATCCTTGAGGAACGCGTTCACCCGGCCCTCCACGATCTTGCTGATCGCTGGCTCCGGCTTGCCCTCCTCGCGGGTCACTTGCTCGGCGATCCTGCGCTCCTGCGCCACCACGTCCTGCGGCACTTCATCGCGGGTCACGTATCGCGGCCGCATGGCAGCGACCTGGTGCGCGATGTCCTGCCCGATGTCGGCGGAGCCTGATTCGAGCTGGACGAGCACCCCGAGCGTCGGGGGCAGCCCCGGGTCGGACTTGTGCAGGTAGCTGGTGATATAACCGCCCTCAAATCGGGCGAACCTGCCGACGTCCACCTTCTCCTTGAGGGAGGCGCCCGCCTCGTCGATCAGCTCCTGCGCTGTCTGGCCCGGGCGGACCTCGAGCCCGAGCACGGCCAGCCTGTCCCCGGCCGTCGACGCCAGCGCCGCCCTCGCGATGTCGGCCGCCACCTGCTGGAACAGCTCGGTCTTGGCGACGAAATCGGTCTCGCAGTTAAGCTCGAGGAGCACTCCAGAGCTGTCACCCCGCACCGCGGAGGTGACCAGGCCGTTAGCCGCGGTCCGCTCCGCCCGCTTGGTGACATCCTTCGCGCCCTTGACCCGCAGGATCTCCACCGCCCCCGCGTAGTCGGCTGCCCCCACGAGCGCGTTCCTGCAGTCGAGCATGCCCGCGCCGGTTTGCTCGCGGAGCCGCTTTACATCCGCCGCGCTGTAGTCCATATCCTCATCTCTTCTATCTCTCGCTTGCCTGTGATGGCGGTCGCCTCGTGCCGTGGCAGCCGGCAGGCCGCCGGGCCCGGGCCACAGGGCCTGGGCCACAGGCGGTCGGGCTCAGG
>Ga0335078_10003701_pt1 | contig 22739 bp, 26 predicted proteins | sample Lox_Sample_32_FD_206711 | JGI IMG/M metagenome (GOLD analysis project Ga0335078, IMG submission 206711) | Soil microbial communities from Loxahatchee National Wildlife Refuge, Florida, United States - Lox_Sample_3.2 | ecosystem: Environmental > Terrestrial > Soil > Wetlands | place: USA... | reverse complement strand
GTCAAAACCGGGCACCCGCCGCAACTTCCACACCCCGCAAGGCGGGGCCAGAACAACTTCGCAAACGATCATCGGTGGGGCCAGAACTACTTACCAAAGTGGGGCCGAAACAAGTTCGCAAAATCAGCAACTCCTGAAGGAGGCGACCCTGATGCCTCCTCCGGCCGCCGAGCGCGGCTCGGCCACCGTCACCGTCGCCACCGTCGCCGCGCTCCTGCTCCTGCTCCTCGCCGTCATCGCCGGCGCGGTCGGCGGGATCACCGGGCAGGAAGCCTCCGCCTGCACCGCTCAGCCCGCCGCCAGCAGCGCCGCCGCCTCCATCCCCGCGAACTACCTCGCCGACTTCAAAGCCGCGGGAACCAGGTACGGCATCCCGTGGACCGTCCTGGCCGCCATCGGCGAAGTCGAGAGCGGCTTCGGCGTTAACGACGGGCCGTCCAGCGCCGGCGCCCTCGGCCCCATGCAATTCGAGCCGTCAACCTGGGCGCTGTACGGCGACGGCGGGAACATCATGGACCCGGCCGACGCCATCCCCGCCGCCGCCCGCCTCCTGGTCGCGAACGGCGCGCCCGGCAACCTCCAGCAGGCGGTCTTCGCCTACAACCACTCCGCGTCCTACGTCACCGACGTCCTGGACCAGGCCGCCCGCTACGCCGCCGGGGGCGCGCAGGTGGTCTCCGCCGCCGGCAGCGCCGTGTGCCAGCAGGCTGCCCTCGGCCCGCTGCCCGCCGGCACCGCCGGGAAGGTCCTCGCCTACGCCGAGGCTCAGCTCGGCAAGCCCTACGTCTTCGGGGAGGCCGGCCCGGACGCGTTCGACTGCTCGGGCCTGGTCATGATGGCCTACCGCGCCGCCGGGATCACCATCCCGCGCACCAGCCAGGCCCAGTGGGCCTTCGGCCGGCAGGTCCCGGCCAGCCAGGTCCAGCCGGGCGACCTGGTCTTCTTCGCCGGGGCCGACGGGACCCCGGCCGCCCCGGGGCACGTCGGCATCGTCCTGAACCCCGCCAGGCACACGATGATCGACGCCTACACCACCGCCTTCCCCGTGGAAGAAGACACCTACGGGCTCCCGGGTTCCAAGGGAGGGCTGTCGCCCGTGGTGGGCTTCACCCGGCCGTCGGCGTGAAAGAAGGCCGGGCCGCCCGCCGCGCTGGCGGGGCGGCCCGGCCTGACGGCAGGGCGAGGCGGCAGGCGCTACTGACCGGGAGCCGACGGCGGGCGCTGCTCCGCGCCGGGCGCAGGCGCGGCTGTGCCGACTGCGGGGGCTCGCCGTGCTGCCGCTGGCCGCAGGTCGCTGAGCAGGGACCGGGCGTGCCCGGTGCCGTAGGTCTCGATGAGGAACTTGACCTGGGAGCCGAGGCCGTCGTTGTTCGTCTGGGAGGCTTGCCTGCTGTAAGCGTCGTGGACGAGGTCGTCCAGGTCTTCTGGCTCTAGGCCGAGTTCTTCGGCCCAGGCGGCCAGCTCTTCCTCCCCGCCGGGCTCGCCGACGTCGTCGGTCGGCCGGGCGGCTGGGCTGGTTTCGGGCAGTTCGCTGGTGCAGGGCAGGAAGATGGTCTCGGTTTCCAGGCTGGCCAGGCCGCCGGGGCCGCCGTACAGCTCCGGGTTCTCGGCGATGATGTCCGACCACAGGCTGGCGATGACCTCGGCCTGGGAGGCGTATTCCTCGGCGTCGCCCGCCGAGTCGCTGCGCCGTGCTTCTTTCTCGCAGTCGCGGCAGTCGGCCCGGTGGACCCGGAACGCTCCGCTGACCAGGTAGGCGCGCAGTCGCACGATGCTTCTCCTTCTTCTATTGTCGGCCGCCTTCTATTGCCGGCCGCCCGGGGGCTTCCGGGTGTTCCAGGTGCTGTGGAGCTTACGGATGACGTAGGCGGCTAGCGCGTCGCGCTGCGCGCTGGTGCGCAGCGGGGCGGCCAGTCCCAGGAGCGGGGCGATCGCCTCGTCCAGGGCGTTGCGGCGGGCGGCGTCCCGCTCGGCGCGCAGGGCCTCGATCCGGGTCTGGGCCAGAGTGTGCTCGGTCCACAAGGCGGCGCGGGTTTCCTGGCCGGCTTGCGACCCGGCGTGCTCGGGGGTGCCGTGCAGGGTGATGCCGCCGCCGTCGCGGCGGGTCACCTGGGCGGTGTAGCGGCTGCCGACGGCCATCCGGCTGCCGGTGCGGGCGAACCAGTGCTCCTCGCCGGCGGCGTCGACCCAGGCGTGCCACCTCTTGCCGTCCTTGCCGGCGCGGATGCCGCCGAAGGTCCACGTCTCGGTGACCGGCTCGGGCGCCGCCCCGGGCGGTGGCTCGCTCATGCCGCCGCGCTCCCGGTCCCGGCCGCCTGCTGGTGCTGGGCGCGGTAGGCGTCGTTGGCGGCAGTCGCGGCGGCGTCGTAGATGTCCGACAGGCGGCGGAACTCCTCGCCGTGGGCGCGGACCGCCGCGCTCAGCAGCGGGCGGGCCTCCCGCCGGGCGGCCTCCCACGTGTCGGCGGCGTCGCGGAGCCGTTCCCAGCCGGCGGATTCCAGCAGGTGCGGGCGCAGCGCGGCCCTGACCTCGGCGAGGGTTGCGTAGCCGCGGACCTGATCCTCGTGGCCCGGCCAGGTGTGGCAGGCCGCCGTAGCGAGGGCACCCTGGACGTCGATCTCCTTCTGGCTCTTGATCGCGGCGCGCTCGAACCACAGGGACGGCAGCGGCTGCCCCTTGTCGGGCCGGCCGCGCCCGTCGCTCTCCCAGGAGAAGGTGCCGGCGGGCCGGTACCGGCGGGCCAGCCCGGCGCGGGTGACGCTGGTGACCTGCCCGAGCCAGAACTCGTCGTACTCCCGGGGCTGGCCGTCTTTCCAGTCGCGGTGGCGCAGGCAGATGACGACGAGGTCGCCGCGCCGGGCGACCGCGTCCGGCGTCCGGCTCGGACCGGGGTCACCGGCTGCTGGCCGCGCGGGTTCGTTCTCAGTCACCGGGTGTCCCTCCTTCGAGTTCGCCGGGGGCTGGCTCGCGGATGGCTCCGGTCTGCCGGGCGATTTCCACCGCAGGCTCCCCGGCCCGCATCCGCTCGATGATCGAGGTCACGTCGGCGGATTCGGGGTCAGTGCCGGGCAGAGCCATGGCGGAGGCGACCGTCTCGCGCATCGCGGCGCGCTCGGCGAGGACGGCCTCGGCGACCAGCCCGAGGTGCCGGTGCGCATCCTTCGGGTACGGCTGGTAGGCGGGGTTGCCCGCGTTGCGTGCCTCGGCGTCGTCGAAGGCCCGGTTGGCCTGGTTCATCAGGCGGGAGCGGGGCGTCCCGTCCTCGTGGGCCAGCTCGGCCACCGGGACGGTCACCACGCCGGCCGCCATCATGGCGATGATGGGGTTGCCTTGGAGCCGCTCGCGGGCGGCCTGGTAGTCACGGGATTCAAGGACGGCCATCGCTGTGCTCCTTCGCGGTGGAGGCGGACGCGGGTTCGGCGGGCGCGGCCGGCCGCCCGTCCTCGCTGGCCGGCCGTTCCCCGGAAGGTTCAGCGGCGCCGCCGGCCGCGACGGGCTCGCTTCCGGGCTCGCCGAGTGTTATCTGCAGGCTTTCCGGTCCGTGGTACCTGGCGTATTCCTGCGGCGACAGGTACAGCCTGAGCGTCAGGCCGACCCGCATGTCGCCCTCGTGCGGGCCGGCATCGCAGTACAGCGGGTAGCCGATTTCATCGAACCGGGTCTTCACGACGCCTCCTTCGGCTTGTCCTGAGACGGGACGGGGGTCTCGCCGTCGCCGTTGGCGTGCCAGTAGTCCCAGGCGTCCCGGGCCAAGGGGAACGGGCCTTGCGTGCCGTCGGTGTAGTACAGCCACCACATGCCCTCGTCCTCTTCGCCGACCGTGGGCAGGTGCCGCTGCACTTCGGCGCGCGGGACTTCGCGGAGCCGGCCTGGTGCACCGCACCACTGGCACTCAGCGGGGCTGTCGCGCAGGCACAGGCCGTCGTGGCCGAGGTCGCCGTGCGGGCAGCCGTCCTGGCACTCCGCGAGCAGGCCGGTACCAGCCTGGAAGCAGCCGTCGCACAGCAGCAGCTGCTCCGCCGCGCCGGGGGCGGCCGGGTACAGGCCGGACACCCACCGCTCGCCCGTCCCGCCCGGCCCGCCTTCGCCGGCGACGTGCACGGCGACGGCAGCGGTGCCGGACAGGGAGTTGATGCGCAGCCGCCCGGCGGCGGCCTGCGGGCCGGACCGGCCGACCTCGACGGCCAGCTCCCGGCCGGCAACGGCAATGGTGACCGGCACCCCGGCGACCGTCACCGTCTTCTTCTCATTCACCGTGATCCTCCTTCTCCGATTGAGGTGCCGGCCCGCTGCCCGCGGCGCGGCCGGGCAGCGGGAGCGGATTGGTGCCGTGCTCGCGGGTGCGGACCTCGGCCAGGGGGCCGGTGACCGGCTCCCAGCCGACGGGCGCGACCGCCAGCAGGGTGTCGCCGGCCGCCACCAGATCGCCGGCCGACAGTTCCCCGGAAGGTCCGGCCGTGTTGCGCCCGCTCGGGAATACGATCTTGAATCTGACACGGTGGCCTGGCTGCCACCGCTGGATGACTCCCTCGACGAACTCCGGGTCGAACCCGGCCAGGCGCTCGCGGATGTCGTCAGCGGTCCGTACCGGGTCGCCGTCCAGGCTGGCGAGCTTCCGCTCGCCCGCGGCGTACTCAGCCTTGCCGAGCTGCGGGAACGGGTTCTGGCGCAGCCCGAAGCGGTGCCACGGGTTCATGCCGGTGCCGTTGATCGTCACATTCAGCTCGATCCGATCCATGCTGCTCATTACTCCCTTTCGGCCAGTGCTGGCTGATGCTGGGCTCGCGTGGTGCATGGCGTCCCGCAAGGCGCTGGTGCGCGCCGGGGGGCGGCCAGCGCCAGGGGCTTGCGACTCACAGGTCGTGGTCTGCTTCCCGGCCGACGGGGCTCCCTTGACAACCCCGCGGCTTCTGGCCGCCCCGTTACGGACGCTCGCTACGCGAGCCTCCTGAACCGCGGGTCGTGCTGCCCTCCGGCGGCATCCGGGTTGACGATGAACCGGTTGCCCCATTCGTCCAGGTGCTCATGGTGGTCTCCGGACGACCTGATGCACCGGTTGTAGCCGCCAGGGCCATACGGCCGCTGTGACGTGCCCTGCCACGAGGACACCTCGCAGCGACCGGTAGCGGGCTCGCCGTCTGCCTGGCCTGCGGCGGGGCGGGGTCCGGGGTCAGTCATCGGCTGCCCCGGCTCGGCTTGCGGCGGCATGCCCAGCAGCCACCGGACGACGTCGTTGTAGGTCTCGCCTGCGCGCTTGCTACGGGTGAGCAGGTCAAAGATGGCCTCGTCTACCTCGACGGTGACGCCGTTTCCGGTGGGCATGCCGTAAATCACCTCAATCTCGCGTGCCATCGCCGTGTCCTCCCTGTGATGGCGACCGGACGGTGCCGGGCTGGGCGTCAGGGGTCGGGGCGGGCAGGGGGCAGGTGCCGTGCCCGTCGGTGCGGACCTTGTGCGGGTCGCCGCAGACCGGGGTCCACCCGGCAGGCCGCGCGACCGCAAGGGCGACTTCGCCGACGGCCACCACGTCACCGACGGACAGTTCCCCGGAAGGTTCAGCGGTGTTGCGGGGCCGGGCAGGCTGGCGGCCACGGCGGACGCCGACGGGCTTGAGGGCCTCAAGCGGGCAGCCGGCCAGGTCACCGTACTCACCGGCCAGGGCCTTACGCGGATCCCATAGACCTTGCGCGAGAGCGGCATCCCGGCGCTCGTCATGAACAACGGCCGAGGTGTTGCATACCTGGCCCAGAGCTGCCGTGCATGACTCACGAGGACACGGAATGCTGGTCACGGCCATGGTGTACTTGTCCATCCTCATCACATCCTGCTGATCTTGTTCACGGCCTGCGTGCCCTCGCGGGCCACGGCCGGCTCACCTGGGAGCGTGGGGGACGCGATCTCGTCATTGCGGCCCAGGTGTGGTGGGTCTCCTTTTGCGTTGCGCGGGGCGTCTAGCCCATCCAGCAGCGGAAGGGGGCGGGTGCCGTGTTCATCGATGCGTGCTTCGGTGATGCCACCGCGCAGCGGTGCCCATCCGGCCCGTTCGCACACCAGGGGGGCCTCGCCCACGGAGACTAGGTCTCCGACGGACATCGAACGGAGCCTGCGCCCGTAGTAGGCGCAGGCCAGGTCCGCGCCATCGGGGTCCCTGGGGTGGTCGTTGAAGGCCTCGAACGCCTCGTCGGCGATCTGCTCCGCCGTCCGCCCGGCGGGGTCGGCCTGGTAGGTGAAGACGCGGACCATCGGGTCGCCGGGCTGGTAGCCGTCCAGCATCGCGATGTGCCGGCCCTGCGCGTCGTAGGCGACGTTGTGCCAGATAGTGACCGTGATCTTCGCCTGCCCCGGCTCTGCCGCCCCGCCCGGCGGGCCTGGCAGCCCGGGGACGGGCGCGCTGCCGGCGTCACCGGCCGGGCTGGCGTGCGGCGTTTCCCGGCCGCGCGGCGGCCCGTCCGGGCCGGCCAGGATCCCGGGCGCAGCGTCCGGGGCGGCGTTCGTGCCTGGCGGTACCTCGTTCTCCGGGGCGGTGAGCTTGAACCTGTAGGCGCGGCTGCCGGGCGCGTAGTGGATCAGCAGGTGCGCGTCCCCGCCGGGCACGGGGTAGTCGGCGAGCGCGCCCGGCCCGGTCTCGGCCTGCGCGGTGCGGGCCGCCTTCAGCAGTTCCCGGGCGCCGGCTCCGGTCATGCCCAGGGTGCCGGTGAGGTAGGCCAGGACCGGCCGCGCGCTTCCTCCGGGCCACGGCTCGGCGTCTTCTTGCGGGGTGCTCGTTCTCGTGGTGATTCCGGTCAGCATCGGGGATCGCCTCCATCGGGGTGGTGCGGGTGCGGTGCGCTGCCCGGGGGCTGCGGCGGGCGGGGCGGGCCGAGGACCGCGTCGCTGCGGATGAGCAGGGTCTCGGCGGCGGTGAGCACGAAGGCCGGGATCTCCGCCCGGCCGGTCACGGCGGCCTTGTACAGGCGGTGGCAGCCGTCGATCAGCAGCGGCGTCAGCTCGCCGCCGGCGTCGGCCAGGGTGGCGAGGATGACCGGCTCACCTGGGTCGGTGGTCATGGCGTACTGCGGGCTGAAGTCCGGGCCGGGTCCGATCAGGGAGACGGCGTGCCGCCCGCTGCGGGGGTCGCGGGCCAGCCCGTAGGCGCGTGCCCAGGCCGCGACCGGGATCGGCACGGGCGGGCGCGGCGCGGCGTGCAGCAGCATGCCCGCCAGGGTGACGTCGAACACCCAGGGCCGCAGCGTGAACCACTGCTGCGGCTTGCCGGCGGGAGGCCGGGGCGGCACGCTGCCGCCCCGGCTGCCGTGGGGGGTGGTCACGCGGCACCCGCCAGGTCGGTGCCGTCCTGCTCCGCGCCGTCCCCGCCGTCCCCGCCGTCCCCGCCGTCCGCGTTGTCCGCCCCGGGGGCGGCCTCGGCCGGCCGGGCGGCCCGGCGGAACCGGCGCGGCTTGTCGGTGGCCACCTCCGCTTCGCCGAGCTTGACCAGGGTGTCCAGGGCGTTGGCGATCGCCCCGGAGCTGTGGTCGAGCACCTTGTGGATCTCGTGCGGGGTGAACTCCTTGTCCGGGTGCTCGTTCAGGTGGGCCAGCACCTTGTCGCGCAGCCCGCCGGGCCGGACAGCCGGGGCCTTCCGGCCGCCGATCGCGGCCTTCAGCGACCGCCGCGCCTGGGCGGCCTGCTCGGCGATCTCGTCCAGGCCCGCCAGCACGGTCTTCAGGTCGCCGCTCCCGGCTAGGACGCTGCCAGCTTCCCCGGCTGCGGCCTTGATCTGGGCGAGTCGCTCGGCCAGGTCCGTGACGAGGGCCGGGTCCGGCGCATCGCCGGCCTCGCCGCCGGCGTCCGCCGGGCCGTCCTCGTCGTGCGGGGCGTCGCCGTCGTCCGGGTCGCTGCCCGGCGCGGCCTCGTCGTCCTGCTCGTCCGGGACGGCGTCCTCGTGGTCGTCTCCGACAGGGGCGGCGTCGCGCGGCCCGGACTCCGCCGTCTGCGGGTCGGCCTCGGCGTCGTCGCCATCCCCTGGCGCGGGGTCGCCGGCCTCGGCAGTGCGGTCCTGTCCGGTACCGCCGGCCGTCTCGTCTTCGGCGGCACCGTCCGGGCTGCCGGCGGGGTCCTCAGCGGGCTGGCCGACCTGCTCGGCTTGCGGGCCTGCTGCCGGGCCGGTGGCGGCTGGCGCGGGTTCGGCGAGGGTCCAGGTGTCGGGGATGCCGGGCTTGGTGCCCTTGGCCCGGGTGGCGGTGCCGGCCTTCTCCATCGCGAGCAGGGCGGCGCGGGCGGCGGGCTTGCCGGTCCCGGCGGCGTCGGCGATGCCGGCGACGGTCGTGCCGGGGTTGGCCGCCAGCGCGGCGTGGACGGCCGCTGCCGGGCCGTCGGCGGCGGGTGCGGTACCGGGTGCCGGGGCGGGGTCCGGGGCGGCGTGCGCGGCGCTGTGGGCGGTGTCGGGGCTGGTCTTCGTGCGTGCCATGTCGTGGCTCCATTTCATTTCCGGCGGCATTCTGATTTGCCTGCGTCCGGTTATTCCTGGACGACAATCGCTCTGCACCGGATATGAAGTCAAGCCGCTCCGCAGATATTTTCCGCTCCTGCCGGAAACAATGAGCTCCCCGTCCGGCGCATGCGGGAATGAACGCACGCCGGAACCTCGCCGGATCTGCCTCTGCCTGGCATTAGACACGGCCAGGGCTCGGCTGCGGACTCCCTGAAGGACTTTAACGGGAAACTCCTCGGGATATCTCGCGAGTTTTATCTCCCGCCACATCTCTGTATTGCCGTATTCTTTTCCCGCGCGGCTTTCCCTTTGCCGGGCGCTGCTTTTCGCCGGGTCTCGTGATTGAGGCGGGGCCGGGCCTGCTTCTAGCCGGAGTGGTCGCGGGCGGCCCGCTCGGTTTCCTGCCAGAAGCTGCGGGTGAAGGCGTCCGCGTAGGCGGACACGGCGCGGTGCAGGGCGCGGTCGCGGGGATCGATGCCGAGGTCGCGGGCGAGGTCGTCCTCGGTGTACCCGGCGGCCGGGCCGATCGCGGGCGGCTCGACCGCGTCGAGGACGGCAGGGTCGCCGTCGTCGATGCCGCGCAGCACCCGCTGGTATGCCTCGCCGGGGGTGCTGCCGTCGAACACCCAGCCGGCGGCTGCCTTGCCGGCGTCCCGGCCGAGTTCCTCCGCCTTGGCGACGACCGGCGGCAGGACCTCGGTTAGCCGCCTGCCCGCTTGCAGGATCAGCAGGTCCCGGGTCCGGTCGCGGTACGCATCGAAGAACCCTCGGCAGATCGCAGGCCCGTAATCGGGGAAGTCACCATAGGTAAGAGTGTCATGACAAACGACATACGAGCCGGCGTCGAGGACCTGCCGGATGAACGCGGCGGTCCGGTCGGGGCCGAGGTGCATCGGGTCGCCGGCGCGCAGGATGCAGGTCGGGCACCGCTCGGACAGCAGCCTGCTCAGCCCGGTGGCGGGGTCGGTGATGTCCTGCCGCCAGTCCGGGGCGGCCTCGCCGTCCTCGGGCTCGGTGCCGTCCTCGTCCTCGTCCCCGGCGCGGGGTGCCAGGCGGCGGCGGGCCAGCCGGGCGGCCTCCAGCCAGAACTCCTCGCGGGCGGCGGCCAGGTACGCCTGGGCGGCCTGGTCCAGGGCCGGGTCGCCGGCGGCCAGCTGGAGGTCGGCGGCCAGGTTGCCGCGCTCGTAGTCCCAGCGCCCGGTCAGGTCCGGTACCTCGTACAGGCCCGTGGTCGCGGGGTCGGCACTGGCGATACCGCGCAGCAGCTCCTGGCAGAACTCCCGGGCGGCTGCGGTGCCGCTGTCGCCGATCTGCCAGTACACGGCCGCCCTGCCGTGCCGGCGGCCGAGGTCCCCGGCCTGGCGCAGCGCGGCCTCCGGGGCTGCGGGCTGCGGAGAAGAGGCGCTCACCGGCCCGCCTCCTTCCCGGCTTCCCCGAGGGCGGGGATGATCAGGCGGACCCGGTCTCCGTCGTGCAGGAGCATGGACAGGGTGCTTCCGCTGTCCCAGCGGACGTCGAGCTGGCCTTTTCCGAGCCCCGGGGCGTAGCGGGTGACGGTTCCCTCGTCGCCGGGCCGGAGCCGGGTATCGGGGTCGTCGGTGTGCTCCAAGGCGACCCGGTCGCCGCGCCGGAACCTGTCGCGGACGTCCGTGACCTCGCAGACCCAGGTGAACAAGACATGCAGCTCGGGGACGGGCGGCCGGGTGCCCAGGCGCTCGCCGGTCCGGGCGTCGGTGATCACGGCGCCGGCGGTCTCGATGACCAGGTACGGGCCGGTGAGGACGATGATGCCGGTGACCCTCGCGCCGGGGTAGGTGACCTTGGTCTCCAGCTCGTCATCGTCCCAGGCGGTGATGTCGGCGGTCTTGCCGGCCAGGGCTTGCGCGTCGGCCATCGTGAAGCGGTTCAGCTTGTATGAGGTCATGGGATTCTGCTCCTTCTGGCTATTTTCCCGGACGAGGGGCGGGTTGTCCGGGCCTTTGCCCGCCCGGGGTTCATGCCTCGCTGCGCCGGGTGCTGGGCGGCGCGGTCGCGGGCGATGCGCCCGGCCTCAGCCCAGAAGGCTTCGCCGGCGGCGGTGAAGTACGCCTCCTCGGCCATGAGGGCTGGCGGGCAAGCTGGGCGAGGGCTGGTCAGCGGGCGAGCGGCGCAGCGGGCTGCAGGGAGTCCAGCTCGGCTTCGGCGAGCAGGGCGCCGAGGACCTGCCAGTGGTGCTGGCGGAGCGTGACAGCCCGGTCGAGGTCTGCGGGCATGCGCTGCAGCTCGCCGAGGTCGCTGAGGCTCAGGCCGTGGCCGAGGCGCTGCTCGATCTCGCCGAGCTTCGCTCGGATCATGGCGGCGTTCTGGCGGATGGCCTGCTCGGCGGCGTTGACTCCCCGGGCGGCGTTCTCGATGGCGTGGGCGGCGGGCCGGTCGCGGCCGTCGATGAGCTGGCCGAGCTGGCGGCAGGTAATGCGGTCGTCGTTCACGGTCGTCTCCTTTTTCATTCCGGGTGCCGGGAGGGGCACCTGCGCCCCTCCCGGGGGGCGGGGCTAGGCGCTGAGGGCGCGGGCGCCGGCGTCGATGGCGTCGGCAGGGTATTCCTGGAGGTCCACGTCGATCGGCTGCCAGCCGTCATCGGTCAGCTGCTCGGCTACGGCGACGAACGCTGACCAGTCCCCGCCGTTCCGGAGCTGGTACCGCGCAAGGCCGTTGGCACGCGCGAGCCGGCCCTTGACCGGGCCGAGCGTGCGGAACGTGTCCGTCCGCTTGCGGCTCTTGCTGCCGTGCGGGATGCGGGAGTCGTTGTGGAACGGCCAGGAGTCGTAGTACTGCACGACGCGGTACAGGCGGTCGCCGCCGCGCTCAAACCCGGGTGGCTCGCCGAAGCTGCCGGGGGCGTGCGGTTCGCCGTGGCCGAGCTGCGCCCGGACCTCGTCCCAGGCGCGCTGCATCGTGGGGCCGCCGCCGCGGTAGGCGGCGTGCTCGCCGCGCGGCCCGTGCCGGTCGAGGGTGAGGCTGCACCCGGCCGGGGCGGGTGCCCAGGTGACGGTGTAGCCGTCGGCCAGCAGGTGCCAGGTAATACTGCGCACCTGGGCGGGGTACCTGCTCGCGTGCTCCGTGTGCCCGGCCGGCACCTCGCTCTCGTCGTCCGGCTGCCGTGCCGCCTGCTCGGCGATGGCGAGGGCCTCGTCGTCGTTCAGGCCCGCCCCGGCGAGTGCCGCGAGCGCGGCGTCGCGGGCGCGCTGGCAGGCGGCGTCCAGGTCTTCGGGCGAGGGGCGGTGCGCCGCCTCGCTGACGGCGCGCCGCTCCTGGTCCGCCGCGCGGTAGGCGGTCCGCAGGTGCTCGTCGCGCTGCTGCTCGTCCATGTCGCTTCTTCCTGGCTGCTGGTCGTGGCTGATGCGGGTGGCGGGGGTGCCGGTCATGGCGGTCAGCTCCTTTCGCGGGGGGGCCCGGGGGCGGGCCGGGCGGCCCGCCCCCGCGGCGGGGTCAGGCGGTCAGGGCGCGGGTGGCGGCGCGGGCGATGGCGTCGATGGCGTCGGCGGGGCGGGCGGCCTCGATGACCTGGCAGTCGGTGTACTTGCAGATGCCGGCCCAGCCTTTGGGGGTGAGGATGATGACGCCGCAGCCGGCGCGGTGCAGGCGGGTGATGCGCTGCTGGACCCCGGCCGGCTCGCCGAAGGCTACGAACATGGCGTCGGAGACGATGACCAGCAGCCGGGCGGTGCCGGGGCTGGCAAGGGCGAGCGCGCCGTCGAGGGCGTCGATCGCGCGGCAGGCGCTCTCGCTGCTGGCGGTCGCGCTGAAGTCGGTAACCTTGGCGGGTACCTCGCCGGGGCGGGTCAGGGCGTAGACGCCCTTGCCGAACAGCACGCTCGCAGTCACGGCGGAGGGCAGGTGCCCGGCCGCGCGGGCGAGGATCCAGGCGGCCGAGGCGACCGGGCCGGCGAAGGCGCCCATGGAGCCGGAGATGTCGCAGGCGATCCCGACCCTTAGCGGCGGGGCGGGGACCCGGCGGCTGCGGGTGTGGGTGAAGGGCTCGGCGGTCGGGACCGCCCCGGCGGCACGCTGCGCCTTGCCGGCCAGGGCCTTGCCCATGCGCAGGCGGCCGGGCGGGACCTTGGAGGTGGTAGTAACGGTGGCGCGTTCGCCGGCGGTGGCCTCGCGCAGCGCGCGGGTGAGACGGCGGGCGGCGGCGGCCTCGTCGTCGTGGGGGTCGCGGGTGCCGGTGACCGCGCGGGGGCTGGTGCGGCGGCCGAAGACCTCGCGGGCGGCCCGCTCGGCGTTGCCGCGGGAGGCCTTCTCGTGCTCGCGCTTGTCGGCGGCGTCGGGCGGGAAGGGGGGCGGCGGCGGGGCGAAGTCGGCGGCGACCGCCTCGGCGAGTATCTCGATGGCCCTGGCGAGGGCCTTGGCGAGCTCGGACGGGATCTTGATGACGATGGGGGCGGGCGGGGCGGCGTCGGGGTCGAGCCCGAGGATGCGGCACCAGCGGCGGGCGAGCACGGTCCTGGTCCGCAGGTCGTCGTCGGCGGCGGCGTGGAACTCCCGCCAGGTGGCCCGCAGCCGGGCGAGTGCCTCGGTGCCGATGACGGCCTCGACCTTGGCCGTGACCGGGGCGGTCTCGTCGGGCTCCAGGATGCCGGCGTCCTCGCGGGCCAGCAGGAGGGCGGCGGCGGCGCCGGCCTCGCGACCGCTGGCGGGCTCGGCGGCGGCGGCGGTGAAGTCGGCGAGGACCAGCTTGGTGGCGCTGGCGCGGAGCCAGCGGCGGTCGGCTGGGCGGCGGCCGGCCTGGCGGTACTCGATGCGGGACTCCTCCAGCTGGCGGGCGGCCTGGCACCAGTTCGCGCGCCGCTCGCCGGGGATGCGGACACCGGTGTGGGCGGCGTGGGCGCACTCGTGGACCAGGGCGCCCCAGGTGACCGGGTAGCGCTCGCGGTCGCCGGGGATGGCGGGGTCGCAGTCGTCGGGGTCGGCCTCCAGCAGGTCGCCGTCGACCTCGATGACCGGGATGTCGCGCAGGTAGCAGGCTGGGGCGCCCAGGCCCGCGCCGGGGGCGCAGGCGACGGGAACCGGGCGGCCGGCGATGGCGGGGACCTCGGCGGTCATGGCGGCCGAGAGGGTTTTCCAGTCGCCGGCGGGGGCGGCGAGCCAGGCGGGGGCGGGGGCGGCGGGGGCGGTGACGGTGGCGGACATGGCGGGCGGTCCTTTCCGGGTAGCGGCGGGCGGGGGGGCTAGATCTGGCGGCCGAGGGCGAGGGGGGCGACCGTCTTGCGGCCGAAGGCTTTGGCTACCGCCTCGGCTACGGCGTCGGCGTCTTCCTCGGGGGCGATGCCGGCCAGGTTGGCGATGGCGGCGTCCTCGCCGAGGATGCCGGCGATCTTCCGGTAGGCGAGCAGTTCGCGGAGCTGGGGTGCCCAGCCGATCTCGCCGCTGGCCTGCCGGGCGGCGAGGTCGCGGGCGGCGCGGATGGCGCGGGGGTCGATCTTGAGGTGGTGGGCGAGGTCGTAGTCGGTGGAGACCTTGAATTGGCAGCTGAACCTGCTGGACAGGGCCTCGGTGAGGATCGCGCCGTGGACTCCGGGGTTGTGGCCGGCTACTACGTAGAAGCCGTCGGCCGCCTTGATCACCTCGCCCTTGTGGGCCTTGACGGTGACCTCGCGCCGGCCGTCCATCGCGGGGTAGGCGACCGCCAGCACCGCCGGCGAGATCAGGGTCGCGTCGTCGAGGAAAAGGACCTTCCCCTCCTGCATCGCCCGCACCAGCGGCCCGTAGATGAAGGTGAAGGTGCCGTCGGGGTTCTGGGTGTACTCGCCGACCAGGTCGGCGGCCGTGGTGTCGCCGTCGCCGGCCACCGTGATCAGGTCATCGCCGAAGGCCGCCTCGATCAGCGAGGTCTTCCCGGTACCGGGCGGCCCCTCCAGCAGGGCCGGCACCGAGTCGGCGCGCAGCTTGCGCAAGACCTCGACATCGGGCATGCCGGCCAGTGCGCGGGGCTGGTAGACCTGCCCGTTCGGGCGGGTCACCGGGCCGGCCGCAGCCGGCTTGGGGGTAAAGGCCGGCGTGGGGGCGGGCGAGGGTGCGGGGGCCGGCGCGGCGGGGGCGGCCGGCTTGGGCGGGAGGGGCGCCTTGGGCGCGATGGCGGCGGCCGCGGCGGCGGTGGCGGAGTTGGCCTGGTAGCGGATCGGCTTGCCGGGTACGAGGTCGGCCTCGCCCCGGTCGGCGAGGGTGGTCAGCGCGTTGCCGACCGCGCCGGCCGACCTGGCCAGGGCCTTGGCGATCTCGCCGGTCTTGCAGGGTCCGGGGTGGTCGGTGAGGTACTCGGCTACCTGGCGGCGCAGCTGGCCGTTGCCGAGCCGGCCCTTCGGGGCGGCGGCGGGGGCGGCGGGGGCGGTCATCGGGATTACCTCCGTGAATGCGAGTCCGGAATTGTGACGGCATTGGCGTGCGCACGCTTTTCGCCATTACCCGGGATCATAATTTGCCGGGGAATTTCCCCCCGGTATTTCCGGGTACAACAACGACGCTAGCTCGCCTTTTTGGCAGGAGTCAACGCCATTTCGCCTCGAATTCGGGAATTTCCGCGCCAATTTCCGGGGCGACTCGCGCAATTCGTCACGGACAGCCGCGGGCACCGGTACCGTCCGCCACCGCGCCTTTTCCGCCCCGCCGGCCCGCCTTTTGCCCGCGCCTTTCCCGCCCCGCCGCCGGCCGCCTCGCGCGGCCCGCCTGCCTGGCCGTACGACCTCGCGGGCACCCTCGGGGGGAGGTCCGGGCAGGGAAGAAAGGTCGCTGGAGGACAGGTATATACATACACGGACAGGGCCACCACAGAGAAAATAAACACACGTCATCATTTGCCTGGCGCGCCGATTACTATTGTTTTACGAGCTGTGCGCGTATATAAGTCTGGGAGTTCACGCGAAGGTTTATTCCGGGCACTGCCTGCACATTCGCCGCGGCCGGGGGGTTCCGGTGTCGGCAGGTATACGGAAAGGAGTACGGAATAGCTGACGGTGCGGAATGACGGCCGGTTGCAGGGATCGCTTCATCTTGATCAGCGAGGTACCTACCTGATCAGCAACCTGATCAACGGCGCTCGCATGTGATCAGCCCCCGGCCTGGCCAGGGCAGGAGCGGCCCGTGCTCGTCCAGGGGCTGATGATCGTGGCCGCCGCCCGGTGTCATGCGCCGCACTTGCCTGGCGATGCCCGTCTGCCATTCACAGCGCAGGCTGCCGGAATTCCGAATGCCAGCTGGCACCGCCGGCCAGGCGGTCGTGCTGCCTCGTGCTGAGCGGGATCGGTCCCGGCGTGGTGACATTAACGTGGCTGCGGGTGGCGGGTCGAGCCGGGTACGGGCGGCGCGCGTTCCCCGACGGGGTCACCCGGTGCGCTACTCGTGCTGCCCGCCGCCGGGTTGCTGGCCTGTTGCGGGTCCGGCGGCGGCGAGCAGGGCGGCGGCGGCCTGCCTGGTCTGGGAACTGGGCGTGATGCCGAGTTCGGTGAGTTTCGATTCCAGCAGGGCCAGGGTGCGGCGGACGGCCTCGGGGCGGCCCGCTGCGGCCTGCAGGCGCATGATCCGCACGTACAGGTACTCGTTGTAGGGGTCGTGGGAAAGGGCGGTCTCCATGGCGGACAGGGCCTGGCCGGGGTCGTCGGGCTGGAGGATCTCGGCGATGGTGGTCCAGGCGTCCAGTGCGCGGCGCCGGGCGGTCTCGGCGTACGGCTCGGCCCACTCGTAGCCGGTGCCCTCGGCCAGCTCGCCGCGGTACAGCGCGACCGCGCGCCGGCAGGCGGCCAGCCGCGCGTCTCCGCTTGTGGTGCGGGCTTCTTCCAGCGCCGCGCTGAAAGCCTCCAGGTCGGTGCCGATCAGGGCGGGGTCGAGGCGGTAGCGGCCGGAGGCGTTGAGGATCCACCTCGGCTCGAGCAGGCCGGTCGCGGTGCGGAGCATCTCCCGGGCCTTGCGCAGGGCGAGGTTGCGCTGCCCGGCGGCGCGGCCGGGGTCGGCTTCGGGCCACAGGGCCTCGCTGATCGCCTCCCCGCTGGCGCCGTCCGGGTGGACGGCCAGGAACGCCAGCAGCTCGCGGGCCTTGCGCATGCCGCCGCTGACTTCCTGCCCGGCTGCGGTGATCCGCATCGGGCCGAGCAGGGTCATCTGGACCGGGCGGTCCGCCGCCGACGGCGGGGCGGGTTGCGGTTCTTCGGCTGCGGCGGTGCTGGCAGGCGGTGCCGGCGCCGGGGCGGGTATGCGGGCGGGGCGCGGCGGGGCCTCGGGGGCTGTGAGGTAGCGGATGCCTGCGGCGCGGTCTGCGGCCTGGAGGCGCTGACCGTCGCCGGGGCTGCTGGCGGGCGGGCCGGGGCGGCTGGCCGGCTGGCTGCCGCCGGCCTCCTGCAGGACGCCGGCGATGGCCGCCGCCTCGGCGGCGCCGAGGGTGAACAGGCAGATTCCGTCCAGGTCCGGGTTCGGCGGGGTAACGGCGGTGACCGTCCCGTCGGCTGCTACCTGGCAGGTCACCCCGGCGGGCCAGGCGCCGAGCAGGACCGCGGCGATGCCCGCCCGGCGGCCGGCGTCCAGGATCCCGGCCAGGCGGGGGGCCGGGCCTTGCCCGGCGGCGGCGATCAGCGTGACGCCTGGCCCTCTTGCGCCGGGCGCCGGGCCGGCATCCGCCGGGTCGTCGCCCGCGAGGTCCGCGCCGCTGGTGCGTGCCAGGGTGAGCTGAAGGCTTTCCAGTTCGCCGAGCGCGGCGTCGAGCGTGCCGGAGACGGTCAGGCCGGGGATCGCGGCGGGCTCGGTGCCGGGCAGGAGCCGGGCGGCGTCGGCGGCGGGGATGACCGCGGCGGGCAGCGCGGTCCCGGCGGGCGGGGCCTGGGCGAGCAGGGCGGCGAGGATCGCGCGGGCGGCCGATTCGGCGCCCGGGCCGGCCAGGCCGAGGCCGCCGAGGGCCGTGATGTCGACGGCGGCCTCGGCATCGTCGCGGATGCCGAGCGGGATCACACCGGGCCGCCGCTCGGGCTGGGCGTGCCGCTCCGGGCCGGGCAGCACGATGAGTGGTCCCGTGCCGGGCGCGGCGTCGGTCTCCGCGTCGTCCGCATCGTCTGGGCCGGGGCGGGCTTCGTACAGGTCGAGGTACGGGTCGGCGGCGTCCTGACCCCCGGCCTCCGGCCTGGCCGCTGGCACGGGCGGCCGGGCGGCGCGGCGCAGGGTGCTGATGACGTCGGGCAGCGGCGGCGTGTCCGGCTGCAAGGTGCTGGGCGGGCCGGGGCGGGGGCGGTAGCGGCGGCGGCGCTGGACGGCGGCCAGGGTGAGCGCGGCAGCGACCATGACCGCGACGGCGATCCCGATCAGGGCGCCGGACGGCAGCCGTACCGCGACCCGGGGCGGGTGCGCGCCGCGACCCGGCGCGCTGCGGCCAGCCGACGGCCCCGGGCTCGGGGCCGTCTGGGATGGCCGGGGAGACGGCTCGGCCGGCCGCGAGGGCCGGGAGGACGGGCTGGCCGTTTGCGAGGGCTGCGGTGCCGGGCTGGCGGAGGGACCGCTGCCGGGCGTCCTGGTCCCGGGGCGGCCCGGATGCGGGGCGGGGGCGTGCGCGCCGGCAGGCTGGGGGATCAGCAGCACCCAGCCGGGGATGATCAGGTTGGGGTCGGTGAGGGCACGGCCGTCCGGCTGGGGTCTTCCCTCGTTGAGCTGGTAGATCTGGTGCCATTCCTCGGGGTCGCCGAGGAACCGCCCGGCGATGTCCCACAGGTCGTCGTCTTCCCTGACCCGGTAGACCCTTGGCCTGGCCTGGGCCGTGCTGTCGCCGCTCGCGGCACGGCCTGCCGTAGCGGAGGCTGCTGCCAGCTGGGCAGTGTGGCCTGGCACGAGCGGCGCGGAGATGGTGGTGGCGGAGGTGAGCGCGGCGTGCAGCGGCGGGGCGCTGCGCGTCCCGGCCCGCGGGACGTGCAGGGCGGTCATCATGGTCGCGCCGACCAGGGCCGCGGCCAGCGCCTGGACCGGCGCGATCGCGGGCAGCCTCGGCGCGGGCCGGCCGCGGGTCACCGCGATCAGCTCGGTCACCAGCGAGAGCGCGAAGACGGCCCACAGCAGCCAGGCCGCGTCGGCGAGCAGGCGGATGATCGCGTCGTCGGACAGCGGCCCGGCGAAAAATGCCTGGACCTGCTGCCATCCGGGCCAGGTCCGGGGCAGCGGCGACCCGGTCATCCTGGCCAGCCCGTAGGGCAGGCCCGCCAGCAGGCCCGCTGTCACGGCGAGCCCGGCAACTGCGCGCAGCAGCGGCCGGGCCAGTGCCAGGGCCCGGCTCACGGGATCGGGCCGTTGATGCCCCGCACGGGGTTTGCGGAGGCGGTGGCGTGGACGGTGACCGCGTGCAGGCCGGCGGCGGACAGGATCTGCATGGGCTGGACGATGGTCACCGTGACGGTGACGAGGTTCGCGGTGGCGGTCGCGGTGCCGTCGACGCCGATGCGGGCCAGGTAGGCGTCGGCGTCGGCGGCGGCCTGGGCGGGGTTGAGGACGAGGTCGCCATCTTGCCGGTAGACGGCCAGGTTGACGGCCTGGGCGCCGGCGCGGGCGGCTTCCTGGGCCTCGCCGAGGGCGCGCTCGCGGGCCGCGAGCGTCAGCCCCCCGTCCAGGACCAGGCCGATCATCAGGACCAGGGCGGCGGCCATGACGACGACGAACGCGGTGACCTGCCCGCTGTCCTTCCCGGCCCGCCGGGACCGCCGTGCTTTCCTCACGCCGCGCCGCCCGCAGAGCCCGGCCGGCCGGGGCTGGTGCCGAGGGACGGCGCCGGGGCGTCAGGATTGCTGAACCCGAGGGCGTTGCTGCGGTAGGTGTCGATCGGGGCGGTGAAGGTGGACGTGATCGTCTCGGTGCCCGGGATATGCAGCAGGCTCAGGTCGGACAGGCGGACCGTGCAGGTCACCTGGACGGTGACCTCGCCGCCGGGGACGAAGTCGCCGGTGTCCGGGGTGATGACGGCGGGGTCGCAGCTGACCGACTGCCCCGCGAGCGCCGCCTGCGCGACCTGGGTGGCCTGGGCGCTGGCGGCCTGGGGGGTGCGGGCAAGGGACGCGGCGCGGGCGGCCTGCTGGGCCGCGCTGTCGACGTCGAGCCGGGCATTGACCAGGCGGCCGGCGGCGACCGCGAACAGCAGCAGGAGGAACAGGAACGGGGTGACCAGCACCAGCTCGGCAGCCGCCGAGCCGCGCTCCCGGGATTCCGGTCGGCGGGCGCGCGGGCGGGGGCGGGTCACGGCGGTCACCCTTGCGCGTTGGCGGGGACGAACCGCTCGACCGGCCCGGTCACGGTGACGGTGACCGGGAACGACAGGCCCGGCACGGGCAGGACCCGCTCGGCGGTCCCGGTGACCTCGACGGTGACATCCGCCGGCGTCACGGTGACGGAGACCTGCGGGCCGCTCAACACGCTGCTGCCGATCTGGCTGATGACCTGCGCGGCCCGCTGCTGGCCGCTGGCGGCGGTGCCGCCCTGGACGCGGGCGGCGGCCAGCGCCTCCTCGGCCGTGGCGTGCGCGATGCTCTCGGCGTGCTCCCAGACGGCGAACTGGATGACCAGCAAGATCAGCAGCATCAGCAGCGGCACCGCGATGACGATCTCGGCGCTGCCCGCACCCCGGTCGCCGCCTGCCCGGCGGCGTTTCGCCCGGCCTGCACGGGATCCCGCCGGCCGCCGCCGGGGCCAGCGGATGGCGGGCACCGGGGTTCTCATCCGAGGTTGAGGCCGTTGGCCTTGGCGAGGACCTTGGCCACGATGATCGCGATGGCGGCGATGGCCAGCGCGACCAGCAGCGCCGTCACGACCACAGTTTCAGTCGTGTAGCCGGCGTCGCGGGTGCGGCGCGCGGCGGCCAGCCGGGCACGCAGCACGGAGGCGGCGGCTCGAATCAGTTCCAGCAGGGCAGGCATCAGCTTGTCCCCATTTCCTAGATGCCGTTGATGACGTGGACGATGGCCGGGTACCCGATCAGTGCCAGGAAGCCCGCGAACAAGACGACGAGCGGCAGGCTCATCCGCTCGGTGGCGGCCTGGGCGCCGGCCTCGGCCTCGGCGAGCTGCCGGGCGCGCATCGCGGCGGACTTGGCGGCCAGGCTGGCGCGGACCTTGGCGCCCTCGGTGCCGGCCAGGGTGATGGACGCGGCCAGCTCGGTCAGCTCGGTGACGCCGAGCTCGGTCCCGAGCTGGCCGAGGGTCTGCCAGGGCGGCTGGCGGGTCAGCCGGGCGGTTTCCAGGGCCTGGCGGATCTGGGCGAACGCCGGTCCCTGCCCGATGGCGGCGGCGTAGGTGAGCGCGGCCTCGACCCCGGCGCCCCCGGCGGTCGCGATCACGACCAGGTCCAGGAACGCGGCCAGCGCGTGCCGGGTGGCCGAGCGGCGTGCGGCGGCCTCCTGCCGGACGGCCAGCGCGGGCGCGGCGAACCCGGCGACCGCGAGCAGCACCGCGCCGCCGGCCGGCAGCTCCCACCCGGCCGAGACCCCGCCGGCCGCCAGCAGCCCGGTCATCGCCGGGACGAGCAGCAGGCCGGCGACGGCGGCGGTGGCCTGCTCGGCCAGCAGCCGTTCCGTCGGACGGCCGAGAATGGCCAGGTCGGCGCGCAGGGTCTTGCCGGGCAGGCCGAGCCCCGCTAGCAGCGCCGCCGCCGGGCGGCCGAGCCGCGCCGCCCAGCCCCCGGCGTCCAGCGTGATCACCGGGGCGGGCCGCTGGCGGGTCAGGAAGTCCAGCGCGTCGGCGAGGCTGGCCCGGCGCGGGGCGAGCCCCGCGAAGATGGCCAGCAGGCCGAGGCCGAACCCGGTTCCGGCGAGCAGCGCGGCGGTCACGGCCGGACCCCGTCACCGTCGGCCGGGGCCATCCCGGCGAGGTTGGTGAGCAGGCGGGGGTCGCTGCCCATGACCGAGATCCGGTGCAGCCACCAGAACCCGGCGGCGAAGCACGCGCCGACCACGAGCAGCATCAGCTGCCCGGCCGCCGTGCCGTAGGGCTGCAGGAACGCGCGGCTCCAGGCCAGCAGGCCGATGACCAGCAGCATGGTCACGGCGATGATGATCCGGGCGGCGGTGCGGACCCGCGCCCGCCCGGCGGCGACCCGCATCCGCATCACCGCGTGCTGGCGGGCGGAGTCGGCCAGGCTGCCCAGCAGCTGGGCCAGGTCGCGGGCCTGCTGCTCGGCCGCCAGCAGCAGCGCCGCCACCACGAGGTCGGCGGTGGGGTCGGCGGTTTCGGCGGCGAAGGCGCGCAGCGCGGCAGGGAGCCGCTGGCCGCGGCGGATCCGGGCGGCCAGCAGCACCACGTGCTCCCGGATCGCGGCCGGGGCTACCGGCTCGGCGGCCAGGATGGCCTGCTCCAGCCCGGCGGCAGCGGAGATCGTATCCCTGAGCATCTCGGTGAAGGTGGCGATCGCCTCGATCCGCTCCAGGGCGCGGGCGTGCGCCCGGTCCGGTCCCAGCGCCCGGGGCAGGAACCAGGCCGCCAGCCCGGCCAGCACCGTCCCGGCCGGCCAGCGGGTCACGGCGGCCACGACCGCCGCCGTCACAAAGGTCGCGGCGACGCGGGGCATGGTCGCCTCCTGCCGGAGGCGGCCCGCCAGCTGAGCAAGGCTCGGGCTCGGCTCGGGCGCGGCGGTGCGGCGCAGCCCGGCGACGATGAGGATCACGCCGAGCCCGGCCAGGGCGCCGAGGATCCCGGCGGTCGCGGCGCTCATGCCGCCTGCCACGGTCCGGGCCGGTAGCCGGCGGCGGCGAGCTCTTCCATGGTGGCGGCGCGGACCGGGACGGCCGGGACGGCGCGGCGGTCCGGGCCGGGTGCCCATACCTCGTTGGAGGCGACCTGGCGTCCGTCGGCGTCGGTGATCTCCCGGACGCTGCTTACGCACCGCGTCCCGCTGGGGTCCCAGGCGAGCTGGATCACGAAGTGGATCGCCCCGGCGATCAGCAGCCCGGTGTCCTCCAGGGTCAGGTGCTCGGGGCTTTGGGCGGCGTAGGCGGCCAGCTTCAGCATCGCCCCGCGCGAGGAGCTGGCGTGGATGGTGGTCATCGACCCGTCGTTGCCCTGCGACATGGCGTTCAGCATCGGGATCACCTCGGCTCCCCGCACCTCGCCGACCAGGACCCGGTCCGGGGTCATCCGCAGCGCCCACCGCACCAGCTCAGCCAGGGTGATCTCCCCCTCCCCCTCGGTGTTGGCCTCCCTCGACTGCATGGCGACGACGTCGGGGTGGGCGCCGGCGTCCCAGTCCAGGCACAGCTCGAGAGAGTCCTCGATGGTGATCAGCCGCT
>Ga0335078_10003700_pt1 | contig 22740 bp, 22 predicted proteins | sample Lox_Sample_32_FD_206711 | JGI IMG/M metagenome (GOLD analysis project Ga0335078, IMG submission 206711) | Soil microbial communities from Loxahatchee National Wildlife Refuge, Florida, United States - Lox_Sample_3.2 | ecosystem: Environmental > Terrestrial > Soil > Wetlands | place: USA... | reverse complement strand
CACGTTGAAGGCACCGGCCGGCACTCCGGCGTCATAGAGAACCTTTGCCAGTTCCAAGGTGGTCACCGGGGTGATGCTGGCCGGCTTCATGACGATGGTATTGCCCATGGCCAAAGCCGGGGCAATCTTGTACATGGCCAGGATCATTGGGAAGTTCCAGGGAGTGATCCCCGCACATACACCGATCGGTTCCCTTTGCCAGTAGCTGTGCATTGGCGTCAACGGCAGCGACAGCATGGCATGTTCACATCTGGGGAGTTCTTTCAAGATTGTCGCGGCAACCAGCAGCGACATGGACACCGATGAAACGTCGATCGCCATCATCCGCCGAATCGTGCCGCCTGAAGTCAGAGATTCCAGGTACGCCAACCGCTCTCCGTTGGCAATCACTGCCAGCGCCGCCTGCGACAAGATGTCCGCTCTCTCGTAAACCGACTTGTTCGACCAGACCCCGGATTCAAAAGTGCGGCGCGCAGATTCCACTGCGCGGTCCACATCGTCCACGGTTCCGTGGGGAACCTGCGCCACCACCTCCTGATTCGCCGGGTTGATGACGTCCATCATCTGCCCGCTTTCACCGGGAGTCCATTTACCATCGATAAACATCTGGTATTTCATAACCTCGGCCATGGCACCCTCCCACAGTTTGATTAGGAAACTCTCTGGTCATTCATTGCAACACCTCTCAAAACAAGAACCTACAGTTCCCGACGCCACCTCGATCCGGTCCACCCGTCCGACATCTCAAGACAAGGATAAAAAGGACAAGCCGTCGTCAGTCCAGCCAGGGCAAAGCCCCAACGGGGGACTTCCCATTGGCCGACCAGTATGATCAGCATGTCTCTCCATCGCCTGCTGACCCACCGGCCGTCGATCAACGTCTTGTAGATCTCATGAATCGGTCTTGACATTTTCATTGTGCACCCTCCTCTATGCTCTTTGTTTCGGCCCTCCTTTCGCAAAAGCCGGGCCGGAGCGGCAGGTGTTTCGTCTTTCGTTCTTCTTTTTCAATCGGAACAGTGCGATCGAGAAGCCAAAGCGCCTTGAGCCCTTCGAGAGTGAGCATGCCAGTCTCGCGTCCGTGCTCCGGAAGAGACGCCGTATGCCATGTAAGGACCAGGCCGAAGCCGCCGTACGCGGAGTGATGAGAATAAACGCTAGCCGATTTCAGTTGTCTGTTGCGCCTGACCGATGCGGCCGTCTCCAGAAGGAGGCCCACCACCTCTCTTTGCTTTTGCGGTTGGGTCCTCACTCTTATCTCTTCAAGCCACCTCATGCCATTACTAAAGCATTTACCCTGCCAAAGAATAGGACCTTTATATATCAATAATTTATGAGCTGCATTCCGGATGAAATGGCAGATATGCCGAATCTATCGTCACATATGCGAAACGTCTCTATAGAATGGCCGAAGGGCACCAGCGGGACGTCAACACGTGCACAGCACACAGTCTAAAGCCATGGCAGAAGGCATGCGGGTTGGTCCGCGAGAAGGTCGAGGGACGGGACCGTGAACGAGCAAAACCGGAACGAAGCGGAGCGGATGGAGTTTGAAGCAGCTGTGGTGAGTCTTGCTCAGTCCTAGGGCATCGACGCAGCCGAGGTGCAGTCCCTCTACGATTCTGTCCCGGCGGAGATGAAGCGCGGGGCGATCATTCCGGATTTCCTCCCCATATTCGCCGCGCGGAAGGTGAAAGAGATGCTTCTCCTCAAGAGAGGGTAGCCCTCGACCTGACCGCGGTAACGGGGCTCACTCCGCGTGACCCACGGAGGGACTTCGCAGGACTGATGTGGCTCCGTACGATCATGCTTCTACTTCGCCAGCATGATCCTCGCGTCGGCAATCGTGCATCGGCTGCCCCTGCACACAACCGGGTTCAGGTCGATCGACTCGATCCATCCCTCCAACTCCATGACGAACCGGGAGAAAAGTACGAGTACACGGGTAAGCTCTGTCATGTCGACCGGCTCGGCCCCCCGGTAGCCTTCGAGCAGGGGATGGGCCTTCAACTCCCCCACCATGGAAAGGACATCCTTCGGCTCAAGCGGCGCAAGCCTCAGGGCCGTGTCCTTGTAGATCTCCACGGAGGTGCCGCCCAGGCCGAGGAGGATTACCGGGCCGAACTGAAGGTCGATGGTCGCGCCCACGATCAACTCAACGCCTCCGGGGAGCATCTCCTCCACGAGCACGCCCTCGAAGCCGTCGAGGCCCGCGAGCCGGGAAAAGGCGGCGTCCAGCTCATGGTCGGTACGGATGCCGACGACTACACCGCCCACGTCCGACTTATGGACGATCAGGGGGGAGACCACCTTGGCCACGACCGGATAGCCTATCTTGTGCGCTTTGGACCTCGCCTCATCCCTGGTTGCCGCCGTCGCGAAGCAGGGGACAGGCAGCCCCCTCTCCTTCAACATCGCCTTTGCGTCGGGTTCGAACACCCAGCCGTGCCCCTTTGCGGCCTCAAGGAGAGCCTGTGTCTTTCGGCTCAACATCGACCCCACCTCCTCATGGCCTCTGCCATCAGGACCGCTCCTTCCACGGAATGGGCCACTGGCACCCCATTGAGCTCGAAGCCTTCGGTGAGGATCTGGTACTTCTCCACATGGGGAACATAGGCGACGAGCATCTTGTCCATCTGTTTTGCGACGAAACTGAGCCGCGCCCCAAGGTCCATGGAAATGCCGGGCATGTAGGGCAAAAGAAGAGCGATGACGCAGTCGATCTCCGGCCTCGACCAGAGATAGGCCACCGCGGCCGCGAAGTCTTCGTCAGTTGCGCTTCCCGTGAGGTCAAAGGGATTCTTGAGAGACGCGATGGCCTGGATCGAGGGGGAGATCCGCGACCTCAGCTCCCCTTGCGCCTCGACGGGGAGGGTGGGTACGGAAAGGCGGAGAGCAGAGCAAAGATCGACCGCCAATACCCCGTGGCCGCCGCTCCCGGTGACGATAGCGATATTGCCTTTTATGGGCGCGCGGTACCTGCTTAGGGACTCGCAGAAGTTGACGAGCTCGGTCTCGTTCTTCGCCTCCAGCACTCCAAACTGGGCAAGGGCCGCGGAGAAGACCCGATAGTCGCCGGCGAGTGAGGCCGTGTGGCTCGACACCGCAGTCGTTCCCAAGGGGCTCTTGCCCGACTTGAGGACCACAATGGGCTTGGGGCATCTGGCCGCGGCCTCGAGGAAGGTCCTGCCTTCGCCCCTCCCGAAGCCTTCGACGTAGAACGCGATAACCCTCGTCCGGTCGTCGTGAATAAAGTAGTCAAGGAGGTCCGGCTCCCTTATGAGGACCTTGTTCCCTATGCTCACCGCCCTCGAGAGACCCGTCCCTTCCCCAGTGAGCTTGATCATGAGGTCGACGAGGATCCCTCCGCTCTGGCACACGAGGGCTATGTTCCCGGGGCTCGGACTGACGATTCGCTCGGCGGCGATGAAGTTCGTATCGACGAAAGGGGGAGAGAACATGCCGATGCAGTTGGGCCCGAGAAAGGGGAAATCGGCTTCCCTCGCAAGGGCGGCGATCTCCTCCTGGAGGTCGCTCCTGCCCGCTTCGGCGAACCCTCCGGAGATGATGACCCCTGCCCCGACGCGCGCTTCGATGCAGTCTGCGAGAACCTGCCGTACCTGCTCGGCGCGAACTACGATCACCGCGAGGTCCACCTTTCCCGGTATCTCCGAGACGCTTGCGTAGACAGGCTCTCCCTGCAGCCTCCCTTTGGAAGGATTGACCGCATAGACTTCAATGGGGTAGTGGAGCCTGTTCTTGTTGAAGATCACGTTGGCAGGATGTCTGTCGTTGCGCGTGGAAACACCGATGACCGCCATGCTTTTCGGCTCGAAAAGAGCCCTGTAGCGCTCGAGCGCCTTCTCATTCAGTGTCTGGCGTCTCATTCATCCTCCCTATCCGCCTAAGGTCTGGGGGTTGGTCCCATCAAAGGCAGCCAAAAGAGAAAGCTCCTGAACGGAAAGGGGTTGGTCCCCGTACCGTCACCGATGCCTTCGATAGCGAGAGTCTCCCATTGTTGGCCTATTGCGGCCGCACGGTGTCTCCGGCAATCCTGCCGCGCCGAACCATGCCGGGCCCACCAGACCCGTGCGAAGTCACCCCGGGCTCCATATTCGGCGACCTTGGCCGGTATCTGATGGAGATCGTTCGGCTGACCTATCTTCCCCGACATGTCATAGAGTCTGCGACCGTATCAAAGAGCCGTGGGCGGATCGTGACGGGGCGCCGAAGGAACAGAATGAACCGTAGCCGCATTCCGCGGTATGTTTGCGCGTTGATAGAGGTACGGGACAAAAAATAGTGGGCCTCAGATGATCTTTCACTGCCCGCCGAGACGCCGGACCATCTCCTTAAGGAACTTTTCCTTCTTTTCCAGAGCTTCTCTGAACTTATGCTCTTCTGTGCGGTGAATTTCCACTTCGAGTTCGGGCATGTAGCTCTCGATCAGGCTCAGCAACGTCTTCGCCTCGTCATCCGTCAGCTTCAGATCGACCATTGAAAGACCTCCGTCTATTGAAGTTGCCACCTATGGGGGAGTATACCTCACCGAGAAAGCCGGCGCAATTAGATTCTAACGGCTGGCTTTTCGGCTCGACGAACCGCCAGGTAGATAACTCGTCCAGCTACGCACCACTTCGGCCACCGTGTGAGAAACTGCGAGCCTACTCTCACCGGCACCACGCATACCCCGGGACCACGTCTGTTGGTCGACCTTGAAGGTCCCACTAGTAAGCTGGCTCAGAAGCCGGCAAAAGCCGCTGAGAATGGCATGGCCAGACCCGGCCAGATCTTCTCCATAAAGGCTTTCACTGTGTCGCCGGGATGTCTTGTTTTCCCTGGCACGAGGTCATATACTTTTTCCGCAACGTGAGTGAGCCGGTCCAGAGATTAGTCAGGCAGTTTGCAGAATCTCTCACATCGTGGCCTAAAGATTTGTGACGCGGTCGTAAGCTGTCCCGGTAGGCAGGGCCCTGGCGGTATCGCACGCGCACTTCCGCAACATGCTCGTACGCCATGGCGTGACGAAAATCGTTTATTCACTATGAACCATACCAGCATCATAGAACGGCTCGAGCGCAACACGCGACGGGTGCAAGAGATTGTGGCCGTTCTCGTAAAGTACGGTCTGGCCGACTGGCTTCGGAAGATTCCGGGAAGCCGCACGAGTGAGTGGCTTCGCAACGCCGAAGGCCAGGCCATACCAGACCTGAGCAGACCTGAGCGGATCCGGTTCGCCCTCACAGAGCTCGGAACGACCTTCATCAAGCTCGGCCAAGCCCTCAGCACACGGCCGGATCTGGTGGGTCACGAACTTGCTGGTGAACTTACCCGGCTGCAATCAGATGCACCTCCCGACCGGCCCGGCGTTGCCGAAAAAACCGTGGAAAAGGAGCTTGGGCGCCGGCCTGACGCCCTCTTCGCGTATTTCGAGCCCATACCCTTCGCCTCAGCCTCCATCGCACAGGTTCATCGCGCACGACTTCCCAGTGGGGAAGAAGTCGTCGTCAAAATCCAGAAGGAAGGGATCGAAAAAAGAATTGAGGCTGACCTGAGCATCCTCGCCGACCTGGCTGAACTTGCGGAGAAGCATGTCGCGGAGCTTAAGCCTTATGGACCGGTCGCGATGGTACGCCAGTTTGCGAAGACGCTTCGAGGAGAGCTCGACTTCGTTCGGGAACAGCGCAATATCGAAGAGTTTCGCCGCAATTTCGCCGAAAACGACAGCGTGCACTTTCCCCAGCCTTGGCCCGCATTCTCAAGCCGGCGCGTGCTCACCATGGAGCGGATGGAGGGCACGCTGCTCTCGAAGACCGAGGAGCTCCGCTCCCTCGGTATCGACCTTGACGGGTTTTCCCAGCGGGGCGCGAACATGTACCTCGAAATGATCTTCCGTGACTCCTTCTATCATGCCGATCCTCATCCCGGCAACCTGATGCTTCTCCCTGGGCAAGTGGTGGGCGTGCTTGACTGCGGCATGGTTCAGAGACTCGATGAAGACTCGCGCGAGCAAATGGAGGACATGCTCCTCGCTGTCGCTCATGGAGACGCCGAGGCTCTGGCCGATGACCTATGGAACATCGCAACGACCCCGCCCACGGGTCGCCGAGAACAGCTGAGGTCCGAAATGGCGGACTTCCTTGCCGAGTACATGGGTCAATCCGTCAGAGACCTGCGCTTGAGCGCCATTTTGACGAGCCTCACCGACATCATCTATCGCAACCATGTGTTTCTGCCCCCAGGCGCTTCCCTCCTGCTGCGGACGCTCGTAGAGCTTGAAGGCACGGCGCAGCTTCTGAGCCCGTCCTTCAGTTTGGCCGAAGTAATTCAACCGTATTATCGGAAAACGGTTGGTCGCAGGCTCTCTCCCCGCAGACTCGCACTTAGATTTCAACGCGGGTTCCGCGATTGGGATCGGCTCATTCAGGCTCTCCCAAGGGACCTGAATGAGATGCTGCAGCGAATCCTCACGGGGACCCTTACCGTTCGTATAGAGCATCGTCGGCTGGAGCCGGTAGTCAACCGTTTGGTGTTGGGTCTTTTTACCTCGTCGCTTTTCCTCGGCTCCTCACTTTTGTGGAGCATGAAGGCGCCACCCCTGATTGGAGGCGTTTCCCTGCTCGGCGCGATCGGCTATGCACTGACGCTTTTTTTGGGCTTCAGGCTCTTTCGTGCTATCCGGAAATCGTGAGACATAGTCTTCGGGTTGGAGCCGACTAAGTAATCAGTGCCGCCCAAGGAGCACGAAGCACCGTTCCTCCGATTAGGGCGAATTTCAAATTCGGTTACTCCGGGATTATAATAGGGAATCAGGGTATTGACGGCACGCCGGCGGGTTCTCGAGCCGCGTACAACAGGTCAGTTTTCGTGCGATGGTGCTGAAAAGACTTTTGAGTAAGGGGGACACATGATTTCACGAATTCTTGTGCCGACGGACGGGTCAAAGACAGCTCGAAAAGCGGCGAGATACGCTGTTGATCTCGCAAGACAGCTGAAGGCATCGATAATGGTTCTGAGCGTCTTCGACTGGACCCTCATGGTAGACTCGGTGTCTGCCGCCTCGCTCGCCGGGCCGCACGCACTGGAACCCATCGAGAATTCTTTGCAGGAAGCTGCCAAGAAGCATGCCGAAGCGGTAAGAAAACTGTGCGATAAGCACGGTATCCAATCGAAGACCATCCTCGCGACCGGCCACCCTGTCGACGAGATCGTGAAAGAGGCGAAGAAGTCAAAGGCAGATCTGATTGTTATGGGTTCCCATGGAAGAAGTGCCCTGGCCGCCGCGGTTCTCGGCAGCGTTGCTTACGGCGTAGTCCACAGGGATATGGAGATTCCCGTTCTAGTGGTAAGAAGATAGGTAAGCGGACGTTAGGGGGTCCACAGCGCTGCTTTATTGTGGCCTCCATATTCTGCTGCCCATGAGCGGGTCGTTACTCCACCACGCATACGGCGATGCCGGCTCCCTGGTGAATAATCCCGTTCGTGGTACTTCCGACGAAGAATTCGTGGGCCCGCGGGAAAGCGTGGCGGCCCACGACGAGCGTGAGATATCCGCCATTCCTCGCCTCGTCGAGAATGCTCGTTGTGACGTCACAAGAGTCGAGGATCACCTTCGTCTCCACCCGTTTGGCGGGTATGCCTTTCTGTTCGAGCACGTCGATCGCATCGTGGAACATTTGCTCCGCTTGGTGTTTTTGGTTTTCCAGCCATTTCGTCGAGGCCCGCGACTGCACCTGTCTCTCCTGTTTGCTCAGGATATGACCGTCATCCCAAAACCCGGGTGGAAGATTCGGCAATACATGCAAAAGGGTGACGCTCAAATCCTCAATGCCCGAAAACTGCATCCCGGTGTACTCGACCGCCCTGGTTACGCATTCGGAACCGTCCACAGCCACCAGAATCTTCCTCATCTTATCCTCCTGAATCTACCGAACCCTGGTTCCCCAGAGGGCTTTGCCGGTGCTTCCGTGTTTACCCCGCACGACCCGAAGGGAGCGAATCCGATTGGGCATGGCGCTTCCATAATGGCTGGAAATCCGTGGAAACGCTGGATTCCCCTTCCAGAGCTTCCGGGTCTCCCGGAAGGTTCGAAGGCCGGGAAAAGCGGCCCGGGATCGGTTCCCTGACGAGCAGAATCGTACACGGCATTTTTCGGAGGATCTTATCGTTCACTTTTCCGAACAGACGATGCTCGATCCTCTCCTCTTCGTGGGCGGGCATGACCAGGACATCAATCTGATTCTCGTCGATCGCCTTCATGATCTCCTCGGCCGGGTCTCCTTCCCTGATGAGCGGCTCTATGACGAAACCTTTTTCCCGCTCCTTCTCTACGACTGCCCGGAGGCGCTCCCGCGCCTCTGCGACAAACTGCTGGTATTCCTTCTCGAACGAGGGCATGGGGAGGTTCCACCCCGAATACGCAAAAGGGTCATGAATCACGTCAAGTGCATAGAGGCGCGCGCCGAACTTCCCTGCGAGCCAGACCGCGTATTCGACTATTCCGACCCACTCCCCCGTTGGCGTCAAGTTGACGAGAATTCGCTCGGGTTTTTCTATGTCAGGATCATTTTGCCCTTTGCCTTTCGTGATTCCCATGTCCATCCTCCTCGATTAATGTGCGAGCGGCACAGCCCTGAAAATGATCATCCCCTGCGCCTACGCCACCCCTTTCGTTGCCTTTCCCAGCCCCTGTGCCGACAGCATCTTCCTCAGCTCTTCCCCCTGGACGACCTCCTTCTCCATGAGGAGGTGAGCCAGCTCATCGAGGACCTTCCTGCGCTCCGAGAGGATTTTCTGCACCCTTACCTGGGCCTCGGCCATCAACCGCGAGACCTCCTCGTCGATCTGGGTAGCCTTTGCTTCGCTATAGGCTTTGGCGGGGGAATAGTTCTCGGGGAGGTAGGTCGGCTGGCGGGGCCGCTCGTAGGTCACCGGCCCCAAGAGATCGCTCATTCCGTACTCGGCGACCATGGCATGGGCGATGTCCGTCGCCCTCTGCAGGTCGTTCTGGGCGCCCGTGGAGATGTCTCCGAAGACGAGCTCTTCCGCCACCCTGCCGCCGAGAAGAACGGCAAGTTGGTCGAGAAGCGCGGGGCGTGTCATGAGGTACCGGTCCTCGGTGGGCCGCTGCTGGGTGTAGCCGAGGGCGGCAACCCCCCGGGGGATGATGGAGATCTTGTTCACGGGGTCCGCGTATTGCACCGATTCGGCAACCAGCGAGTGACCCGACTCGTGAAAGGCAACGATCTCCTTCTCCTGGGCGTTCATCACCCTGTTTTTCTTCTCCAGGCCTCCCACCACCCGGTCGACCGCCTCATCGAAATCGGCTGAGCTCACCGCCTGCTCGTCCTTCCTGGCGGCAAGCAGAGCGGCCTCGTTGACGATGTTCGCGAGGTCGGCGCCCACGAACCCCGGGGTGAGGGCCGCGATCTTGCGGAGGTCGACATCAGGGCCCAGGAGCACATGGCGGCAGTGGATCTTGAGTATGGCCTCCCGTCCGTTGACATCAGGACGGTCCACCACGATCTGCCGGTCGAACCTCCCCGGCCGCAGGAGAGCGGGATCGAGGATCTCCGGCCTGTTGGTGGCGGCCATGATGATGACCCCCGTATTCGACTCAAACCCGTCCATCTCGACGAGGAGCTGGTTGAGCGTCTGCTCCCGTTCGTCGTTCCCGCCGACCACATTGATGCCCCTGGCCTTCCCCAGCGCGTCGAGCTCATCGATGAAGATGATGCAGGGCGCCTGGGTCTTCGCCTGGGAAAAGAGGTCCCGCACCCTGGACGCCCCCACGCCGACGAACATCTCCACGAACTCCGATCCGCTGATGCTGAAGAACGGTACCTTCGCCTCCCCGGCCACGGCTTTTGCGAGAAGGGTCTTGCCGGTCCCGGGCGCACCCACGAGGAGAACCCCCTTCGGGATCCTCCCTCCCAGTCGCTGGAATTTCTCGGGGCTTTTCAGAAAATCCACGACTTCCTGGAGCTCCCCCTTGGCCTCATCGATGCCCGCCACGTCGGAGAAGCTGACCTTTGTCTCGCTCTCCGCGTAGACCTTGGCCTTGCTCTTGGCGAATGACATAACCCCCGCGCCCGGCCCCATTTTCCCGATGGCATAGCGCCAGATGAGGACCATGATGGCGATGGGAACGACCCAGGAGAGGAGACTGCTCAGGAGTTTGCTTTCGTAGCGTCCCGAATAGTCGACCTTACGGTCGTCGAGCTCCTTTACGAGGCCGGGGTCGTCGACGCGGACCGTGATGAACTGCTGGGCAGGCTTCTTCTCTTTTGCCTTCAGCGTCCCCGTGATGTTTTCCGGAGCGATGGTCAGTTTCTCCACGTTTCCCTGGGCCAGCTCCTGCTTGAACTGGCTGTACGGTATCGTCTCGACCTTCGCGGAAAGAACATACTGCTCAAAGGCGAAGATGAGGAGCATCATGATGACGAAATACCAGATGCTGAAATGGGTCTTGGGGGACAGGCCGTCCTTCTTGCCCTGACTCTCCTGGGCGCCGAAAAATGAGCGCACTCTATCCGCTAACTTGTTCTCCGGCTCCTTCTTTTCATCTGAGCTCATTCCTCCTCCCTCATACAAGAAAACGATTCGGCAAGGATGCCTCCCTCGCCAAGGACTCTTTCGGGTTAGCGGGATGCATCACTGATTCCTGACCCGCAGTCGCGGGCGGTGTCCGCGAAGCCTAAAACCGAGCATCATGAGCACCGCCCCGGAGATTATCGCGTAGGCGGCGATCAGCCAGAGCAGGCCAATGGCGCCCGCCCCCGCGAAACACATTACGATAACTGCGAAGAGAATGGATGCGATGGCGTTCGCCATCATCCAGCTCTCTCCCTCGATCTCCTCTCTCAGGCGAATAGCCGCCACGACCTCCAAGACCCCTCTTCCGAGGCCCCAGGCGGTAATACACAAAACCAGTTCTATCGCTGTGATGCCGGGAGCAACAAGGGTCAGCATTCCGATTTCTATACCTAGAAGACCTTCCAGCATTAGAAGCCATCGTACCTCGCTTCCGCTCCAATCAGCCGTCGCCTTTACCATCAGGAGAATTCCGTCCATGAGAACATAAGCGCCAAAAAGGATGGCGAGGGCTGCGAGCGTGACGCCAGGCCAGGCATAGGCCAGAATGCCGAAGAGAATCGCAAAGATCCCCCTCACCACGAAAGCCCACCAGTAGCGCGAAAGCACCTCGACCATGATTGTCTCGTCCTTGTACAGGAGACGTTCCCCGCGGCGATTACTTCGTACACCCTGTCGGCAAGCTCCAAGCTGTAATACCCCCCGATGCCGGAATTCTCATCAATAAGCAAAGTCAACAGTTTTTGACCATTCATGGATATCCTCTTTTCCCTTGCATCGGTCCTCGGTCGGGGTGATATCCCGCTCGTCTTCCTCTCTTGGCTGCAACTCCAGCTCATGTTTATCTTCCGCTATTTTCCTCTTTCTACAAGAACGGTGTGGTCGAGAAGTCCGAACCTCTTGAGTCCCTCGAGAATGATCAGAGCTTCATCACTTCCCCTCGGGGGAACAGAAGTCGTATCCCACGTGAAGACCAGGCTGAAAGTGCCCGGCGCAGACTGATGAGAATATACCCGCGCTTCTCGAAATCCATCACCGGGGGTAAGAGCTGCAGCCATTTCCAGAAGGACATCCATCACTTCCCCCTCTTTCCTCGGCTGCGTCCTCACCCGTATCTCCTCCAACCATCTCATACGGTTGCTAAAGCATGAAGCGTGCCGAAGAATGAACCCCGCATTACCTATGAGTTACGTGTCGTGGCCAAGTCCAAATCGCATATATCACAAACGTAATCGGCGCATATGCGGAATTTCATAAAACCGTTACGTGTAGACTGGATGCGCAGCGTCTTGTACGGACCAATGACGTACCTTATTGCCGAGTAAAGAAGAAGAACATAGTCATGATACCAAAGCTTGACGAGAAACAGAAGAAAGACAATACCGCCGACCTATGCCAGAAAGAGACCAATTTGCCCCAAGTTATTTCGCCATCATGATTTACCTCCTTCCCATAGGTTGCTGACTCTCCTGATCCAGCCAGACGCGCCAGCCTCTCACGCCGCCGTTCCGTCATTACAGGCTCACCTCGGCCCGTAAGCCTGTCTTTACCAGTGCCCTGAAGGCTACGTTTTTCCTCGCATTGTCGCGTGCATTCTCACACCGTTCAAGAAAGCATGAACCATACCAGATTATTGTTAAACGATTTCAAATAGTTACGGAACAATGTTCTGAAAGATTGGCATTTATGACGAAACCTGATTGTTGTGCAGAACGAAAAACACTGATAAAATGCCGGTAAGAGATCGACGAGATGATCGACGAGAACGAGTTTTTTAAGGAGGCAACCGTCCGCATTTGTGGGAGCCTCGAGATCGACGAGGCCCTGGGGCGGTGTTTCGAGTTCGTGCGCGGGGTGATGCCGGTAGACGAGCTTCTCCTTACGACCTACGACGGGAAAACCGGGCACTTCAGCCTTATCGCTGTTGCCGATTCTTCCGGGGCTCGGCTCATGTCTGAAGAAATTCCTTTGTGTCCTGTCTCGCGTCGCCTTATCGGGGAGGCGGAGCAATCTCACCGCGCCCGAAAGGCAAGTACCTCGGGCGGAGACCCGATTGTTAGCGACGTGAATAAGGTTCTAAGATGGCCCCCCTCTTCGGTGCTCATCAATCGTCTTATTATAGGGGGAAAGTATGTCGGGGCATTTATTGCCCGTCTCGAAGGAGAAGGAAAGTATACCGACGAGTACCTGCGTGCCTGGGAGTTGGTGAACGAGCCGGCGGCGATCGCGCTGGCGAACCACCTGAAGTACCGGGAGCTGGAAAGGCTCAACCACCTTCTGGAGGATGATAAGAAATATCTCCAGAATGAGATCAAGAATGGGCACGGCCAAACGCTCGTTGGCGCGGATTTCGGCCTTCGGGAGGTGATGGAGCAGGTGCGAAGGGTCGCTCCGCTTTCGAGCCCCGTCCTCTTGATCGGAGAGACCGGGACAGGAAAGGAAATCATCGCAAACGCCATCCACAACCTCTCGCACAGAGCCGAAGGACCGCTCATCAAAGTGAACTGCGGAGCTATTCCGGAAACCCTGGTGGACAGCGAGTTATTCGGCCACGAGAAGGGAGCGTTTACCGGGGCAATCGAGCAGAAGCGCGGTCGATTCGAGCGGGCCCAGGGTGGCACCATTTTTCTGGACGAGGTCTCGGAACTGCCGCCGCCGGTGCAGATCCGCCTCCTTCGCGTGCTGCAGGAAAAGGAAATTGAACGGGTCGGGGGCACAAAATCGATAAGGGTAGACGCCCGGATCGTGTCTGCCACCAACAGGGATCTGGAAAGCTTGCTCGAGAAAGGGCAGTTTCGAGAAGACCTCTACTTCCGCTTGAGCGTCTTCCCTATCCCGGTGCCGGCTCTGCGCGAGAGGAAGCATGACATACCGAGCCTAGTTCATCACTTCATCCTGAAGAAGGCGCGAGAGATGGTCCTGCCCTCTATTCCGAGCCTCGCGCCAGGTGAGGTCGACCGTCTCATGGCATACGATTGGCCCGGCAACGTGCGGGAGCTGGAGAATGCGGTAGAAAGGGCCATCATTCTTTCTGACGGTAAGTGCGTGACCTTTGCCGGTATCAGCGGCCGCCATACCCTTCCGTCCGCCACAGGCTACGCCCCTGGCGAACAGGAGAGTGAACGGCTTGATCACATGGAAGCGCGGCACATCGAAAGCGTTCTCAAGAAAGCAGGGGGCAAGGTGAGTGGAAAGGGAGGCGCCGCGGAGTTGCTCGGCGTTAACCCCGACACTCTCAGGCACAGGATGAGGAAGTTGGGTATCAGATTCGGCCGAAAGCCATTGTCGTGATGAATTGCAATTGCCTCGGTCACTTACTAGCCCTCCGTCCCATCCATCTCTCTCCTTCTTTGTCACTGATGCAACTCCGCAATCTCCGCCTTGCCGAGGCTATGCCCCGAATGCTCGACGGTTCTGCTGCCTGCCGCGTATGCGCCACGCGAAACGACAAAATGACTTCCTCATCTGGTCATGCCTCTCCTTCAGCTGCTTTTGGAGCGTTGCTGGAACGTCTCGACTCCCTCGGTGATCGAGTCATAGAAGTTTTCCGCTCCCAGGGCCTCTTCCACGCCCTGACGCCGCAACAGCTCGCGTACCGGATCACGTACCCTGGATAAACCCAACCGGATGTTTCTTGAAGCTAACTCGGCATGCAGTCTGATGAGCATGTCTCCTGCGGTCGTGTCCACGAAGTTTACGGGCTCGGCGTCCATGAGGACTGCCTGGACGGGCGTGGCGGCCGAGGCGATGGAACGTCGTATCTCCTCGGCGCAATGGGCTGCGTTTGCAAAGATCAGATTGCCGTCCAGCCGAAAGATCACCAGACCGGGGATGGTCCGGGCTTCAGGACGCCTGAGGATGTTCCGGTAGACGTCCTCGCCCGACATTTTCCCCAGTTGGGCGGTGGTGGGATGGCTCGCGTGATAGATGAGGACCACGAGCGACATCGCCACCCCGACCCCTACACCTGGAAGCACGCCAAGGACGAGCACTCCCAGGAAGGCTGCCAGGGCAAAGAAAAAGTCCTCCCTGCTCACGGCGAGCAGTTTTCGGAAATAGCCGAAGTCTAACATCTTTATCATGGCCCGGACGACGATGGCGCCCAGCACGGCTTCCGGCAGGTTTTTGAAGAGGGGCATGAGAAAGACTAAGGTCAAGACAATAAATGCGGCATGGAAGAGCGCGGCCATCTGGGTCTTGCCGCCCGCATCCACGCTCACCGCCGACTGGGACAGGCTGCCGGCGACAACGAAGCCGGAAGCGAGCCCCGAACCAACATTGGCCGCGCCGAGCCCAATCATCTCATGGTTGGGCTCGATCTCTCCTCCGGCGGCCAGGGCCACGGTTTTAGCTGCGCCGAGAGACTCGGTGTAGTCGAGGAGGACAATGGCGAGGGCTCCCTGGATAAGGCCGGTCAGGTGGGAGAGGGTCAGGTACGGAAGCCCGATGCGGGGCAAGCCTGCGGCGACGACGCCTACGACGGCGACTCCGTGCCGGTGCATGTCGAAGAGGGTAACGGCAAGAATGGATGCCGCTACAACAGCCAGGCCTGAGGGAACCTTTGGGAAGGAATGCGACAGAGCAAGAAGCAGGATGAGGCCGGCCACCCCTATTGACAGGGTGAGGAGGTGAGTACTCGGTATTTGCAAGGCAAGGGCCCAGAGCCGCTGGAAGAATACGCCCTGGCAATTCGCCACGCCGAACATCTTGGGCAGCTGGGTCATCATGGTGACCAGGGCTAATCCCTGGACGAACCCCCTCATCACCGGCTGGGAGATGAAACCGGCCACCCACCCCATTCGGAGAAAGCCAAGAACCAAGAAAGCTATTCCCACTAGCAGGGCGAGGGAGGCGGTCATTGTCAGATAATCGCCGGAGCCCAGTGCGACGAGAACGCCCACGGTATTCGCGGACAAGAGCGCAGTTGCGGAGTCTGGACCCACGACGAGCGAGCGGGAGGTCCCGAAAAACGCGTAACCGACGAGCGCCAGCGGCACGGCATACAGGCCGATTACGGGGTGAACCCCAGCGATGCCCGCATATGCCATGGCCGTGGGCACCATCACCGCCCACACCGTCAAGCCGGCAATGAGATCAGCCGGAAGCCAGCTTCGTTGATAACGGGGCAGCCAGGCGATGATGGGAAACCAACTCCGTATCAGATTTCCAGTTGCTCGTGTGCCCATTGGTCCTTTGACAAAGTTCTGGGAGCCAATGCAGTCTTGCGACCGTATCAAAGGCCGGCCACTAGAACAAAACTCCCTAGGTTTTTCCAGTTCCGTCTCGTATGACCGACCAGATCCTCAGGACTGAGAAGGGTTACCTCTTCAAGTCAACCTTCACCTGTTGTCTCCCGACCAACGCCTGCCTAAGTCTTCCATGCTGCTAAGCCGAGTGCCCTCAACGCGTGCTGCACAACATACCCACACTTGTCGCACGCGACAATTACCGTGGGTATGGAACGTCCACCCATGCTGTACTCGCTCCGACCTTCTTCAAGAATGATGGAGAATTCGCTGACGACATCGAATTGGAGGTTCCCGCAACGAGGGCAAGGCCGGTCCACCCCTTTTGCACTGAGGGCCTGGGATATTTCTTCTCTACGCTTCTCGTCCATGCTTTCTCCTTTGGTAGAGCGTACCCTCGACATCGGCTCTCCGTCTAGGCTAACGAATAAGGCAAACAGTGCCGAAATCTCGTCGTCCTCACCAATAGCCATACCCTAAGTACTGCACTATCGATGTTCTTAGACAAAGCTCTAAGCTATTTCAGCTCATTCCAGTTGTCCGGCGCAATTCAACCAGGACCCGCCCGCGAACTCCAACACCCTTAAGAGAACCGTATGTCGAAGCTGGGAGTCAGACTGGGTCGCGGGTAGCCTGCAGCTTGAAAAGATGCCGTTATTGGGGAATCGTCGTGTCGCGGCGCGCCGGCCTCTCAATGATGGGAGCTCATGTTTTTCAGATCCGCCTCATCTCTTTACCACAAGCACGGGGGTCTTCATGTCCCGGTGGATCACGCCGTAGGCGACGCTTCCAAGAACCGCGGCAGCCAACGCACTCCGTCCGTGGGAACCCATGACGATCAGGTCTGCTTTTGACTTCTTGGCCTCTTTCACAATATCGTCGACAGGGTGGCCTGTCGTGAGGACGGTCTTTGATGGGACGCCCTGCTTGTCGCAGATTTTCTTTACGGTCTCGGCGTGCTTCATGGCAGCTTCGTGGAGAGAGCTCTCGATGGGATTGAGCGCCTCCGGCCCGGCGAACGAAGCGGCAGATATGGAGCCCACAACTGAGGCCCAATCGAAAACGCTGAGGACGATTACCGACGCCTTCAGCTGTTTTGCGAGATCAACCGCATATCTCGCGGCTTTCTGAGCCGTCTTTGACCCGTCTGTCGGTACAAGGATCCTTGAGATCATCTGGCCTCCTCCCGTTTTTGCGAACGCACGCCGTGCAATCGACGTGCCGATTCGGCGTTCCCTTTCGACTTGTTAATTATACTCCGCCAATCTTGTCCCATGCTCAACAATCTCCCCCCATCCGGGGGTGAGAAGAAGCAAGAAACACACCGGGCTCGTTCGCGCGTGATAAATATCTCGCAGGCGTCCCTTATTGACGTGCTGGTTTAGGCGGCAAGGGGCCGCTGAGATTCAGACGGGCGCCTCTCCTCATTAATATGCAAGTCCTCTTACGCTGCCTCAGCCGGTACTGGCTTTCTCGGACGGCAGTGGGATAATGAAGACCGGTTTAGCGGACCGTTCCAGTACTGCTCGGGCCACACTACCCAGAAAGGTTTGCCTCAGGAATCCCTTCCCGTGGCTGCCGAGGACAATGACATCACATTCCAGCTTATTCGCGGTGTTCAGGATTTCTTCGACTGCATAGCCTGCCGTAACGATGGTCTCGGATAGAAGATTCGCGTAGTCGGGACCAAACTGCGATTCTGCCTTCCTGCTGAATTCCTGAACCCGCTTCTTAATCTCGCCGAGGTCCTTCTCCACCTCGTTCTCCTGTGCCTCTCTCAGCCACACATCGGAAAAGGGCGCTGCTGCTCCGAGATATATCAAGGGGTTGATCTCCGCGCAGTGGATGATTATGATCTTCGCATCATGTGTTTTTGCGAGATCAACGGCAAAATAAGCTGCATAAGCCGAATTAACCGTAAGATCGGTGGCATAAAGAATCTTTTTGATGTGTGGGATCATTCCTCGCCCCCTCCCGTTCAAGACTGGTTTCGTCGTCTTCTTCAACGGCAGCATATCGGCCTCGTTCACTTGCCGCGTCAGAATTTTCAATCATAGGAAACCATTCAAGTGGGTAAATGATCTGCAGTTGTGACGATCCTGATGCACCCTATACGAAATGGAAACACCTCAGCAATGTGCCCTGTCGGCGTCAAGACTCCGCACACGCCAACGCATACTTCCCGAAAGAACTCGTTCCTGTCAATTGCGAGTTGTTCAGCCATCGTCCTATAGCCCATTCTACCACGGCTGATTGTCACATATGACAATAGTTTTCGGCATATTTGCGATGCCGGTGGGAACAGTGCAATAAGCCTTTGATATTACTAGCTTCACAACACGGCATGCTTCGTGCTTTAAGAGGGATATGAGGTGGCCTACGTTGAAACGGTTTCCCATTGCAATTCACAGAAGGACGGGTCCGGGACAAACTCGGCACGAGGCCGTGGAATGGAGTTTCCAGAGAAGAGCTGAGGACAACGCCGTCCGCCTGATGAGTGCTTACGCGGAGGTATGTGTCATGGCAGGAAAAGAACCAAAGAACCTCGTGAAAACGAATCCGGCAGGGTTCCCCTGGCTTTCCTGGGACTTGGAGAAGTGGTTCGGACAGGCTTACGGAAGGCCCTATTCCTTGGCGTGGTTGCCCACGTTGGAATTTGCGGCACTGGAAGAAGAGTCAGGCTCTTCGGAAGGCAGCGTTGAGGAGAAGGCCAAGGCAGCGGCATAGGTTGAACACATGACTGGTATAGTCAAAATAGCTCTCAAGCTGCTGATAAATGACCGCCCGAAATTTGCCGCGGTGCTCATGGGGACAACTTTTGCGATCTTCCTGACCGTGCGGTTAACATCCATGGTCTCAGGCGTTCTGACGAAGGCGCTGGTGCCGTCAATCATCACGAATGTCGGATCGAGTATCCGGGTGATGGACCCATAGCCCCTCGCGCTCGAAAGAGGGAGTTCCAAGAAAGGGGAGGCTGGCGATTTGAAAGCATTCGGGAAATTTACAATGTTTACAATTTTGGTTTTCATTGTGATAGCTGTCGTGGCTGAGATTGCGTGGCTCTATTCCTCCCACCCACATTTCGTAAGGGTCTCGCTCATCTGCTGTGGATACTTACTCGGCTGGCTATCTGCGTGGGCCGCAAACCGTGTCTGGTGGAAAAAGAAGTCAGGCTAAGTTCATAACCTGGGCGTTTCAACCGCTAACGGGCTGATTTCTGGGAAGTGTTTTGGTTAAGGAAACTTGGCGTTCCTAGTTCTCTTTACGAGCTATTTCAAGGGATTAGGGTTTCCGGATGGGCACTAGTTATGGTAGTGTTCTACTTACTGCGCAGTGACAATTCCCTGAGACGCAGGTCATCGATGGTCCAACTGAAGCTTGACGGGTGACGAGGTAGAGATGTTGCCGAACCTGATCCAGAAGCTGCACGCCCGAACTCGAAGTGGAGATTTCACCGCGCCGAAGAGCATAAGTTCAGAGAAGCTCTGGAAAAGAAGGAAAAGTTCACTAAAGACATGGTCGTGAAGCAACCCCTATGCCGAAGCCGGTACAAGCTAACAGAACGCGTGCATTGACCCTTTAACGACAGTTGGCATATATTTTGGGTAGCAAGAGACTGGGAGAGGGCATGCGGGGTTTCACGCTTTCGACGTCCTGGGACAAAATAACCTTCAGACAGCGGGGATTGTAAGCCCGACAAACGGAAGGAGGGATCGCCATGAGGACGGACTCGCAGCTGCAGCATGATGTTTTGGCCGAACTGGAATGGGACCCAACCGTCGATGCGGCAAAGATCGGCGTGTCGGTCGAGGATGGGGTGGTAACGCTCAGGGGCGCCATAAGGAGCCTGCCTGAAAAATGGGAAGCGGAGAAAGCCGCGTTGCGTGTTGCCGGCGTCAAGGCAGTCGCCAATGAGATTGAGGTGGACCTTCTCCCTATCGCCCACAGAAGCGATGCCGACATAGCAAGGTCGGCCGTCAACGCCCTGGAGTGGAATACTCACGTACCAAAAGATCGCATCAAGGTCGAGGTGGAGAAGGGCTGGGTGAGACTCGACGGACTCGTGGAGTGGCGATACCAGAAAGAGGCCGCAGAAAGCGCCGTTAGCCACATGATCGGCGTGAAAGGAGTGAGGAACGAGATAAAAGTCAAGCCCGTGGCGACACCGACCGAGGTCGGAGAAAAGGTCAAGAAAGCCTTGAAACGCAGTGCCGAGGTCGATGCGCGGCGGGTTACAGTAGAGATTGCCGGCGACAGAGTTATCTTGCGCGGGACGGTGCGTTCGTGGGCTGAGAAGAAAGAAGCGGAACGGGCCGCTTGGTCGGCGCCTGGCGTGTCAGAGGTGGAGAATCACATTAAGGTCGATTTTTGGCAGCATATTTTCGACGCTGGCACAGAATAAGAAGTTTAAGACAGGCTTGCCTGTGGATTACCACTTACTTTCGACCCCACCTGGAAGTCGCTGCGCAAGTCTATTTGACCCTTTCGACATTCATGATGCGGCCCTTCAACACTCTCTTCACAAGCAAAATGCCCCTTTTCTCCATGAATAGGCCTTACCCATTAAGGGGCATTCTCCCGTCTACATTCTCTTGACACGGGCTCCGCGTAGAACCAAGATAGAGAAGCACCATGTTCTATTTTCCGCTTGCCGCTTTATTTCTACTCTTTTTCATCCTCCTCCTCGTTGCTCTCATCGTCGCGATTGAGTTCGGCATCCTGCAATATGCTTATGAAAAAATGGGAGTGGGGAGGCGTCATATGCTCGCCCTCCTCCTTCTCACGTTCTTCGGAAGCTACGTCAATATTCCCGTCTGCTACCTGGCGGCGCAGACCATGGCGGCGGACACTACCATGTCGGTATGGGGCATGCGATACGCGATTCCGCACCTTGCGGAGGGACACGGTACCGTGGTGGCGGTCGATATCGGGGGCGCCGTTATCCCTTTCCTGCTCTCCCTTTACCTTTTAGGGAAGAACCGCTTCTTTCTCCGTGGACTCCTCGGTATCGCGATAGTGACCGTCGTGGTGCACCTCATGGCCTATCCGGTAAGGGGCGTCGGCATAGCGGTGCCGGTCTTCATACCTCCTTTGATCTCGGCCGCGGTCGGCCTTGTGCTCTCGCGGCGGTCCCCCGCCCCCCTCGCCTATGTGGCGGGGAGCATGGGGACCCTCTTGGGCGCTGACATCCTCAACCTAGGGAAGATCCGCGGACTCGGCGCACCGGTTGCGTCGATAGGAGGGGCCGGAACCTTCGACGGCATATTCCTCACCGGCATTGTCTCCGTGCTCCTCGTGAGCCTCGTGAGCAGGAAAGGCTCTGCGGAAGAAAGCCCGTAGAAGGGCTGCAGGTCTGCGACGGGTGGCTGCTCGACCATCCCGGCTTGCTCCTGGCGCAAGTAGTCAGTGCCTCCTTCGGAGGCATTTGGTATGAATTCATTCCAAAAGTACGCCTCGCGGTCAGATACCGGCGGGGCGTTCGGTATTCTTGTTCGCTTTACCGGGAACGGGCAATTTCCCGGTCTCGAGGGCCGGGGCGGGAGGCAAGCCGGTGACTTTGAGGATCTCCTGCTCGTCGAGCGTCTCCCGCGAGACCAGGGCTCCGGCTAGTGCATCGAGCTGCGTGCGGTATGCCTCCAGCAGTTGTCTCGCTTTATCGTGGCTTTCACCGATGATCTTGAGCACCTCGGCATCGATGGTCCTCGATGTCTCCTCGCTGAAAGGCTTCTCTCCGCCATAACCGCCAGAACCTGCCAAATAGGGGTTCTCCCTGGGCGCGAGCTGCACGGTTCCCAGCTTCTCGCTCATGCCCCACCGCGTCACCATCATGCGAGCGAGGTTGGTAGCCTGCTCGATGTCACTTTCAGCACCGGTTGTCTTCGTGCCGTAGACGACCTCCTCCGCCGCCCTGCCTCCCAACATCCCGACAATCCTTGCGCGCAGATACCCTTCGGGGTAATTGTAGCGGTCGCTATCCGGACGCTGATAGGTCACGCCGAGCGCCTGGCCGCGGGGCACGATGGTGACCCGGTTTACCGGGTCGGCGCCGGGCATGACCAAGCCGAGGATCGCATGGCCACCCTCGTGGTAGGCGATGCGCTCTTTGTCGCTGCCGCTCAGGAGGAGCGGACGGGCAGGGCCGAGTGCAATCCTCTCCAGGGAGTCAAGGAAATCTTTCTGCGAGACCTTGTCCCCGCCCCGCCGCGCGGCCTCTAGAGCTGCCTCGTTGACAAGATTTCTCAGATCGGCCCCGGAGAACCCGGGCGTTGTCGCGGCCACTTCTCCCAGACTGACGTCTGACCCCAGGGGCACGTTACGTGTGTGAACTTTGAGGATTGCCTCGCGTCCGGCCTTATCCGGAAGGTTCACCACTACGCGCCGGTCGAAACGCCCGGGCCGCAGCAGCGCCCTGTCCAGGACCTCCGGCTGATTCGTTGCCGCAAGCACGATGACGCCCTCCCGGCTGGAGAAGCCGTCCATTTCAGTAAGTATCTGGTTTAATGTTTGCTCTTGCTCGCTGGCGCCGCCGATCGCAGCCTGGCCACGAGCGCGGCCGATAGCGTCCAGCTCGTCGATGAAGATAATCGCGGGCGCGTTCTCACGCGCCTCCTTAAAAAGGTCCCGAACTCTCGCCGCCCCCACCCCCACGATCATTTCCACGAACTCCGATGCACTCATGGAGAAGAACGGCACCCCGGCCTCTCCTGCCACCGCCTTTGCAAGCAATGTCTTTCCCGTGCCGGGCGCACCCACGAGGAGAACACCTTTCGGCGCTGTTCCCCCCAGGCGGGTGTACTTCTTCGAATCCTTGAGAAAATCGACAATCTCGGCCAGCTCATTCCTGGCTTCGTCGATGCCGGCCACGTCATTGAATGTGACCCCCGTGCCCTGCTCCCGGTCG
>Ga0335078_10003698_pt1 | contig 22741 bp, 12 predicted proteins | sample Lox_Sample_32_FD_206711 | JGI IMG/M metagenome (GOLD analysis project Ga0335078, IMG submission 206711) | Soil microbial communities from Loxahatchee National Wildlife Refuge, Florida, United States - Lox_Sample_3.2 | ecosystem: Environmental > Terrestrial > Soil > Wetlands | place: USA... | reverse complement strand
GACTTCTGCTTCACCTCATCAATCTCAGTTCGCGGTTCATAGTTAGCATTTCACAGCCAGGGTGTCGCCATGGGTTCGGGTTTCTAATCCCTGTTCCCTGGTCCCTAATCGCTGCCCTTACACTGGAGTCACCATGGAAGAGTTTTCCCGCATTCAGCGCCTGCCCGCCTACGTCTTCAACATCACCGGGGAGATGAAGACCGCCGCCCGCCGCCGCGGCGAAGACATCATCGACTTCGGCATGGGCAACCCCGACGGCGCCACGCCCAAGCATATTGTCGATAAGCTCGTGGAAGCGGCCATGAAGCCGCCCACGCATCGCTACTCCGTCTCGCGCGGCTTGCCACGACTGCGCAAGGCCATTTGCAACTGGTATCACGCGCGCTACGGCGTCGAGCTCGACCCTGAATCCGAGGCCATCGTCACCATCGGCTCCAAGGAAGGCATCGCCCATCTGTGTCTCGCTATCCTCGATTCGCGCGACACTGTGCTCGTGCCCAACCCCTCCTACCCCATTCACATCTACGGCCCCGTCATCGCCGGGGCGCACATCGTGAGCGTGCCCGTTCACAACCAGGAGAACTTTCTCGCTCAGCTCGAGGAACTCATCCCGCGCATGACGCCGCGCCCCAAGGCGCTCATCGTCAACTTCCCTTCGAATCCGACCACCGAGTGCGTGGAGCTTCCTTTCCTCGCGCGTCTGGTCGAGCTCGCCCGCGAGCACGGCTTCTATCTCATCCAGGACCTCGCATACGCCGACATCGCCTTCGACGGTTACAAGCCGCCCAGTGTCATGCAGGTCCCCGGCGCCAAAGATGTCGCCGTCGAGTTCTTCACGCTGTCGAAGTCGTATAACATGCCCGGCTGGCGCATTGGCTTCATGGTCGGCAACCAGCGGCTGGTCGCGGCGCTGGCCCGCCTGAAGAGCTATTTCGACTATGGCACCTTCACGCCGATTCAGGTCGCGGCCATCGCTGCGCTCGAAGGACCCCAGGAGTGCGTCGCGCAGATCTGCGACATCTACCGCCGCCGCCGCGATGTCCTCGTCGACGGCCTTAACAAGTTCGGCTGGGTCGTGGCCAAACCCAAAGCTACTATGTTCGTCTGGGCCAAGATTCCTGAGGCGTACCGCGAGCTCCGGTCGCTCGAATTCTCAAAGCTCCTCCTCACCGACGCCAAAACCGCCGTCAGTCCCGGCATCGGCTTCGGCGACTACGGAGACCAGCACGTCCGCTTCGCGCTCATCGAGAACGAGGAACGCACGCGGCAAGCGCTGCGGGGGATCAGGCATATGCTGGCGAAGGGAGTTGTGCCTGCGTAGGCCGCATATTTTCATCTCCATCTTTACTGTGCCCAGCCATAGTTGCTATGCAAGCTAAGTGTGCGCTGTGTTATAAAGTTACGACCCTATTTTACGGCAGCTGAAGGCTATGTTTGCCTTGGCGCCGGGTTACTCATAGGTCCGCACTTTCCGACTCTCCGATGTCTGTTGGGCCGATCGATTCCAGGGAACCGACATTTCGGATAATGCCGCGAGAGCTAGTGCTGCGGATGGAGAGGTCGCTCGACATGCAACAGATGTCGAATTACCCGCATTTATGATCTCCTTGTTATTCGTTCCATTGCGTAGGAGCCGGAAAAATGCAAAAGCGTGAGGCAGGCAGATGCTGAAACCTGTGGTCTTTATCTCCTACGTCCGGGAGAACGCCAAGGCGGCTGAAGAACTGTTCGATTTGCTTGCGGAGAACGGTTGCTCTCCGTGGCTCGACAAGCGCAGGCTCCAGCCCGGAGTCAAATGGCGCACTGCGATACAAGCAGCGATTCAATCCTCCGACTTCTTCCTGGCATGCCTATCGGGAGAGTCCGTAGACAAAATCGGATACTTCCAGAATGAAATGAAAGAAGCATTTGAAATGCTTCAAATGTACCCGGATCAGAATATCTATTTGATCCCGGTTCGACTTGAGGAGTGCACGCCTCCGCGTCAGCTTCAAGACCGCCATTGGCTAGATCTTTTCGATCCAGACGGCCCAAAGAGACTGCTCGAAACCATTCGCACTGAATGGCGCAAACGCGGTCACACAGGCCCGAAGACCCCCAAGAGTCCCCGGTTAGCAGGTGGGTCGCGTGGTCAAGGGAATCGACTTTCAAGAGCGCAGCCAAATCATGGTTTTCCTGGAGTGCAGGACCTGAAACAGGCCATCACCGGTAACCAACTGCTGCTCTGTTACCAACCAAAAGTTGCGCTGGCGTATCCGCGCCTCCTGGGTGTTGAGGCCCTGGTTCGTTGGAACCACCCAACACGCGGGATCGTTAAACCTTCAGCTTTTATCCCTAAGATGGAGGAAGCGAATCTAATCGATGCTCTCACCGAGTGGGTCCTCGGAGAGGCTTTGCAACAGACATTAAGATGGCATACCGCAAATCTGCCGATTCCAGTAGGGGTAAACATATCTGGCCGAAGCCTAGCAGAAGGAACGGTCCTAAAGATGATGGAGAGGGCATTTACCAAAGTTGAGGCGAACCCGGCTTGGCTTAATTTGGAGATCACCGAGACGGCTCTGGTGAAGAACGTGTCGGAGATTCGCGGTCAATGCGAAGCTCTCAAGGGCCTGGGCATCAATCTCACGATCGATGATTTCGGGACCGGGTACAATTCCTTGAAGTTTCTGGCCGAGAGTTTGAAGTTAGACGAAATGAAGCTCGATGTTGATTTCGTGACCGATTGTGAAAAAGATCCCTTTCAGCGGAACATTGTCGAGGGCCTGATCAAAATGGCGCACGGCATCGGGATGAGGGTTATTGCGGAAGGTCCAGAGTCCTTGCCGACTCGCGATTATCTCCAAGCGAGGGGCTGTGACGGCGCGCAAGGAAATTACGTTAGCGAGGCGGTGCCGGCCAAAGAACTTGTCGCGTGGCTTATCAATAATAAGGAATGGGGAATTTGACGCGTCTTCGAACTCGAAGCAAACAGAGCCGAATGATGTGCGGTCGCCTTTCGTCTAGCGACCGATCACAAGGCTCGGTGCCCTACGCCTGAATTCTGAGCCATAGATTGTCCGTGGACGTCAGCCTGTCGCCGCAACGCTCGTATCTCCCGCAAAATTCATGCGAATTTCAACTCCCGAAAACTAACCTGCACAAACTCCATTGCTAGCATCCGCACCTATGGAGGTTCGTTATGAACAAGACATTCCCCTATCTTGCTGCGATTACTTCACTGCTGCTGCCCCTGAGCGCCCCTGCTCAGGGCCAAGGTCATGACTGGGATCGCAACTCCGTGAAGCATGTTCTCCTCATCAGCATCGACGGAATGCACGCTGTCGATTTTCTCAATTGCTCCATCGGCATCCCCACGGTGAACAATGGCGCGCCGTATTGCCCCAATCTCGCCGCGCTCGGCACCACCGGCGTCAACTACACCGCTGCCAGCACATCCAAGCCCTCCGATTCGTTTCCCGGCCTGATGACCATCGTGAGCGGCGCAACGCCGCGCACGCTGGGTGTCTACTACGATGTGGCCTATGACCGTTCGCTCGACGGCCCTGCAATGACTACGGGCAACGGCAACCTGGCCGGTCCCTGCACGCCCGGCGCCGCCCCCACCGGCTACGCCACCGAATACGAAGAGGGCATCGATCTCGACCAGACCAAGCTCAACGGCGGCGCTCCCGGAGCCAGCCTGACCGATGGCGGCATCGCATCTCTCGATCCCGCCAAGATCGACCGCGATCCCAAGAACGGCTGCGCGCCGGTCATGCCGTGGAATTTCGTCCGCACTAATACGATTTTCGGAGTCATCCACGCTGCCGGCGGATACACCGCCTGGTCCGACAAGCACCCTGCCTATTCGTCCGTAGCCGGCCACGGCGGCGGCACTCTCGACGACTACTACTCGCCCGAGATTAACTCCACCGTCGTCGCGCTTCCCGGCGTCAGCACTCCGACGGGCACGAGCTGCGCCACCATTCCAGACCCCAGCGCCGACCTCACCGCTTGGACCAACAGCTTCCAAAACATCCAGTGCTACGACACGCTCAAGGTCAACGCCATTCTGAACGAGATCGGGGGCAAAGATCACCTCGGCAATAAAAAGACCACCACTCCCACCATCTTCGGCATGAACTTCCAGGCCGTCAGCGTAGGCGAGAAACTGATTGAGGGCGACACGAAAGGCGGCTACCTCGACGCAGCGGGGACGCCTGGGCCGTCGCTGCTGAGCGAAATCGAATTTGTCGACGACGCCATCGGCGAGATGGTCATGAAGATTAAGGAGCGCGGCCTCTACGAGTCGACGCTCATCGTCATTACCGCCAAACACGGCCAGTCGCCCATCGATCCCAACCTCTACTTCCCCATTCCCGGCAAAACCAGCAACGGCGAGTCGCCGGCCACTATCATCGCTAGCCTTCTGCCGCCGTCCGAGAATCCGCTCAACCCGCTGGGCATTGTCGGCCCCACTGAAGACGACGTCTCGCTGCTCTGGCTCGCCAACGCCTCCGATACCGGCACGGCTGTTGGCGTGCTCGAAAGCAATCTGAAGCTCGCCGGCATCGGACAGATCTTCTACGGTCCCACGGTGGCCATCAACTACAACTGGCCCAGCGCCGATCCGCGCACGCCCGACATCATCGTCACGCCTAACGTCGGTGTCACTTACACCGGCAGCGGCTCCAAGCTGGAGGAGCACGGCGGCTTCTCGCACGACGACACCAACGTGATGCTCTTGCTCTCGAACCCAGCCTTCACGCCGCACACGGTGTTCGCCTCCGTCGTCACCAACCAGGTTGCGCCCACCATCCTGCGCGCGCTGGGTCTGGACCCACGCCAGCTCGATGGAGTCAAGCTCGAGGGAACCGGCGTGCTGCCCGACGTCAATCTCGACTTCGGCCGGCAATAAGCCGCCGTCCAACCAACTCGCTCAAGAAAAACCTAGGGGGACCCATCCTGACCTGTCAGGGTGGGGTCGCCCTAAGGTCGGTCCTCCCCTATGAGCGTAAATCGCGATAAAGACGCGTAGAACCTTTTTCTCGTCCAGAATGCGCGGCACGCGGAACAAAAATGCGGGCACAACTGCTGGCAGCGCAACATACTATCCCAGCGCCGGCCCATGCTGGACTCTCCTAGCCTAAGTCCGTTTGGCCGCTAGCATCGATCCATTTCTCTTCGCGCGGGTACTGCAGCGCCGAAAAATCAGTCCTTCGAACGCGCCAAACTTCATCGCCGCAGAAAAATCGGACAATGCACCAACCCTGGTGAAATCCACAAATTGTTCTCGCTTTTGCACTTGCATCCACAGATTGAGCGGACGTACAGTCTCTTTCAACTGATGACCCGTTAGGGCATCGGAGTTGGTTGCCGGAAGCTGGAAGAAACACAGCCGGTGCGAGCCGGAAGTGAATCGCCAGCAAGGTGGACGGAGTGAACAGCCGGTGAGAACCGGAGGGTGGCCGTCAGCCCGGACAGAGGGTGAAACCTTGGGCGCAAGTCCAAGAGGGATCGCTGGACGCACCAGAGGATACAAAAGACGGCGCAAGCCGGAAGTTGTTTGAGCTGGGTGATTCCGGAAGATGCAAGGGCCGGTGGAAACGGAATACTCATCGACGGCTCTGTCGGCGATGCAAGGTTCGGTGGAAACAAGGAGTGCATCGGAGGCTCAACCGGAGAAGAGGTCGCAAGGCGCAAGCCGGGCGGTCGACGGCCGGTGAAGCCGGATGGTGAAGCATCCGGAGCGATCCGGAGGCGGAGCCAGCCGGCGGAGTTGGGGCACATGCGGCGCAAGCCGGATGAGGCTGCCAGCCGAGCCAAAGGACGGCGTCCGATGCGAGTCGGAGGTAGGTCGTCGGCCTAGCCGGAGGAGGGATCGTCGGCGCAAGTCGATGAATCGCCGCTGGTCGGTCGCGAGCGCGGAGCGCCGATGCGAGTCGGTAGTGCGTGGCGGTCGAGCCGAAGACACGAAACCGATCCGAGCCGGAGAGTTGGCCACCGGTCGAGTTGGAGTGCAGGCCGTCGGCGAAAGTCGGAGGGTCTGTGCCGGCGCAGCCAGAGGCAGCGACGCCAGCGAAAGCTGGATGTCGGCCGCTGGGGGAGCCGGAGGATGCGACACTGGCTGTACTGCGAGTTATCAAGATTGAGGCGCCAGGGACTTCGGTCTCTGGCGTTTTCAATTTTGGGATCTTTGCTGTACGGTCCAGACGGTTCCGGTTCTGCCAATTCAGCTAGGCCGATTCCAACATTGCCGCGTTCATAACAGCGTCCATCGCGTTCGCGCGGCTCCAGCTCGATTATCCCAATGTCAAAGGCAATGCGCGGCTCGGAATGCGCACGGTGGCGTGTTCGGCCTGCCGCTTTCGTTTCTCATCGACCGCACCGGCGTGGTCCGCGCCCGCTTCCCGGGCGAAAACGATCTCAAGGTCATCGAGAAGCAGCTGCAGGCGCTTCTCGGCGAAGGCCGTTGAGCGGGCCAACGGGGCTCAAGCAGACGCTAATTCGGCGATGGCCGGTCGATATGGTCGATCACCAGCACATCGACCGGCGCTTTCGTGGCTTCGAGTTTGAGCCCGAGCTGCTCTTGGATCGCTTTGAACAAATCCGGGGGCGCATTGGGGTCGTCACCTTGCGCACCTTCCGGCGTCCATCGCAACGTGAAATCGAACCTGCCAGAGAGACCGGTCTGATCGACCGTTGGCCTGTCTAACACCATTCCCATATTTTGCGAGAACTCCGCGAGGGTTGCGTTTGTCTCTTTTAACTCGATGAGCTGCGAGGTCCAGCGCGTGAAGGTCTGGTCGGGCGAGCCATTCGGATCACCGAGGCTCTTTGCGAATCGTGAACCGCTCTTGCCCACCCGAAGGCTGTAAACGGAAATCTCGCGGATTTCGTGATGCAGGGTGAGGTTGAGGCGGGAAGAAAGCACACCGCGATACATAGCCTGCATTTGCTTCAGATTCGGTCTGCCTAATAGGTCGGGCACGCCATCTATGTCGTATTTGTCGGTGCGGAGCCAGCCTGGGCCCTCCACGATTTGCCGCGCATGGACGTTATAAGCGAACTTGATGATGTCTTCAATGGTTTCGTTGTCGCAAGAGATTCGCCGTCCGTTAGAGTGGAAGCCGCTATTCCGCCAGTTGGGATCAGTCGGCTTGATGGTCGCAACTTCAAACTCCGGTGTCGCTTCCGGCGGCATGTGGTCTGTGGGCCGGGGGATCGCCCATGCGGTATCGGAGGTAGCCCGCACCAAGGAGAGAGCATAGGAAGTTCCGCCGTATTTCAGCGTGCCTGCCATGGACTTGCCGTCCGCACCGAGTTTGCCGTCAAAACTTCCATCGGGAGGAATCGTAAAGCGGAGCGTCACTCCTTCGAGCGTCAACGACGAAACATACGACTTTCGCGCTCCTCCAACTCCCATCGTGTAAAAAACGCCTTGCCACGCGCCCTTCCCGGCCTGGCTCTGATCGGCCTGCGCGATTTGCAGTATGATCCGGAAGCCTCGTCCGGCGTCGACCGTTCCTTGCCAATTGCCAGTTAGATCGGGTGCGGTCTGTGCAGAAAAAGAAACGCTGAACGCGGCCCAGAATGCAATTACAGTGAAAATCGCTATTTTCCGGGCGTAAAGCGGCGAGAGTATGCCCAGACTTCCTCTTTGCAACTTGCTTTTGCCCATCGTTCGAGCAAGCCTTTCTAGACCTCAGCATAGCCCTTCGCAGATTCGCGCGCCAGTTCGCGGCGGGGACGACACGCTCCCTGCGCTCTTGCGGATTCAGTCCATTTGAACATATTCCGTGGCCCGATGATCAACATCGATCCTTCGACCCGCCATTCCAGCTATAATTCTGCCGCAGTTGGAGAAAGCGAAGTGAACGCGTACATTGCGGAGGTTCATGCTGTCCTTGCATCCATCAATGAGGCCTGGCGCGAAGGTCATCCCTCGTCCATGGCCGAGCATCTTCATCCCGAAATCGTGATGGCCCTTCCGGGATTCGAACAAATCGTTCGTGGCCGCGAGACCCTGATTGCAAGCTTCGATGAGTTCTGCAAAAACGCCCGAGTCCTCGAGTACGAGGAGAGCGGCGAGCATATCGATGCGATCGGCGACTGCGCCGTGGCAACGTTTCGCTTCAAAATGCTCTATGAGCGCGCTGCCTACCGCGAAATGTCGCAGGGCCGCGACCTGTGGGTCTTCCACCGCGAACAGGATCGCTGGATCGCCGTTTGGCGTACTATGATTGAGCTTTCCGCCGAGCGCACGGCAATGCCATAGTTCCGCCTGTTCCGTCGTAACGCGCGATGAATGCGCCCTAGAGCGCCGCCAGGGTCCCGCATCGTAAAGTGTTAAGGGGAGCGGTGAAAGATGGAGAAGGTTACTTACACAGCCACCGGCGCCACCAACGTTACTAAGCCCGAAACGGGCATGTTGCGCCAGGTCCTTGCCTACAACCCGCATCTGATGCTGGTGCGTCACACCTTCGAGAAAGGCTGGAAGGGCGCCCGTCACAGCCATGCGCATCATCAAATGGTCTATGTCGTGCGAGGGCGCATCCGCTTCCAGGCCGAAGGCAAAAGCTGGGAGATGCGCGCCGGGGATAGCATCGTCGTCGACGGCGGCGTGGAACACCAAGCTTCAGCACTCGAAGCCTCCGAAGTGCTCGACATCTTCACGCCCTATCGCCAGGACTACGCGTAAACTGCCGCTTCGATGGCAGGCCCCCACAACTTGCAATGTCCAGGAGACCAAAATGAAAAACCATTGGATTGTCATTTCGATGCTCGCATGTGCTCTCTTGGGCCATGTCGTCGCACAGCCACCTGCGCCCGATGCAGGCATCATCGGCATCGCGCACATCGCCTTCCGCGTCAGCGACCTCGATCGCGAGATTGCGTTCCTCGGCAAACTCGGTTACGAGGAATCATTCGCCCTCACCAACGCCGGTAAAACTACGGAAGTCTTCGTCAAGATCAACGACCGCCAGTTCATCGAGCTGTATCCGCAGACCGATCATTCGCAGCAGCTGGGATGGATGCACGTCTGTTACGAAGCGGGCGACTTGAATGTTTTGATAAATTACTACAATTCCATCGGCCTCAAAGCTGCGCCAGTGCGCAAGGCCGCAGCGGGCAACTTGATCTCTTCCACGAATGACCCCGAAGGCCGCATCACCGAATTCACGCAGTACATGCCAGGCTCGCGGCACACTCTCGATCGCGGTCAGCACCTTGGCGCGAATCGGGTCTCTACCGACCTGCTCGGCTTCGATCTACCTGTTCGCGACGGCGCGGCGGATAAAGAGTTTTATTCGGACCTGGGATTCGAAGCGGAAGCTGTGAACGGCAACGTGCGCCTCAGTGCTCCCGGCGCGCCTGATGTGCACATTGAGCTTCGCCCCGCGCAGCCCGGCGCCCAACCCGAGTTTCTCTTTCCAGTACCCGACGCGCGCAAAGCCGCCGATGCATTAAAGGACTCGGGAGTAAAGGCCCAACGAGACGGAAAGCTTGTCTTTGTCCACGACCCCGACGGAAATTTGTTCATTTTTCTCGAGACTGGCCCCGAGCACAAGGGCGGCCCGATTCCCTTTAAGCATTGACGCGATTGCGCCAGGCAGCTTGAGTGGCGGCCGGAAATCGTCAACTGCGCGTTGCGCGTTCGGCCGAGTCCCTGTCGAGCGCCATCAATTGCGCCAGGACCTTTTCCGGGCACATATGCTGTGCTTCGCGCACGTCGAGCTCTTTCTCAGTCTCCACACACGATGCGATCGTCAACAAGCAGTCCAGGCAGCGCGAGTTGAAGCTACCGTTTTCGTTTTGTGTGCGGCTATACATAACCGTCGAAGGGGAAAGAATACTCTACGATCCTAGGCGCATTCTCAATTTTCCTTGCGTGATTCGCGTCACCAGAGCATGTTTACGCAGCTTCCGTCACCCGGCTGGGGTGCCCACGCGCCGTTTGTGTAGCGCCGTCTGCTTGGCCGAGTCGCCGCGGCGAATGCTAGCGAACTCGCTAACCCGCGACGCCCGCCGCGGCGGACGCCAACCTGCGAAGAAGTGGAGAACTTGTCTTATCCACCACGAATCTGCGGCACTGGCGCTGGACTGACTCGTTGACTTTCTATTGATGTGATCGCGTAGGAGCGTAATGGCTTCTTACTGTAATCTAGGTGCGAAGGCATCCTCTTGTGCGGATTTACACAGGATGCAACGACGCCAATTTGGCAGCGCAGCGAAAGCTGAAGAAAGGGTGATTAATGGCAGAACCGGTGGAGGGCAAGGCAGGGTACGAGGCGGAAGGCGCGGGACAGCAAGCACTCGATCTCGCGGGATTGATGAAGATGTACGACTTCACCGGGAAATCGGTCGCCATTACCGGCGGCGCCGGCATCCTAGGCAGCGAAATAGCGCGCGCCCTTGCCGGCTGCGGCGCTCAGGTTGCCATTCTCGACGTAAATCCCGACGCAGGCAATGCCGCCGTCGAGCGCATGGGCAAGCACGCAAAAAACGTATCGGTCTTCCAGTGCGACGTGCTCAACCGCGACAGTGTCGTCAAGACAGCCGGGGACGTAGCCGCCCGCTTTGGCAAGCTCGACTGCCTGGTGAACGGCGCGGGAGGCAACAAGCCGCAGGCCACCACGAGCCCCGATCTCAAGTTCTTCGATCTGCCGGCCGACGCGTTGCGCTGGGTCTTCGAACTCAACATCGTTGGGACCATTCTGCCCAGCCAGGCATTCGGCAAAGTGATGGCGGAACAGGGCTACGGTACGATCCTGAACATCTCGTCGATGAATTCCTTCCGACCGCTCACACGCGTCGTAGCGTATTCGGCGGCCAAGGCGGCAGTGAGCAACTTTACCCAGTGGCTGGCCGTGCACATGGCCCAGGACTACTCACCGAAAATCCGCGTGAACGCGGTGGCGCCGGGATTCTTCCTCACCAATCAGAATCGCTTCCTGCTTACCGATAAGGACACCGGCGAACTCACGGCGCGCGGCAAGGCCATCATCGCGCATACGCCCATGGCACGCTTCGGCGAGCCTAGCGACCTGTTTGGATGCGTGCTTTGGCTGCTTTCGCCGGCCTCGGATTTTGTCACAGGTATCGTGGTCCCGGTGGATGGGGGATTTTCGGCCTTCAGTGGAGTGTAGTTTCCCAAAGCCCGCTCTGATGAGCGCTGCACGCTAAGCCATGCCGACATTCGCCGCCATCGACATCGGTTCCAACTCCTGCAGGTTGAAGATTGCGCGGGTGCAGGCGCATCAACTCAAGACGCTTGCCGAAGACCGCGAAGTCACGCGGCTCGGCGGCAGCGTCTTCGATACTGGCCTCATCTCGCCTGAAGCCATGGCGGCCACCCTCCGCGCGCTCAAGCGCTTTCAACGCGCGGTGCAGGCCCACGGCGTCGACCGCATCCGCGTCGTGGCCACGTCTGCCATGCGCGACGCGCGCAACGCGGCGGCATTTCAAGCGTGGGTGAAAGCGGAAACCGGCTGGAGCATGGAAATCATCTCCGGCCTTGAGGAAGGACGGCTGATTCACCTCGGCGTCACCGGCGCCGAGCCGGGCGCGGGTGGCCGCGTGCTGCTGCTCGATCTAGGCGGTGGAAGCTGCGAGATCACGCTCTCCGAACACAAGCGCATTCGAGAAACCGTCAGCCTTCCGCTGGGCGCCGTTCGCCTCACCGAGCAGTTCCTCAGCGACGACCCTGCTCCGCCCGAAGGCTTGGCGCGCATGGGGCAATTGATCGCGCGCGAGCTGCGCCGCGCCCATCGGCGTATTCGGCCCGGCCATGCGCCGCTCGTCATCGCAACTTCTGGCACAGCCGCCGCGCTCTCCGATGCGTATCGGGCCGCGGCCAAGAACGGCAGGGCCGGTGGCAGGAAGGCCGGCAAGACCGTTGCCAAAGCCACATTCGCATTCCGTCATGCCGAGCATCGCTCCGCGATTCTTGCCGGCATGGTGCCGGTGCACGCGGTGCGCAAGATGGCCGCCAAGCTCGCCAAAATGTCGTTGCCCCAGCGCGAAGCCGTATCTGGCATCGGGCCGCGCCGCGCGGAGATCATCGTCGCAGGCGCCGAGGTCTTCGCCGCAGTTCTCGAGAGCTTCGGCCTTTCCGGCTTCCGCTATTCGCCGTTGGGCCTGCGCGACGGCATTCTCGCGCAGATGCTCGCCGAACGCGACGCTCGCGCCAAGGCTCATCGCGAGTTCGAACACGAGCGCTGGGAGAGCGTGCTGGCTACCACTCGCCGCTACGGTGTCGATCCCCATCAGGCCGAACCGGTGCGGGCTCACGCCGTGCAACTCTTCCGCGAGTTGCGAGCCCTGCACGAGCTGCCGCCGGAATACGAAGGCTGGCTCGCCGCCGCCGCGATGCTCCGCGACACCGGCAAGTTCATCAATCACCAGGGGCACCATCGCCACACGCAGTACATCATCTCCAGCTCGGAGATCTACGGCTATACACAACTGCAGCGCACGCTGGTCTCGGCCATCGCGCGCTATCTGGGCAAAAGCCGTCCCCAGCCTGGCGACCGCGCCCTGCGTAATATCCCCGCCGAAGAGCACAAAGGCGTGCACCGTGCTATCGTGCTTTTGCGTCTCGCGGTTGCATTGAATCAGGACCGGGCGAGCGACGTCTTACGCGTCGGTGTGCGCGTGTATCCCAAGCGAGTCTACCTCGAATTACACGCGGGGCGTACAGGGGCGGAGCTGGAACTGTGGTCGTTGCGCAAAGAAGCCGGCTACTTCCGCGAGGTCTTCGGCCGCGAGCTCTTCGTTACGCTCGCATAGAGGCCGCGGGCCGAGCGCGCGTCGATCAACAATTGCAGCCGTGGCGGGTGGTGGTTCATGTCCACACGGGCGATCGAAGCCTTTCTCATGCGGATCGCGGCGCCGCCGTTGCCGGTGATGAGGCGGCCAAGAAACTGAAATGTGTTGGGATTGTGTCCCACCGCAAGAATGCCTTCGCGGTCCGCATGTTTGGCCAGCAGATCCTGGAAATCCGCATAACTACCATTCAGTCCCAACGCGGGGCTGATTTCCACCTTGGCTTCGTAGCCCAACTCCGTTCCCATCAGTTGCGCGGTCTGCAAGGCGCGCTTCAACGGGCTCGAAACGATCGCATCGATGGGCGCTTTGAGCGCATTGAGGAGGCGCGCCATCAGCATGCACTGTTCCTTGCCTTCCTTGATGAGCCCGCGCTTGGCGTCAAGTACAGGATTTCCGCGAATGGTGCCCGCATTCGCATGGCGCATGAGATAGAGAATCATGGGGAATCGTTGTGGCGGTACCAAGCAGCCGTGGGGGAAAGTCACTGTTGTGAAAAGGCACGACCGGAAAACAGACCCTCTCGGTTACGCGCCGCAAAGCCGGCAATATCAATAGGGTTGTAGCCCCTGAAGGATACCTTTCGTGTCGATTCCGACCTTCACCGCAGGCAGCTCGGACAAGCCGTGCTCCTTCGAGGCTAATTTTAACAGGTTTGTAACAATTGCCGCAGATCGGCCCCTCGGAACGGCGGCGATTGATTCTCGATACAGGGCTTTAGCCTCGCCGAAGGCGACCGCTTTGGCGGCCAGTGGTCCAAACCACCGACGTTCAGTTGCTTGAGCTTCAGGCGGCGGTTCAGGCCTGCCGTCCCAAACCCACCGCCTTGAGGAGGCGGTCGTTTAGGGCCAGACGTGTCTTCTTGCCGAGGAAAAGAGAAACTCCGGTACCGGATTAATTTGGATCTTTCTTGAAGTGGCCCGATTTCGATCGCCCTATAGAAGCTCCAGCATGAGTAGAGTCTCGCCCATGAGGTATGGACCTCTTCGAACTGCCCCTCTACCTATCTTCCCCCTCCGCTAAAGCCCTGCTAAACTAACTGGAGTCGCGTATAGGCGCGTAGCTCAGTTGGTTAGAGCGCTTCCTTGACACGGAAGAGGTCGTTGGTTCGAATCCAATCGTGCCTACCATTTAAGTGCTTTGTAAACATGAATTTAGATAAGTTTATTCCCGTCGATTCTCCACTTGACGTATCCGATTTTGAGTTTTCCAGCGTATCGAAGTTTGAGTTGAGCGGGTCTCCGCGCGTCAATTCATCTGCCCGAGGGGAAGAAAGCACCGCTTAGGCGTCTCGATATATCATTGAAACCAAATCACATAGATAGATCTATCAGTAAAGGTTCGGTTTTCTTCCATCTCCAAGCGAATCGGATGCTCGATTCTGGCCCGGGAAGAGGTCATCTTTCCACGTCCTCCTCTTTCGCTTCAGCACCTCTGGGGAGAAGGGCTTTTTTCGCTGTCCCGCAGAGGTTCTTTTCCCTCGTAATCCATGCCTTATCATCCGCGAACATCGTTCCCCCTATGCCTCCGGCCCAGCGGCCACTATTGCGCCGCCAATGGCAGTCCTTTATTGCCGGCGGCGTATCCGGCGTGTACCGTGATAAGCTGTTTCGGTCATTCCAAAGAGACATATTCCGGGTTGTCCTGCGATTCCCGCAGGACAACCGGATCTTGTCATGAGCCGCTGTTTGTTTATCAAGCAATCAACGGCGCCGAACCGGTCCACCATCCCTCAGGAGCCAACTGCCATGATCTCAATCCCTACCCCAGCCTTCTCCGCGATTCCCGCCGATGCCTCTCTTCGTGTTTCCAGCCGTTTGTGCAATCGGAGCAAAAGTGGCCGCACAAGCTCAATATGGGCTGTGCTGTCCTGCATGGCTGCCTTCCTCTTGTTCGCGATCCCAGGATTGGCGCAGCAATCGCTGCTGACCCGCCATGTGCGAGAAGTGGTTCTTAATGACCAAGCGCAGCCGCTCGGTCGTCTTCCCGGAACTCAAGTCATGCGGCTGGATATCGTTCTACCTCTGAGCGATCAGACAGGTCTGGATTCGTTCCTGAAAAAGCTCTACGATCCGACCAGCCCGTCATACCGGCACTTCCTCACCGTGGCGGAGTTCACCGCAAGGTTTGGCCCCAGCCAGGTGGACTATGACGCCGCGGTTGCCTTCGCCAAGGCTAACGGCCTTACGGTCGTTGGAGGAACACGCGATGGCATGGATGTGCAGGTCGAGGGTCCCGTCTCGGCCGTCGAGACTGCGTTCCGGATCAACCTGCGGACCTACCAGCATCCCACCGAGAATCGCACCTTCTATGCGCCGGACCGTGAGCCCACAGTAGACCTGCCGTTCCGGCTCTGGCACATCTCCGGTTTGGACAATTACTCCATCTCACATACCATGCTTGAGAGCAAGAGCGACCACGCGCAGGCCCATGGCATCTCGCCTGAGGCTGTTGTCTCCCATGCCACCACCGGCTCCGGTCCCTCGGCATCGTTTTTGGGCAGCGATATGCGCGCGGCGTACTACGGCGGAACGACTCTGACCGGCGCCGGCCAGAACCTGGGGCTGCTCGAGTATTTAGGCACCGACTTGACCGACCTGACCACTTATTTCACGAACGTAGGTCAGACCAACAATGTGCCAGTCACCTTACTCTCCACAGATGGAACCAGCACGAGTTGCGTGTATGCAAGCGGCTGTGACGACACGGAACAAACGCTCGACATGACCCAGGCAATCGGCATGGCTCCGGGATTGTCCAGCTTGGTCATGTATATCGGCTCAACTGATACAGTCATCCTCAGCACCATGACGGCGCCCCCCAGCCCCATTCCCCTCCCCACCACCATTGGCTGTTCATGGGGCTGGACGCCAGCGGATCCAAGCACGCTTGACCCCTACTTCGAAAGGATGGCGGCTCAAGGCCAGAGCTTCTTCGCTGCTTCTGGTGACTACTCCACTTGGTCGTTGCCCTCGCCTTATACCGCTGCTTGGCCGGCGGACGATGCGAATGTCGTTTCCGTTGGCGGCACTGACCTGATTACTGCGAGCGCAGGGGGTTCGTGGTCTTCGGAGACAGCCTGGGTGGGCAGCGGCGGCGGCATCTCCCCGAACGGCATCGCCATCCCCGCTTGGCAGCAATTTCCAGGCGTGATTAACTCCAGCAACCGTGGATCGACAGCTCTTCGCAATGGTCCGGATGTTTCGGCAAACGCGAATTGGAGCTTTTACACCTGCGCCGATCAAACGACCTGCCTGGCCAACGAGTACGGCGGCACCAGCTTTGCTGCGCCCATGTGGGCCGGCTACATTGCCCTGGTCAACCAGCAGTTGGCGGCCAATGGCCAGCCAACCATCGGCTTCCTCAACCCGACCATTTACGCACAAAATGTGACCTCCGCCTATGACACAGACTTCCACGACATCACCAGCGGCGTTTCCGGCAGCTATTCGGCGGTGACCGGTTACGATCTGGTGACAGGTTGGGGCAGTCCCAACGGGCAGAATCTCATCAGCGCTCTGGTAGGACCTCCTGTTTCGGGCTTCACTCTCTCGGCTTTGCCGAGCAGCTTGAGCATCAGCACAGGTGGCACAGCCACAGCTACCATTACGGTGAACGACTTGGCGGGATTCGCCGGCAGCGTCAATCTCTCCTTATCCGGCCTGCCTGGCGGCGTGACTGCATTGTTCAGTCCCAACCCTGCTGCCGGATTCAGTGTGATGACCCTGACCGCAAGCAGCACCGCTGCTACCGGAATATTCAACACCATCTTGACCGGAACTTCCGGCACACTGATCGAAACCACGGCGCTAGTCCTGACAGTCGCCACTCCTGTGCAGATCACTCCGCCACCGCCGACGAACTTTGGGCCGGTAAATGTTGGAACAACAAGCCAAACGATTCCCCTGTTCTTTACTTTCGATACTGCCGAAACACTGGGCGGCATCGCCGTATTGACGCAAGGGGCGGCCAACCTAGACTTCGCGGACGCCGGTTCGGACACCTGCAAGGCAAATACGGCCTATAGCGCCGGCCAAACATGCACCGTGAACGTGAACTTCACGCCCAGGTTCGACGGAACCCGCTACGGCGCAGCGGTGCTCAGGAGTAATGGCGGAAGCGTGATCGGCACCGGCTACATCCAGGGCACTGGGACAGGCGAGGGGCCGCTGGCGAATTTCCTGCCAGGGACGCAAAGCACTGTCGTCCTTAACACTTCTAACGGGAATGCCCCCTTTGCGGTTGCGGTGGACGGGAATGGTAGTGTATATGTCGCCGATTCCGACAATGGAGTGGTGTGGAAAGAGACGCCAACCGCAAGCGGTTATAGCCAGCAAGGTCCTATCGGCAGTGGCTTACAAGCCCCATTTGGACTCGCGGTAGATGGTGCCGGGAACGTCTACATCGTCGATGCGCACGAGAATGTGGTGTATAAAGAGACGCCTTCGGGTAGCAGCTATTCTCAGACTACGATATGCAGTGGTTTGAAATTCGCCGATGGCGTCGCTGTGGACGGTAGCGGAAACGTATATATCTCCGACTCCTATCACTATCGTGTGTTGAAAGAAACACTGACGCCAACCGGTTACACGCAAAGCATTCTGCCGACGAGGGGTACGGATCAACCCAGCGGTGTCGCTGTGGATGGCAACGGCAATGTTTATGTCGCCGATACCTACAACGGCCGGGTATTGGAGGAGACGCTATCGGCAGGAACCTTCACCCAGAGCACGGTAGTCAGTGGCTTGGGGCAGCCTCAAGGGATCGCGGTGGACGGAAGCGGTAACGTCTATATCGCCGATTCTCAGGATGATCAGGTATTGAAGGAAACGCCGAGTGTGAATGGGTACGTCCAAAGCATAGTGGCAAGCCCCTCTCCGTCTGGCGTAGAAACCTTCTATGGTATTGGCGTATTACAGCCCTATGGAGTCGCAGTCGATGGTAGCGGCAACGTCTATATCGCCGACACTGGAAACGACCGGGTGTTGAAGGAGAACTTCGCGGTTCCACCGAGCCTGACCTTCACCAGCATTTCCGATGGCACAACCAGCACGGGAAGTCCGCAGACCGTGACGGTTGAGAACGTTGGCTCGGCTGCCTTGAGTTTTCCGATTCCGTCATCCGGCAACAACCCGAACATCACGGCGGACTTTACTCTGAACAGCAGCGGGGCCATGGCGTGCCCGATGGTGAGCGACAGTTCCTCAGAGCCGGGGACGCTGGCAGCAGGCGCCTCCTGCCAGTTGCTTATAAACTTTGCTCCTCCGACATTGGGTACATACACCGGCTCACTAGTGCTGACAGACAACAATCAGAATGCCTCCGCGCCGGGATACGCATCACAGAGCATTGCTCTGAGCGGTACGCAGGTTTCGCCAACCTTCACCATCAGTTCTTCGCTATCTTCCGGGGCAATGTCACAGGGCACCTCCGTCACATCCACCATTACTGTAACCCCGGAGTCTGGATTTATCGTGAACGCGAGTCTAGCTGCCTCCGGCCTACCTAGCGGCCTAACAGCGTCATTTAGTCCGAACCCCACCACCGGAACCAGTGTACTCACGCTGACTGCAAGCAGCTCCGCCACTCCCGGAAATGCCCTTATTACCATTACGGGAACCGCAGGCACACAAACTGCAAGTACTATGATTGGGATGTACGTTTCGTATGTTCCACCAAGCTTCTCCCTAAGTGCCTCGTCTGCTCCTATAACCGTTGCTCAGGGAAGCTCAAATACTTCCACCATTACGGTCGTAGATCAGGCCGGGTTTACTGGCAGTGTAAGTTTGGCCGCATACGGCCTGCCAAATGGCGTAACTGCATCGTTTAGCCCGAACCCCACAAGCGGAAGTAGTGTACTCACCCTGACAGCGAGCAGTTCCGCTACCCCCGTGTCGTATTACGCGATACCCATCTGGGGCACATCGGGCACGCTGACTGCAAGTACCTCTGTGGTTCTGGCAATCACTCCGCCCCCACCGGGATTTGCTCCGTCCAGCGAGAGCTTCGGCTCGGTGAATATTGGAACCGCAAGCCCTGTGCAGACGTTGACCTACACCTTCGGCTCCGCGGTCACACTGGGCTCGGCGGCCGTGTTGACGCAAGGCGCAACAGGGTTGGACTTTGCCGATGCCGGTTCGGACACCTGCACGGCGAATACCGCATATTCCGCCGGCCAAACCTGCACAGTGAATGTGACCTTCACGCCCAAGTTCGCCGGAACCCGCTATGGCGCAGTGGTGCTCAACGATACCAATGGCAACGTGCTTGCTACCGCCTACCTTCAGGGCTCCGGCGTAGGGCCGCAGATCAACTTCCTGCCCAACGCCGAGAGTGTTGTTGCTAACTCGTCTGGAGGCTTGCTGGCCCCTTATGCGCTCGCAGTTGACGGAAGCGGCAATATATATATCGCTGACAATGCTGCGAATATGGTGTTCAAGGAGACCCTTTCTGCGGGAACCTACACCGAAAGCGCACTTCCGACAAGCAGTCTGAATCAACCATCAGGTGTTGCAGTGGATGGCAGCGGCAACGTGTACATCTCCGACACCAACAACAATCGCGTTCTGAAGGAGACTCCGTTTGCGGGGGGATACCTCGAGAGCGAAGTCGCTAACTCCACTAACAACGGCATTACCTATCCAAATGGTGTTGCGGTGGATAGTAACGGTAGTGTTTATTTCTTTTCTTCGAGCACTCTATATATAGAGACACTTTCGGTTGGAGGCTATATGCAGGGCACGGTACCCTACTCTGGCGTTTCCTGGACCGGAGACTTTGCGGTGGATGGCAATGGCAACGTCTATATCGTAGATTTTGGAAATGGCCAAGTGATCAAAGAGACGCTAACCGCTAGCGGTTACGTTCAGAGCACGGTGCCAACCAGCGGGTTGAATCAGCCGCAAGGGATTGCGGTTGACGGAATGGGCAACATCTATGTTGCTAATTTCGGTGGAGGCCCGGTATTCAAGGAGACATTGACGGCAGGAAGCTACGTCCAAAGCACCATATCAACGAGCCAGTTGAATGAACCGTTGGCGGTCGCAGTGGATCAACTGGGCAACGTCTATATCGCAGATGCGGGCACTCACGAGGTTTTGAAGGAAGATTTTGCTGACCCGCCGAGCCTGGCCTTCGCCAGCACGGTTGTAGGCTCAACCAGCACGGACAGCCCGAAGGCGGTGATGGTGGAGAACGTTGGCAATGCCGCTCTGAATTTTTCAGGGGTAAGCTATCCCTCCAGTTTCCCGGAGAGTAGCCAGAAGACGACCGACTGCACGGCTACCTCCGCGCTATCCTCAAATCAAACTTGTACGCTGACTATTGACTTCTCGCCTTTGACGGTGGGCAATCTCAACGGCTCGCTGGTGCTGACCGACAATGCGCTCAATGTTACCTCTGCAACACAAAACATCTCTCTGACCGGCACCGGACAGGCCCCGCTGAGCTTTACACTCGCTGATTCACCGAGCACTCTGACTGTTGTTCAAGGCAAAAGTGGAACCAGCACGGTCACGATAAATGACCTGAATGGATTCACCGGCAAGGTAACGCTAGCCGCCTCCGGCTTGCCCAGCGGCGTTACAGCCAAGTTCGGCACTAACCCGACAACCGGCAGCAGCGTGCTCACCCTGACGGCCAGTAGCTCGGCTGCGGTCGGAAGCGCGACGATCACCATTAAGGGTACCTCCGGCTCGCTCACCGCCTCTACGACGCTTGTCCTCACCGTTCCGGCGCCAAGCTTTACACTCTCTGATTCACCGGGCAGTCTGACCGTCATTCAAGGCAAGAGTGGAACCAGCACGGTCACGGTAAACGACGTGAATGGATTTACCGGTAAGGTAACTCTGGCCGCATCCGGCTTGCCTAGCGGCGTAACTACGGCGTTCGCCACCAACCCCACCACCGGCAGCAGCGTGCTCACGCTGACGGCCAGCAGCTCGGCTGCTACCGGAACGGCCACGGTAACCATCAAAGGAACCTCCGGTAGCCTCACCGCCAGCACGACCATTGCGTTGGCGATAAGCTGCACACCTACCACGATCGTTCCGTACATTTCGCTCAACGGAGGCTCAACCTGGACCAAAGAATCCAGCGCAACTGTGAGTTCGAAGTCCACGGATGTGGACCTCGGTCCTCAGCCGATTAGCGGTGGATCATGGAGCTGGACCGGACCTGACAACTACAAATCCACCTCGCGCCAAATCGACAAGATTCCGTTGACCGTAGGCACCGACTCGTATGTGGCCACGTACACCAACACCAAGGGATGCAAGAGCACGGAGATTTTTACAATCACCGTGAAGTAGGCAGATCGGTCGGCTGACGATCCGATCTTTTCGCCATTCGAGCCGGCCTCTTTGGGCGCCGGCTCAATCTCGATGGCATTTTCTACGGGGTTTTAAGAAGCCAACGAGACTCTTGATGTTGCATTGCTTTTCCGCAATCAGTTCCAGCCTTGAGCGTACTCTGAAGCGTCGAAACTCGCAGAGTAAAGCAGAAGAGTTCGAAGAATCGTCCTCTTGTGCCGTGGTGGCACAAGGGGCTCACTTCATTTTTCGCCTGCAAAGTTACCTTGGACGAGAAGTCGGGAGGTGCAACTCGTTGGAAATGCCTCCGGTTGCGGGGCCTGCGTTTTTGGAAGCGCGATACGTTGGTTCTCGGCGCTGTGCGTTCTTACAAGGACTTAGGGAGCCACCGGGGTCTTGTAAGTCGTTGATTTGCTTAACGTCGCATTCTTGACACGGAAGAGGTCGTTGGTTCGAATCTGTCCGCACTCATGCAAAACTGACCCCCTAGCGCGCATGAGGAATTGCCCCCTCTATAGATGGTTGGGGCGGGACGGAGGTCCGAGCGTAGCGAGGACCGTAGTCCCGTCCCAACCATGGCGCCACCAGGCCGCTACCCTGAACTGCATGTCGGATTCGGGGGAGGCCGGGTGCTCAGACTGGAGGCATGGATGGATATCAGAGTGCTGTACAAAGAGGGTCATTCAATCAAGGAGATCGCCCGGCAGACCGGCCATAGCCGCAACACGGTTCGGCGGGTTCTACGTGAAGCTGGGCCAAGAACGTTCCAGAAGCCGGAGCGGAGTTCTTGCCTGGATGGTTTCAAGCCCTATCTGAAGGAGCGGTTCGACAGTTGCGGGCTGTCGGCGGTGCGCTTACTGCCGGAGATCCAGGCGATGGGATACGCGGGCTCGATCTCGACGCTGCGCCGTTATCTGCACGATCTGCGTCCGGAGCAGGAACGTCAACGCAAGCTCACGGTCCGCTTCGAGACTCCGCCAGCCAAGCAGGCTCAGGCCGACTGGGGATACTGCGGACGTTTCGCTGATGCGCAGGGACAGATGGTTCCGGTCTATGCGTTCGTCATGGTTCTCGGCTTCTCCCGCATGATGTATGTCGAGTTCACCTCCTCGATGCATCTTTCCGTGTTGATCCGCTGCCATATGCGCGCTTTCGAGTTCTTCGGCGGCTGGACGCACGAAGTGATGTACGACAACATGAAACAAGTGCGGCTCAACCGGCAGGAGTTGAACCCGCTGTTCGTTGACTTCGCCGGCCACTACGGCTTCGCAATCAAGACGCACCGGGTCCGCCGCCCACGCACCAAGGGCAAGGTGGAGCGCATGGTGCATTACGTGAAGGACAACTTCCTGAACGGCCGCACGTTCGCGGACATAACCGACCTTAACGCCCAGGTGCACAACTGGCTGCTGCATACGGCTAATGCCCGTGTTCACTCCACAACGGGTCATCGTCCACTGGACCTCTGGCATCGGGAGGGTCTAACGGCGCTTAACAACGTCACTCCTTACAGGCTCTGCGATCTGGTTCCGCGGCAGGCCGGCTTCGATGGCTTCGTGCGCTTCGGCAAGAGCCGCTATTCGCTGCCTCCCGAATACGCAGGACAGAAGGTGTTGATCGGC
>Ga0335078_10003697_pt1 | contig 22742 bp, 24 predicted proteins | sample Lox_Sample_32_FD_206711 | JGI IMG/M metagenome (GOLD analysis project Ga0335078, IMG submission 206711) | Soil microbial communities from Loxahatchee National Wildlife Refuge, Florida, United States - Lox_Sample_3.2 | ecosystem: Environmental > Terrestrial > Soil > Wetlands | place: USA... | reverse complement strand
ATTCCATGCAGGGCAGATCGCGAACCTCCCGGTCCTTGGCATCGTGCGCCGTCTCCAGCTTGCGGCCACATCCGGAACACACCAGTTTCCGATTCCCACGCTTGCGGCGCACCCACAGTTTCAGTGTTTTGGCCCGCTCGTCGATCTCGTGCCGGTAGACTCGGTACCCCGGCCATCCCAGCAGTTTGGTTAGCTCGTTATCTCGCAAATCGCGAGTGTATCGGAAATCCTCGACCGATGGAACTCACGCCCGCTTAGGTCCCGTCACATTCCTGCGCAGAGCCCATCTTTCCAAGAGCCAAAAAAGGCGGGATGCACCACGTTAGCAGTGGTCCCGCCTCGATACGAAGGGGTTGTAAGTCCGAAACCAGCTACTGCAGCGAGCCGAATCGCAGAACTACTCCGGCCGAGTAACGAATGTCGTTTTGACGGCTGCCGAAACCCCGCGTGCTGTTGATTTGAGTCATGACGTACTCCACCTGAATCGGTTTGAGCGAGACGCGGTTGTTCAACGCATAGTCCAAACCGCCGCCCGCCGCAGTCGCGAATGCGTTTTGACTTGTGTGATTCCCGGCCGGGCTGCTCCATAGGTATCCGCCGCCGAACAGGAACTGCGCATACGGCGTGAGCCGCGAATGGCGCCAGTTGAAGCGCGGCCCAAACATATAGGTCATCAGCGTTTCGTTGATGCCCGTTTTGGTGTTTGCATAACCCCCGAAGTCGGCGACCAGACCTACAACTGGGCTCAGGTTGTACTCGAGGTAGCCGGAACCACCGTTCCCTGTACGTTCGCGGTTATCGAGGTTTGAGCTTGCATGTAGCCACGAGTAGTTGAAGCCGACCTCGTAGCGCGAAGTACCTTCCTGCGCGCTCAGCACCATACCCGATGCCAGAAGCGCCCCTAAAGCGAACCGTAAGACTTTCATACTGTTTTCTTTTCTCCTTCTTGAATAGGCCTCACCAGGATTGTCCAGGTGCCAAGACCCATGGAAGATCAAAGCCCTAACAGCTTGTGGCACTGCAGCCATGAGGCCGTTCGGGCACGATTCCGTTCAATAGAGAAGACCCTCGTCCTGTTTGGATTTGTTTGCTGGAAAAGCTGCCTTTCTAAGTTCAGCGGGCGAACTGTTTTGATACAAATTCTGAACGACCGCGTCACGACTTGATCGCGGTAACCGCCCTATCGTTGGTACATGACCAGATGTCGATTGGTCAAGCAGGAAGGAAGAGGAGTTATAAATGATGCACGAGGCGCACGCACTTCATGTTTCGGGATTGACTATCAGGCTCACGGCACTCCTCATGGCCGGCACAGCACTCTTCGGCCAGGCTGCCGGCCAGCCGGCCGCCGGACTCGATGAGCAGCAAATGGGCGTCCTACCAGACATTCGGGTGACCCCGCGGGAGCCGAGAAACGCCCACACGGCTTCAAACGTCGTTACATTGCAGGAACTGAGCCACACCGTCCCGGCCAAGGCCCGCAAGGAAATGGAGAAAGCGGAGGCGGCCCGCGCCGGGAAACGGATCGATGAGGCGATAGACCATTTGAATAAGGCGGTCTCGCTTGATCCGAACTATGTCGCCGCGCGAAATAACCTGGCTGTGTTCCTCCTATTCGAGAACCGGATTGAGCCTGCGCTTGCACAACTGCTGGAGGCCATCAAAATCGACCCATGGAACTCAACTCTCTCCACCAACCTAACAGTTGGATATATCTTGAGTCACAGGCTTGAGGATGCCGAGCGGACCGCGCGCCTGAACATGGACCTGGAGCGGGGCGGAGGTCATGCGCCTATGCTTCTGGGTTTGGTGCTTGTCACGAAGCATAAGTACACTGCGGAAGCGCTTCACTGTTTTGAACGGGCGCGCGGCGATCATCCGTTAGCGGATCTGTTCGCCGCGTCCGTTCTGCTGGCGCAGGACAAGCCAGCAGAGGCAAAGCCGTATTTGGAGGCATATCTGGCCAGCGGAGACGAGGGGCATCGATCGGAAGCGACTCGTTGGCTGACCCGCATCGATCAAGGCCAGCAAGGTGCAATCGATGTGTTATTTCATTAGCTCCATCGCGCACACGATCAGTCGGGCCGCCGCTTCAGTCTGATTGCGCGAATCGATCAGTAAGTCGTACAGGTGGGGATCGGCGCCGTTCTCACCATAGTGGGCACGAAGATACTCCAGGCGGCGCGCATCCATGGACTGGAGCAGCGAACTGACGTCGGCGCCGGGAGGTACGCGAGCCTGTACGCGACGGACCCTGTCTTCCCAGCGTGCGTAGACCAGCACGCGATACACGTCCGGCTTATGCCGCAGCAGGCACTGGGAGCCTCGTCCCACGAACACGCAGTTTCCTGCCTGGTAGGCTTCCTCGATCACCGTCCTCGCCACATCCGCCTCCGCGTCGGCATCGAAGAGTTCGACCGGCAGGACATCCGACACGCCGTCGCCGCCTTTTCCCCAAATCGGGCGCGAGATCCGCTGCAGCCAGGGATCGCGCCGCTCGTCCAGCGCCGCCACATCTCCCTCCGGCACGTTCGCCTTGGCGCTGATCTCGGCAAGGAGCCCCTTGTCGATCAGCCGCCATCCTAGGCAGTTGGCCGCAATAGCGGCGACCTCCGCGCCTCCACTGCCGTATTCTCTCGAGATCGTCAGGGCCCGAAATGTCATGTGTAACCTCCCTCTTCACCTTAAGGCCAAGCCGCGCGGGATTCTAGCGCCCGATTGCGAGCATGCCGAAAACCGTGGCAGTCGAGTCGCATTTCCTGGCAGCCGGTCCGCATCCCGACATGGCCTGACACCGCCTCATTTTGGGTAGGCTGCCTTGTCTTCAATTGGATGCATGAGGCCGGCGTTATGGCTCCCAAAATGCCTCATGGGTTGGCATGCGGCAAACAACAAATCTCGAATCGCAAAGGCGCAACGCCGGTCTGCGGTACTACCTGCACGACGGGTCCACGGCAATCCGCTTCAAACTGGCTGGCGACCTCTCAGAGCATGGCGCCCGGGAATTGGAAAAGGCGTGGCGGACAGCCTCGTCCACCATTGGCGGGAGAAAGCTGATTGTCGACCTCAGCCTCGTGACCGGGATCGACAAGGCGGGGCGTAACCTGCTGCTGATGTGGCATCAGGAAGGCGCAACCCTGGTGGCCGACAGCGCGGCAGCGCGCGCCCTGCTCCTCGCGATCCCTGGGATTTCGATTCCTCCAGTTGCGGATGACGGGAACACCCGCGGGTGGCCGAGCGTGCCTCGTGTGGCCTTTCGATTTCTGGGGATAGTCGCGCTGCTGGTTCCCTGGAGCGCTATAGCCGGGGACCCCGCGCCGCGGCCCGGTTCCGCCCAGAGTGCGGCTTTCGCCCGCTACATCGCGTCTACTCAGGGGCCCAGCCCGTTCACCGACTCCGTGCCCGTAATCGTCCAGGTCGACGCGTCCCTGCCATCACTGTATAAGGAAGGCCGCTTGCTTGCGCTCCGGCGGATAGGCGAATCCGATCGCAGCGAATACCAATTGCTGCAGGTTGAAGGCGACGTCACAGTCACCCAGGAGGTGATCGCGCCGTACCTTGCCGTGCAAGACCTGATTGACGGGCTGCCGGTCGCGGCAGTTGGCGTGACGCCGGCGAACTACAAGTTTCATTACATGGGCGAGGTGGGATCGGGAGAGGCATCATCCTACGTATTCCGCATCACGCCGAAGAAGAAGCGCGAAGGCATGATTGCAGGGGAACTCTGGATCGACTCGATCACGGGAGTAGGGGTCCTGCAGAAGGGACACTTCGTAAAAACGCCCTCCGGTTTCGGCGCCCCAATCCAGCTTGTGCGCGACACGAAGCTCCTGCACGGAGTTCCCTGCCTTCGCGTCACTCACGTCTCCATCGATACACGCCGCGCCGGACGCGGCGAATTGACGATCACGGAGTACCGCCTGGTCCCCAGCCAGGAAGAGCCGACATCTCCCGGACCAACAAATCCGCCACGGCATGGATCTCCTATTCTGTGAGACAGCTACCGAAGTTACCGGTGCCGCTGGCGCTGATCGCACTCCTTGGCAGTTCCGCTCAGACGCAGGTGGCGGTCAACGCCTCGAGTCAGACCTGGCTAAAGACCACGATTGCCAATGGTAGTTTCGCCGATCTGCGCTGGCCCGACTTCAGCGATTACCGCAATCATGTACGGAAATTCTACGATTTCAGCGGCGATTCCTTGTGGTGGGTCAAGGGATTGGAGCCGACGCCGCAGGCGCGGCAATTGATTGCACTGCTGCTCCAGGCCGGCCAGAAGGGGCTCGCGGCAGACGATTATGACGGACCCCGCTGGAGCGATCGGCTGGCGAAGCTCAAACCGGCGGCGCGCCGTCCGGACGAAGCGGATGCCGTCAAATTCGATCTCGCGCTCACGGTTTGCGCGATGCGCTATGTCTCCGACCTCCACATCGGTAAAGTAAACCCAAAGCATTTCGCCTTTGCTTTTGACGACGAGTCCAAGAAATACGACCTGCCCGAATTTCTCAAGGATCACGTTGCCGGCGCGAGCGATGTTGCAGTCGCGCTGTCCCAAGTCGAGCCGGCCTATCCCGGCTACCGCCGTACCGTGCAGGCTCTTAGCACCTACCAGGAGTTGGCGAAAATAGACAATGGGGAGCAACTCCCGCCGCCCGCCGTGCCCAAGAAAGCCATCACATGCGGCGAAGCCTGGCCCGGCGTTCCACGACTCGCGCGACTACTGCGCCTGGTCGGTGATCTTCCGCCCGATGCCAATGTTCCGGCAGGCCGGGCCATCTACGATGGCGTGCTGGTGGACGCAGTAAAACACTTTCAGCTCCGTCATGGACGCGATGCGAGCGGCCGAATCGACGCGCAAACACTGGCCGACTTGAACGTGCCCCTGAGCCGCCGCATCCAACAAATGCAATGGACCCTGGAACGGTGGCGATGGCTGCCCGACAGCTATCAGAAAGCGCCGATCGTGGCGAATATCCCGGAATTCCGGCTTCGCGCTTACGACGAGGATTTCCACGTCGGCGTCACCATGAAGGTTGTCGTGGGCAACGCCTACGGTCACAATACTCCGGTCTTCACGGAAATGTTGCAGTATGTCACCTTCCGGCCATACTGGGATGTGCCGCCTTCCATCATCCGCGGGGAAATGATTCCGAGCATCCAGAGGGACCCGGAATACCTGTCAAAGAAGAGACTTGAAATCGTCGATAGCCGACGAAATCCGGTAAGCGCGGACACGGTGACCAGCGACGTGCTGGACAAGTTACGCGCCGGCAAGCTTTTCGTCCGGCAGCTACCGGGGCCCAGAAACTCACTCGGCTTGGTGGCATTTCTCTTTCCCAACAGCTACAACGTATACATGCACGATACTCCGGTTCCGGAGCTTTTTGCGCAGTCGAGGCGCGATTTTAGCCACGGCTGCATCCGGCTGGAGAAGCCCGCCGAACTTGCCGCGTGGGTTCTGCGCAACAATCCCGGCTGGACCCCGGAGCGCATTCGCGCCGCCATGAACGGCACTGCGTCCCAGCAGGTGAATCTGGCTCACCCCATTCCGGTCTTAATCGTCTATGCCACGGTGGTTGTGCTGGAAGACGGGCTGGTGCATTTCTACGACGATATCTACCGGCACGATGCTGCGTTGCAGCAGGCTCTTGCGAAGGGATATCCCTATCCGTTGTGAAAGCTACCAGCGCCGGACACTGCCCACGTCCACGTGGACGAAGTTAGAGTCGGGATAGTAACCGACTCCGCCGCGCGCCAGCCGCAGTGCCGCGTCCCGCACAGCCCGGGTCGGAACGCCCGGTAAACGGATGTCGATGGCCTCGGCCTGCATGTGAAGGCTGTGGACCGCGACTCCCGAATGCGCGCTGCGGGTGCGCAGGAATTCGTTGGTGGCCGGCGTGCGGTATCCGCAGATCACGTCGATCTCGCCGCCGGTATGGTTGAGGGACGCATTCAGGTCGTAGAGCAGGTCCAGCAGGCGGGGATCGAAATGGCGGACCTCTCCGGTGGGAATGTCGCGGAGAAAGCGGTCGACCGAAGTCAGTGCTTCCGGTATGTAATGATCGCCCCGGCGGTAAACGAGGTCGATTCGCTCGTTGGTGTGGGTGTTATAAAAACGAAGGCGGTACTCGCGTGGGGTGCGCTCCAGTGTATGTCCCAGCGGCGCGGCAAACAACAGCACGCCTAGCCACGCGGACCAGTGGCGCATTTCCGATTTCATCTTACATGCTCTGATTCTAATACGACTTATGCCGATCTAACTCGCCGCGGCCAAGATCGTCTTCAGGAGCGCGCTCACGCCGTTCCAGACAATCTGTACGCCGATACAGAGCAGTATGAACGAAGACAGGCGGATGACGATATTCATAGCCGTTTCGCCCAGAATTCGCCCGAATCGCTCGGCAAAGCGATAGAGCAGGTAGATGGTCAAGGCCAGGACCGAACATCCCAACAGCGTAGCTCCAGTCAGTACCCAGCCCACTCCGCTCTGGTGCGGCTGGTTTGCGCCTAGAGCGATGGCCACGGAAATCGACCCCGGTCCCACGGTCAGCGGCATGGTCAACGGATAGAAAGCGAGGCGGGATAGAGCGGAGGCTTCCGGCAGTTTCGACGGAGGTTCGGGCGCCCTTTCCCCATCCTCAGCCCGATTCAGCAGCTTCCATCCCGCGGCAACCAGCACTGTACCGCCGCCGACCTGAACCACTGGCAGCGAGATACCGAAGAATGCCAGTATGTGGGTGCCGATTAGGACCGAGACCACCAGCAGCGCAAAACCATTCACTGCAATTTTTCGCGCCAAAACCGCACGACTCTCGGTCGGGAGTCCCGCAGTGAGCGTCAGAAAGATTGGCACGTTCTCCGGCGAGTCGACGAGGGGAAACAACGCGCCGACGATCAGCAGAGAGGTTCCAATCAACGCGGAAATAGTGTGATACATGAGTGTCAGCGCAGGGCGTCGGCGAGTGGTCGTCTCACCAAAGGGGAGGCTTCGGCCGGGTTTTTTGTTGGTTACCGTCCCAACAAATACTGACGTGCACGCATCCAGTCTATTGAAAGCGAGGCGATCTGTCGCATGCAATATCAAACGATTAATCCATACACCGAAGAGCTGCTCCAAACCTTTCCAGAACATACGGACGCGCAACTGCAGGCGATCATTGTTCAGGCTGACGCGACCTACGAGAACGATTGGAGCGGGCGATCCCTGGCCGACCGAAAGGCCATCGTCAAGAAGGCCGCTTCGATTCTGCGCGAGAAGCGGAACGAGTTTGCCAGGCTCGTTACGTTGGAGATGGGAAAGTTGTTCGGGGAGGCGCAGGGCGAGGTAGATCTCAGCGCCGATATCCTGGACTACTATGCCGATAATGCCGAGAAGTTCCTGGCGCCGCACAAGCTGAACGTCAAGGAAGGCGAGGCGCTTGTCGAGAATGCCCCGATCGGCGTACTTTTCTGCGTCGAGCCCTGGAATTTTCCTTACTATCAGTTGGCCCGCGTCGCGGGACCGAACCTGATGGCGGGGAATACGCTGATCGTGAAGCATGCGCCCAACGTGCCGCAGTGTGCTCTGGCATTTGAGGCGCTGTTCCTCGATGCCGGCGCTCCCGTGGGCGCCTATGCAAACGTCTTTCTCTCCAACGAGCAGGCGGCGGCGGCGATTGCGGATCCGCGGATCAAGGGAGTCGCACTGACCGGCAGCGAGCGCGCAGGCGGTGCTGTTGCCGCCGAAGCCGGCCATGCTCTCAAGAAAAGCACCATGGAACTGGGTGGCAGCGATGCCTTCATCGTGCTGGACGACGCCGACATGGACACCGCCGTCAAATGGGGCTTCTGGGGCCGCATGAACAACACCGGCCAATGCTGTGTGGCCGCCAAACGGTTCGTTCTGCATGAGAAGGTCGCCGACACGTTCCTGGGCCGTTTCCAGAAGGAACTGGAGAACCTGGTTCCCGGCGATCCCATGGACCCGAAGACGACGCTCGGGCCGCTCTGCACAGCCGGCGCTCTGGAGTTGGTCCTGAAGCAGATCCAAACCGCGGTGGACGGTGGCGCGAAAGTTCTGGCGGGCGGGAAGCGCCTCGACCGCCCGGGATACTTCCTGCAGCCCACGATTCTGACCGATATCAGCCCCGATAACCCGACCTTCCATCAGGAGTTCTTCGCTCCCGTGGCCCTCATCTTCCGGGTCAAGAACGAGAAGGAGGCCATCAACCTTGCCAACGATTCCCCTTACGGGCTGGGCGGATCCGTCATCACCACGAATATCGAGCGGGGCAAGCGGATTGCGCGCCGGATCGAAACTGGGATGGTCTTCATCAACCGGGCAACCTGGACCGCGCCCGATCTGCCTTTCGGTGGCGTGAAGAACTCCGGCTATGGCCGCGAACTCTCTGATCTGGGCATCGGCGAATTCGTGAACAAGAAACTGATCCGAGTCGCATGATCCTGCGGAGCGCCGATATGTCCAAAATGTTGATCGCAGCACTCGGCGCCGTCCTCCTGGGCGGCGCACTCCAGGCGCAAGACTTGGGCCTGGAAGGGGAGACGGGCGTGTTCGTCACGCCCCTCGCCTACACCGTGTCCTCGCCATCGAACAATCTCGGAATGCCGGTACTTGGATTCCACTTCCTTGATGCCGGCAACGTGATCGGCACCTTCAGCAAGATCTCAGTCACCGAGGGTGCGTTTGGCCGCCTGGAGTTTGGATACACCCGTGACGTCCACACCACGGCTGACAGTCCGGCATTGAGTCCGCTCTGGCACCCCGGCTTCAACATCTTCCACGGGAAAGTGAATCTCATCCGCGAGAACGCGGGCAAGCACAAGTGGGTCCCCGCCATTTCTTCCGGCTTCCTGGTGCGCACACAGGTCCGCAACGTGGGCGGAGTCATTAACGGAAGGGATACACACAACGGCGATGTCTACATCGTAGCGAGCAAAACCCTCACTCAAGTTCCCGGTCTGCCTATCCTCCTGAGCGGCGGACTCCGCGGCACTAATGCGGAACTTTGGGGCATGGCGGGCAACGCCACCAGGTTCGAGGGACGGGCCTTCGGCGCGGCGGCGGTGGTTCTCAAAGGCCCGTTCCGGAGCGCCGTCGCTTTCGCGAGCGAGATCGCGCAACAACCGCCGCATCCGGAGCATCTGGGTGGGGCCGTGATTCCACCCACGCTGACCTATGCCGTGCGCGTGACGCCGATTCCCGAGCGCAAGTTCAATATAGATTTCGGCGTGGCGCAGATCGCAAACCACATCATGCCCGGCGTCGACTTGCAGGCGCGGCACCAGGTCGCCATGGGCATTTCCTACGGCTTCTAGCGGCCGCGGGCCCCGGTGACGTGAGGATGGGCAACTTCCACCAAACCGGCGCCGCCGTCGTTCTGGTTACGCTCACCCTGTCCATACAGTGCGGCGGAATGGCCACCGTCATCAATTGGGGGCTCGATCACCTCACGCGGAATGTGCACCGGCTCGGACCGGTGCGCTCCGCCGCGCTCATCGTGCGGTTCACTAGTGTAATGGTCGTCCTGCATATCCTGCAGATCCTGCTCTGGGCGGCGTTTTACCACTGGAAGTGCTTCCCCTCGTGGGAATCGGCTTTCTACTTCTCCACCGCCGTCTATTCCACGGTCGGATGCAACGACTTGTCTCTCCCGCGGATATGGCGAACCCTGGGACCGGTGGAGAGCGTTACCGGCGTGCTCATGTGTGGACTTTCTGCGAGCTTCCTTTTCGCAATCGTGACGCGGCTCGTCGACCGCGAGGTGCGGCTCACGCCGGAACTGGCGGCGCGGATCGGCGATCTGCGTTCCACGAACGGATCGGTCCAACAAAAGCTCCGCCCCTCGCCATCTACTCGGATGAGAGACCGCGGTGCCGGCGGCACCTAAGGAGATCTGCACTTTATGAGAATTCAGGAACGAATCTTGTGGCTTTTGCTGTCGCCGGCTCTCTTGTCTGCACAGGCCCCCTCAGAACATAGCTACATTCAACAGACTCCCGAACAATTGCAGCAGTTGGTCGCGCCGGTCGCGCTGTACCCGGATTCGCTGGTAGCGCAGATCCTGGCCGCCTCCACGTTTCCCGAGCAGGTCGTGGAGGCCGACCGTTGGGTGCAGGCGCATCCCGATTTGAAGGGCGACGCACTGGGGCACGCCGTGGACCAGCAACCCTGGGATCCCAGCGTCAAAGCGCTGACTGCGTTTCCATCCGTCCTCGGGAACATGGACAAGAATCTCGCCTGGACATCATCTTTAGGCGACGCCTATTATAACGAACAGGCCGAGGTGATGGATGCCGTCCAAACGATGCGACGGCGAGCCGAACAGGCCGGAAACCTGCAGACCACGCCGCAACAAACCGTGACTGCGCAAAAGTCCACCATCGTGATTGAGCCCGCAACGCCCGAGGTCGTGTACGTCCCCGCCTATGATCCGTGGCTGGTGTACGGAGATCCCATCGTGGCATGGCCGGAGTGGTACCCGTATCCCGGCATCTGGTATGAGGGCCCGTATCTTTCATGGGGAATCGGCTTCGATATCGGCTTCTTCGGCGGTTTCGGATGGGGATGGGGTCATTGGGGATTCGACTGGCATCATCGATACGCGGTTTACGACCACAACCGGTATTCCTCCCGCAGCACCACTTTTTACAACCGGAACAATTCTTACCGCGGTGAAGGCGCGCACGGCGAGCATTTCAACCAGCCGACGGGGAGGCCCTTCAACGGAGACAACCGCGCCGCTCGAGGATACGCCGAGCCCCGGGGCCAGAGCGGCGTGCGCTCGGGCGCCTTCAGCGATTTCGGACGTGGAGGAGAGGAAAGGGGCTTTTCGTCACGTGGGAGCTCCAGTTTTGGCGGCGGCCTGCATGGATTCGGTGGCGGAGGGCATGCCGGCGGCGGACGCCGGTAATCGAAATGGGAACGGGGAGAAGTGATATGTGGCGAACGAAGTTCGGCAAATTCCATTCGGCCAGCCTTGGTGGAACCGCGGTGGCCGCGATTCTCCTTTCGGCGTATCTGCCCAATGGTTGCATGGCGCAGGAGCACGGCGAGCGGACATTTTCCTCGGCGGAAGAGGCCGGCAGTGCGTTGTTCGCCGCGGCCGAGAGGAACGACGAAAAATCGATTCTCGAAATCCTGGGACCGGACGCTAAGGAAATCGTCTCCTCCGGGGACGAAGTCGAGGACGCCCAGAGCCGCGCGAACTTCGTGCGCCGGTACCGGGAAATGCACCGGGTGGTGAAGGAGCCCGATGGATTGATCCTGCATGTCGGCGCCGAGAATTGGCCCTTGCCTATACCCATCATGAATAAGGATGAAGCGTGGTATTTCGACACTGCGGCGGGCCGGAAAGAGATCCTGTACCGGCGAATCGGCCGCAATGAAATGTCGGCCATCCGCGTGTGCCAGGAGCTTGTGGCCGCGGAGAAGGCATACGAATCCACGCAGCACGAGTACGCCCGGAAAATCCTCAGCGACGAAGGGCAGCACAACGGCCTCTACTGGAAAACGTCCGACGGCGACGCTCAGAGCCCTATCGGGCCAATGATCGCATCGGCGGTTGCCGAGGGCTATGCCAGGCGCCCGGACGGCGCGCCCACGCCTTACCGCGGTTACTACTACCGCATCCTGGCCCGTCAGGGAAATAACAGCCCGGGCGGACCCAGGAGTTACATCGCCGGCGGCAAAATGACCGAAGGTTTCGCTTTCGTGGCCTACCCGGCGGAATACCGGTCCTCCGGCGTGATGACCTTCATCGTCAACCAGGATGGAGTTGTCTATCAGAAAGATCTCGGCGCGAAGACCGGTACACTCGCCAAAGTCATGCAGGAATACAACCCCGGCACCGGTTGGAAAAAGTCTGAGGATCAGGAGTGGCAGACCTCAGCTTACACACCGGTCGCCAGGTAGATGCGGTCCAACTCATTGCGGCAGCTTTCGACGGAGATCGCGAGCTTCAACCGGTTTCGCCATGCAGATCCAGGGCTTCGAGCCGTGCGAACTCCGCGGCGGCAGATTTCGCCGCCTTCCCGGCCTTGGCGAATGCCAGTTCTACTGGATCGCTTGGGTTTGTTTCGCCAAATCAATCGCGACGCAGAGCGTCGACGGCCTCCGCCAGTCTGGGCGCGTTCTGCGCTTCAAGGGGAATGATCTCGGCACCGTACGCCAAGCCGTCTTCGGATACCGCGCCCGCAATCACGCGATATTCCGCTGGTTTGAACCGCGTGAAGCTGTTCAATTTGCAAAAGGCGGCGCCGGGTTCCCGGTATTGCCGGATGATCCGGTCCACGTAGCTGCGAGTCACGCCGATTCGTTTGGAGCAGAAGTCCTCCCAGGTCACCTCCATCGCCCGGAAAAGTCTCTTCTCGCGGATTTCGAACAGGATTTCGGCATCGGCGACCGAACAGCGTCCCGCTACCAGGGCGAACGCCTGCCGGCGCCCCTCCTCATCCGCGATTCCACGATACCGGGCGGCCCCAAAGAACCGGCCTTCTGCGGACCGCCGAATCGGGCCTAACCGCCGCACAATCAGTGCCTCACGAAATTTTCCATTTCTTGTGAATGTCAAATTGCCTCCGGCGCAGATTGAGCGCCATAACAAGGTGTTGCTTGAGTAAGATAAGAGCAAGATGACGCATCCAGCGCCCTCGCCGGGAAAGGCCACCTCATCCATTCTCGCGACAGCGACTGCCGCATTCGCCATCGGGATCTTCATCGCGGACACCTTCACCCGCGTGGACATCGCGGTCGCCGTGCTTTACGCCGCTGTCGTGCTGATGGCCACTCGTTTTTTTCAGAAGCGCGGAGTCTTGGTTGTCGCGGTAGGGTGCGTCGGCCTGACAGTGTTGAGCTTCGTTCTGACATCTTCCAGCGGGCCGCAAACTATAGGGATCATCAACAGCTTCATCAGCATTCTGGCTATCGGGTTGACTACCTTCCTCGTTACGCGAAGCCAGACCCATTTATCCGAAGCGCGACGGGCGGAGCAGAAGTTCCGGGGTTTGCTGGAATCGGCGCCGGATGCGGTCGCGGTTGTGAATCGCGAGGGGACTATTGTCCTGGTCAATGCCCAACTGGAGGCGCTATTTGGCTATCACCGATCCGAAGTATTAGGGAACGCAATCGAAATGTTGATACCGGAGCGGTTCCGGAGCAAGCATCCGGAACACCGCACGGCTTTTGCTGCCGCCCCTCACCCGCGGCCGATGGGGTCCGGGTTGGAACTGTACGGCCTGCATAAAGATGGACGGGAGTTTCCGGTGGAGGTCAGCCTCAGCCCGCTCGCAACCGAGCAGGGCATGCTGATTTCCGGCGCTATTCGAGATATCACGTACCGAAAGCAGGTCGAGGAAAAGATTCGCCAGCGCGAAGAAGAACTGCGACAACTCATCGATGTGATTCCGCAACAAGTCTTTGTTTTCGATTCGGACTGGAACCCTCTTTTTGCGAACCGCCGGGAACTGGAATATACCGGCCTTACTCCGCAAGAGGCGCGGTCAAAAGACGCGGTTGCCAGAATCTTTCATCCGGAGGACCTGAAGAAGTTGGAGGGCGCTCGCGAGTGTGCACTTACCGATGGCGCCCCTTTCGAGATGGAGGCAAGAATACGGGGAAAAGAGGGCGGGTATCGATGGTTCCTGATCCGGGACAATCCGCTACGGGATGAGCAGGGACGCGTCCTGCGCTGGTATGGCACGCGTACCGACATCGAGGACCGAAAGAGGGCCGAGGAGAGGTTTAGACAAAGCGAAGCGGAGCTTCGAGAGATCGTAGACGCGATTCCACAACAGGTCTTTGTTTTCGACGCGGACTGGAATCCTCTTTTTGCAAACCGGCGCGAACTGGAATATACCGGCCTTACTCCGCAAGAGGTGCGGTTAAGAGACGCAGTGGCCAGCATCTTTCATCCGGAGGACCTGAAGAACTTACAGGCCGCTCGTGAGCGGGCGCACTCCGCCGGCGCCCTGATTGAAGTGGAGGCAAGAATACGGGGAAAAGAAGGCGGGTATCGATGGTTCCTGATCCGGGACAATCCGCTACGGGATGAGCAGGGACGCGTCCTGCGCTGGTATGGCACGCGTACCGACATCGAGGACCGAAAGAGGGCCGAGGCAGAGCATGATAGATTGCGCGAGTTAGAGGCAGATCTCGCGCATATGAACCGCGTCAGCATGTTGGGAGAACTGGCCGCCTCCCTGTCTCATGAGCTGAAACAGCCCATCGCCGCGGCCATCACAAACGCCAATACCAGCTTGCGATGGCTGAAGCGCGATCCGTCCGATGTGGAAGGAGCGCGTGAGGCGACATCGAGAATCCTGAACGATATGACGCGCGCCGCGCAGATCATCGACCGGCTGAGGTCCTTCTATCGGAAAGGCGCTCCACCCCAACGCGAGCTGGTGGATGTGAACGAACTCCTGCGCGAAATGCTCATGCTGCTGCGCACGGAAGCCAACCAGCACTCCGTTTCTATGCGCATGGAGCTTGCCAGCGGACTTCCCAAACCTCCCGCGGATCGCGTACAGATCCAGCAGGTGTTGCTGAATCTCATGCTCAACGGCATCGAGGCGATGAAGGGCGCTCGTGGAGAGCTGAGCGTGAAGTCGGAACTGGACCAGGATGGTCAACTGATCCTCTCGGTGAGTGACACCGGGGTGGGTCTGCCTAGTGAAAATGCGGACCAGATCTTCACTGCATTCTTCAGCACCAAGCCACAAGGCAGCGGCATGGGGCTAACGATCAGCCGTTCCATTGTGGAGGCGCATGGCGGCCGTTTGTGGGCGGCCGCCAACCCGGAACGGGGCGCAACTTTTCATTTCACGCTGCCGACCAAGGTCGAGGCGGACACCTGATGGCGGCGGAGCATTCTACGGTATTCATCATCGACGATGACGCCGGCATGCGCGCCGCGATCGAGGGCTTGCTGGAATCGGTGGGGCTGCCTTCCGAGTCCTTTGGGAGCGCGCGCGAATTCCTCGACAGGCAGCGCGCCGGGGGACCCTGTTGCCTGGTTCTCGATGTGCGGCTTCCCGGCGAAAGCGGCCTGGATTTTCAGCGGAAGCTGGCCGAGGCGGGCGTCGAAATCCCGATTGTCTTCATCACGGCCCATGGTGACATCCCAATGTCCGTGAAGGCCATGAAATCCGGGGCGATGGAGTTTCTCACTAAGCCGTTCCGCGATCAAGACCTGCTGGATGCGATCCAGCAGGCGCTCGAACGCGATCGCGCGCGCCGTCAACAGGAGTGCGAGCTGGCCGATCTGCGCAGGTATTATGGTCTGCTGAGCGGGCGGGAGCGCGAGGTCATGCAACTCGTGGTCTCGGGCATGCTCAACAAGCAGATTGCTTTCGAGCTGGCGACCAGCGAAATCACCATAAAGATGCATCGCGGCCATATCATGCGGAAAATGCAAGCCGGATCGTTTGCCGACTTGGTCAGAATGGCGGAGAGGTTAAAGCTCCCTTCCCGGCGGTGAGACGCCTGACGCGGGACAACTATACCAAAGTATAGCTGGCGCGGCATAGTTGGCTCCTTTAGATTACTGGTATGCGCAACACTCCATTCGTCGCAATTGTAGATGACGACGAATCAGTTCGAGGCGCCCTACGGGGCCTCATGAAGGAAGCGGGGATCGAGGCGCGGGACTTCGCATCGGCGGAAGATTTCCTGAATTCCGAGGTGCTGAGGCAAACCGGGTGTCTGATTGCGGACATCCGGATGCCGGGCATGTCCGGGCTGGAGCTGCAGCATACGCTGAATGCCAAGGCTTGCCGGATACCCACCATCTTCATTACGGCACACGGCGACGAAAAGATCCGCTTGCAGGCGATGCGGGGGGGCGCAGTGGAGTTTCTGTCAAAGCCATTCGACGATGAAGTCCTGCTCGATAGTGTGCGGGCAGCTCTGGGGACGTGACGACACCAGAAGAGATGGCGACGAGGCCAGGAGGGGGAGGTGGAAGCTTTCGGAACATCCGATTTCGGACGAAATGAGACGGAGAGTCGCCGGTTCCAGCAGATCATAGGTAACAGCCCGGCGCTCCAGTCCGTGCTCGAACAAGTCGAGCTGGTCGGTCCCACGGATTCCACCGTCTTGGTGCTGGGAGAAACCGGCACCGGCAAGGAACTGATCGCGCGCGCCGTTCACAATGTCAGCTCGCGCTGCGGACGTCCCTTCATCAAACTGAATTGTGCCGCAATTCCTTCCGGTCTGCTGGAAAGCGAGCTCTTTGGGCATGAGAAAGGCGCTTTCACGGGAGCGATTACACAACGGATTGGCCGTTTCGAGGCGGCGCACGGGGGCACGCTGTTTCTGGATGAAATCGGCGACGTGCCCCTGAACCTGCAGTCGAAGCTGCTGCGGGTATTGCAGGAAGGGGAGTTCGAGCGCCTTGGCAGTACCTACACCCGTCGCGGGGATGTACGTATAGTCGCGGCGACCAATCAGGACCTTGCCGGCCTGGCCGCTAAAAAGCTGTTCCGAATGGATCTCTATTACCGGCTCAACGTGTTTCCGATCGCCCTTCCTCCGCTACGCGGACGCCGGGACGACATTCCCTTGCTGGTAAGGCATTTTGTTGACACATGCTGCGCCCGCATGTCGAAAGAGATCCGGGGGATTTCGAAAGAAGCGATGGAATCTCTGATGCGCTACTCGTGGCCGGGAAACATTCGGGAGTTGCAGAACTTCATCGAACGGGCGGTTATCCTGACCGCTGGCAAAACGCTGCAACTGCCCCCGCTGCCATCCCTGCTGCCGAGTTGGAAGGAGGCGGCAACCATCGAGGACGCGGAGCGGTACCACATTCTGCAGGCGCTGGAGGAGTGCAATTGGGTGGTGGGTGGCAAGTATGGTGCGGCAGCGCGTCTGGGTTTGGCACGCACAACCTTGACAAGCAAAATGCAAAAGCGTGGGATTTCGCGTGAAAAGGCGCAGAGTCGATTCGCAGTGTGACGGAGGATCACGTGGACTGGATGATGACGGACAATCTTAGGCAAGGTGAGATGCTGCGGGAATTCCACACGCAGCCGAAAGCGCGCGACGCGGTTCAAGATCTGGCGCGTTCCCTTGAAGTTCTGGCAAAAGAACTGGCCGGACGCCAGAAAGCCGCGCACGGAAACGCCGCCTCTTTTTCCGTATTCCTGGAGGGCACACCACGCGAACTGCATCCGATCTTGTGGGACGCCGTTAACCGGATTGCGGGAGAAGCGCTCCGCAACGCGTTCCGTCACGCGCGCGCGCAGCAAATCGAAGTGGAAATCCGGTACGACCCGCGGCACCTCCGCGTCCGCGTGCGGGACGATGGAGTCGGTATTGATGCGGGTGTGCTCAGAGAGAAAAGGCGCGCCGAACGTTGCGGTTTGAGTGGAATGCGCGACCGCGCGAAGCGGATCGGCGGACAACTCGAGATCTGGACCCGGCACGGAGCGGGGACCGAGGTCGAGTTGACTGTCCCCAAGGTGGGACCGGCGATCTTGTCGCCGGACATTTCGCGGGCTGGTGGCAGCTGACCAGCAAGTGGATCGCCGCTCCCGCCGTTACGCCGCCCGGCGCGTGATGCTGGGAGCGATTTGCGATGCAGAGGGAAATTCCAGGACGGCCGATCCGGCCCTCCTGGACGAGCAAACCATGCACCGCGGCAGCTCGAACCCCGAAGGTAGGTCGGTCTGGAGGCGCCCCAATGTGGAACGAGTCGCCGCGAGCACGGCTTGCTTGTGGGGGCTATCCGGCCACTCCTCCACGACATGCAGCCGGTAGTGCTCCATCTTGATCGACTGCGCGATCCGATTCTCCTGCCTCATGCCGCCTCCGCCAATCCTTGTTTGGCCGGCGGCATGTCGATCACTTCCGCCCCTGCCGTCCCTTCCATCAGCAGGATTGGGACTGACAACAAGTCGATCAGTTCGACGAGCGCCGGCGTGATGGCCTGAGTGGGCATTCGCCGCAGGATCTCGGCGGTGTCCGTCAACGGCGTGACCGAGTGCCGTCGACCGTTCTGTTCGCTCCTCTTCATCGATCCCTCCACTATCCCCTAGAGTCAGCTTACGGCCCACCACGCCTACCGCAACGATGAGATCTGCGGCCGGCATTCGGCGCTTAAATGCGGATGCGGACGTGCCGGGCCAACCGCATCGCATCGGCCTTCGTGACATTCGGATGGACGGCCTCGATGTCCGCCAGGAAGCCGGCCGGGACCGGTTCCTTGCCCAGCCCGATAATGTGAATGCCCCGCAGCGGAATGCCGTGGCGCACAAGGTATCGCGCCACCGAATCGGCCCGCCGGCGGCTCAACCCGAGGTTATACTCGGCCGTGCCGACAGAATCGGTGAAGCCGACCAGCTCGAACACTACGCGGGGCGTCGATTGCGCCTGCTGGACGAGGGCGTCCAGTGCCGTCTCATCGGTCTTGCCCAGATTGCTCTTGTCGAAGCCGAACGTGACCTCCGCGGTGGCCACCAGCGAGTATTTCATGGCATTGTCCAAAGCCGTAATCGAGGCGGAATTGGCGGCAATCGCTGACTGTTCGGTCTTGATGGCGGACTGATCCTGCTCCGCAAGCTGATTGGCCCGGTCGGCCGCTTCGTTCGCTTTTTGGGCGGTGGAAGCGACCTCGGCCACCTTGGCGTCGGTGGACCCCAACTTCTCTTCCACGGGGGAGATATCGGTAGCCTCCTTGTCGGCCTGCGCATTGGTTTTGGCGTCGAGTGCGGTAACCTTAGCTTCGACCGGGGCCATCTGCTGTCTCACATAGGTCTTAGTGGCGCAGCCGAAAGTGACTAGCACGGCGGGAAGGAAGGCAATAAATTTCAGTATTGATCTGTTCATGATGTCCTCCCAATTGGGGCGCGGCGCATCGACTCCCCCGTATGAGAAGACCCCGCGGCAGAGGAAAATGTTGGTCGGCGGTGGTTGGATCTGCAGCTTCAGAGCCAGTTGCGCCGAGCGGGGTCCGCCGATTCGATACAGCGGATTGAGGCCGCCATTCTGGCCGCCTGATCCCAGCGAGGCTCCCAGCATCTGCGTCGATTGGCCGAATAGAGGAGACGTGAGATAGTTCGTCGGGGGGCCGAAATTGCGGTGGTTGAAGAGGTTGAAATAATCGCTCGCGCGTTCAGAGTTGTCCGAGCACCCTCGCCAACCGGTCAGGGATGGGTTCTGCCAGGTAGACCACTTCTCCGCCGTCGGCCTGCAACAATACCGTAGGCGCCATGCCCCAGCGGCTGTTGTCGTAAACGTGGACGAAATCCATCTCGCGAATCGCGCGAGGCAAATTGCCGATGCTCGATTCATATATCGCTTTCAGCAGCGACTCGGGAGCGCTATGCCCGCCGGCGTCGGCGCGCATTTTTCACGGGTTCCAGATGCATAGAAAAAATCCCGGAGGGCCAGGTGTCGCATTTCGGTCGTGAACCCCGCGTGTTTCGCCATCGCTGCCTGCTCAAAAGTGATGCTGCTCCTAAGCGTGGTTTCGAACGCGCAACTGGCTCGCCGATGGACGTGCTCCAGCACGAACGACTCGAATAGAAGATTGACGCGATCGCGGACTTCACGCGGAATTTGGAGGTAGGAACCCTGGTTCAATGCAGCCGCGTGATCATCGGCATTGAAGAAGTCGACGCCAAACCCCGAAACGGGGAAGGCTTTGGACTTGCCGCCGCCCGGCGGACCTCTACTTGCCGGTCTGTGGACGCCTATCGCTGGGGCGATCCTGGCCATCGACGAGGTGTGGATCGCGTTCTCGCAACCGGCCGATGCGTGGGCTCACATCCTGCTGGCGCTTCTCGGAGCCGGACTGGCTCTGCTCGGCCCGGGCGCATGGTCGATCGATTCCCGTCTCTTTGGAAGGAAGCGTATCGATTTGCGGGACCGGAATCGGGGACGGTAGATTTGCTTTGTTGCCCTCTAAAGTGTGAGGCTCTCCCTCAACTATCCGGCACGACATTCAACTCCATTTGGGGTTGGCCGAAGAAAAAAACAGTTCCAAAATCAAATCAGCAAGAGAGAGGAACTGTTAACCGTGAGCGTAGTTAACATCCGTTCGGTTCCACATTTCCGGTCCGGTATCCACATCCGGACGGCGGAACCCCGCCTCGCGGCGGGATGCCGTAGCATGCCAAGCGCACACGGAAAGGAGTTCGACCCCTTCTGGCTGGACACCGTGAATCAGTGTCTCTGGCGGCGCTGCCGCGGTGGCGATGACGAGCGCATCCTTCTGAAACCAAAAGCGTTCGACATGCTGAGATGTTTGGTAGAACACGCGGGGAGGCTGGTGACCCAGGAACAGCTCCTGGAGGCTGTCTGGCCCGATACCCACGTCCAACCCGAGGTTCTGAAGCGGCACATGTTCGATATCCGGAATGTACTAGGGGACGATCCCAAGTGCCCGGCCTACATCGAGACCTTGCCCCGGCGTGGATACCAGTTCATCGCGCCGGTACGAAGCTGCGGGTCGGCGCAAGCGGCCTTTGCCGATTTCCCGGCACCAACTGGGCTCGTGGGAAGAGACCGCGCTCTGGCTGATCTGCGGGCTTATCTTGGGAGGACGTTCGAAGGCTCCCGGCAGATCGTTTTCGTCACCGGCGAGGCTGGAATCGGGAAGACTGCTCTGCTGGACGAGTTTCAGCGGCAGGCCGCCGCAGGCACGCCGGTCCGCATCGCCCGGGGGCAGTGCGTGGAAGGTTACGGCGGCAAGGAACCGTATTACGCAGTGCTGGAGGCGGTGAGTGGTTTGTGCAATGGCCCGGAGGGAGAATCGGTAGTCCGGATCCTGGCCGCGCAGGCTCCTACGTGGCTGGTTCAGTTCCCGTCGCTGGTGACCAGGGAACAACGCGAAATGCTGCAGCGCGAAATCCAAGGCACGACTCGCCAGAGAATGCTGCGTGAGATCGTAGAGGCGCTGGAGACGATCGCTTCGGAGATTCCGCTGCTGCTGGTGCTGGAAGATCTCCATTGGGTGGACCCCTCGACGGTCGATTTCATTTCCGCTTTGGCGCGGAGTCGAAGCGATGCAAAGCTGATGGTGATCGGCACGTACCGGCCGGCCGACTTTGCTCTTTCCGGCCATCCGTTGAGAAGCGTTGAGCCCGATCTGCTAGTTCACCGGCTGTGCCACGAACTGGTTTTGGAAGGCCTGAAAGAAGCGGACATCGGTGCGTATCTGGCGGCCGAGTCGGTGGACGGCACCGTTCCGGAGGGTCTCGCCGCATTGCTCCACGAGCATTCCGATGGGAATCCACTATTTATGGAGGCTGCGCTGGAGCACTTGACTGGGCGCGGCCTTGTGTCATTGGAAGGTGGACGATGGCAGCTCCAGGCTCCAGTGGAGGAAATCGACCTGGAAGTGCCGGAGCGCCTGCGCCGGATGATCGAATTGCAGATCGACCGGCTGAGTGGGGCGGAGCAACGGGCTTTGGAGGCCGCCTGCATTACGGGGAACTCGTTCACTGCGTCGGTCACCGCGTCCGCGGCGGATACGAAGCTGGAGGATTTTGTCGGGCTGTGCGAAGGGTTGGAGCACCGGAATTATATTGTGCTTTCGGCGGACGCGCAGGAATTCCCGGATGGTAGTGCCTCCCGGCGCTACCGGTTCGTCCATGCGCTGTACAGCGAGGTGCTGTACCGGCGGCAGTGGCCCGGTCGCCGAGCGAAGCTGCACCTGCAGATCGGTGAGCGGTTAGAGGCGCTATGCGCGGCGCGGCCGGGCGAAGCTGCCGCCGAGTTGGCGCACCATTTCGAAGAGGGCGGCGATGCGGAACGCGCCGCCAAGTACCGGCAGCTTGCAGGGCGGCGCGTTGAGGTTCGGCCTCTGGTGGAGATTCCGGACCGCTCGCGGCGCGAGTCTTTGCCACCGACCTTCACCCTCACACTGGCCGGGGCCGGCTTCTAAGTCCAGGCTGCCGCTTAGATCCTCATTTGCCGGCTTTAAGGAGCGGTCGCCCTCGTCCGCCTTCCAAAGGCTGTTCCAGTGGCCGCGGGTGCGGTGAGAGCTCACGCTTGACAGAGGTTCAGTTCCGCCGGGGAACTGAGGGAAAGGGATGCCTATTTGCCGGCATTCAGAAATGCGATCAAATTGGACATCTGCGCTTCGCCAAAGCGCGGCCAGGGAGTGTTTTGGGCCTTCATCCGGTCCAGCATCTGTGGGCCGTGGCTCCAGAGCACCGAGACCATAGTCGCTCCGCTGAATGTCTTGGGGCCGAGGGCCGGCGCGCCGCTTGCCGCGTTTTCGTGGCAGACGGCACACCGTTTGGCAGCGAACACGCGGCGTCCCGTCGCGGCATCGCCTGCGTTTTCGAAGAACTGGCCGGCCCAGAGATAGCTTGCGATCTCGCGCATCTCTTCGGCCGTCAATTGCGGCGGCGCGGAGGCCATGCGGGGCTGATGGTTCCACATGGCGGCGGCGATATCGGTCAGCGTCTTGCCCTTCAATCGTCCGGTGAGCGCTGCGCTTTCCCGGTGACATCCCGCGCACCCCTTGGATTGAAACAGGGCCTCGCCTCCGCCGCCGGAACTGATCTCAATCCGCGCGGCGGTCTGTGCCTGGGGAAGATTGCGCAGGTAGACCAGCATGTCCGTCAGATCCTGCGCGGTCAGTTCGGGCCATTTCAGATTGAGTTTGGTGAACGCCTCGCGCATATTGGCGCCGTGATTCCACATGGCGGCGGCGAGCGCGATCGGCTGGCCGATCGCTTCCGGTTGGGTAATCCGGCGGGCCGCCGGGTAGTTATGTTGAATCCAGCCGTGGCAT
>Ga0335078_10003696_pt1 | contig 22743 bp, 16 predicted proteins | sample Lox_Sample_32_FD_206711 | JGI IMG/M metagenome (GOLD analysis project Ga0335078, IMG submission 206711) | Soil microbial communities from Loxahatchee National Wildlife Refuge, Florida, United States - Lox_Sample_3.2 | ecosystem: Environmental > Terrestrial > Soil > Wetlands | place: USA... | reverse complement strand
TGTCTTCGCCGGCGTCGGTTCGGGCAACGACAACATGGACTCCGCGCCGGGCGGGCATGGAGATAGACGGGTCACGGACATCGCGTGCGACCTGATCCCCGTCAACGAACAGCGAAATTCCGGCCCCTCCGCGTGCGGCAGCCAACACGGGGACGGCCTGTTCGGACCGCGGGATGGTCGGGTCCAGATAGAAAACCTGCCCATTCACCGGGAAAAGAATGCGGACTTTTTCTCCTTTGCCGAGGAGGCTCTCCATGAGTAGTGACTCTCGCGTCGCCGGGCCAGCGTGGAATGCATCCGGATCCGGGACCTGTTCAGGGTCGCGGAAGTACTCCATGCGGACGGACGGGCTGAGGTTGGTGGCGCGCTGCCCGGTCAGAGTGTCGATGCGCGCTTCGACCACCCCGGCAGGCCTTCGAAACTCCTCGTCGTCCGACTGTAGTTTTTTCAATACGTCGACAACGAGCTGCGTCGGCACGATGCTCCCTGTCTTGTTGATCACTGTTCGGCCGTCGAAGTTCCCTGCCCACGCGCCCACCGTGTAGCGTGGCGTAGCGCCGAGACACCAGAGGTTGGTGAACTCACTCGAGGTGCCTGACTTGAACATGGCCGGGAACGGAGTCCGGAAATACGTTCGGGTCCCGAACCCTGTGGCCCGGGCCGCCGGGTCCGAGAGGATATTGCAGGTCAGCCACGCAGTGAAAGGAGAGTATATTCGCGAGGCGCCGTGGGATTGTCCGGCAGCCAGAAGAATGTCAGGGAGAGTGCCGCCTCGAGGGAATACGCTGAAGGCGCGCGTCAGCTCCAGAAGAGAGACCTCGGCGTTGCCGACTGCGATTCCCAGTCCGTAGCGTGACCCCGCGTCCTCGGGGAGCGCAAAGCCGAGTGAGCGCAAATGACGAATGAATGAATCCAGACCGAGGCGCGACAGAGCATAGACAGCGGGCACGTTCAGGGAGCTTGCAAGCGCGGTACGCAGACGAACCACCCCATGACTTCGCCTGTCGAAGTTGGAAGGCCTATAGGTTTCGTCGTCCCGCGAGGCGAACTCGATGGGGCTGTCGGGGAGCAACGTGGCGGCTGTCCATCCGTTTTCGATGAGCCGTGCGTACAGGAACGGCTTGAGCGTGGACGCACTTTGGCGCCTGATGAGCACTCCGTCGACCTGCCCCGAATGCGCGGTGTCCGCAAAGTTGCGAGAGCCTGCCCAGCCGATGATTGCTCCGCTTGCGTTGTCGATGGCCACCACTGCCGCATTCGTGACGCGCGCGGACGCGTAGCGGTCAAGGTAGAACCTCACCCTCTCCTCGATAAAGGAAGTGAGCTCGCTGTCCAGCGTGGTCCTGAGCTCCCCATGCTCCGCGCGCAGGTCACCCTTTCGAAGTCGCTCAGTGACGAACCTGCTGAAATGCGGGGCGCGCACCGGAGGTCGCGCGGAGCGCACGGAAAGCACCGCCCGGCGGATCTCCTCCGCGCTCACGCCGAGGCCTTTGCTCGCCGACGCTTCGGTTGCGGCGCGGATGAGCTCTTCAGGACGATCAAAGGGATCGTAGAGCTTCGGGTTTCGCGGAATGATCCCAAGGACCAGGAGCTGGGTCGAATCAAGCTCTGAGAGGTCTTTGCCGAAATAGGTCCACGCAGCAGCCCCCACGCCTTGCGTATTGCGGCCAAAGGGTACCGAGTTGAGGTACAGGGAGAGAATGCGATCTTTGGGGAGACGCGACTCGATCTGCAGGGCGCGAAAGACTTCCACGATCTTCCAAGGAAGGCTGTGCGGGTGCGGCGAAATGATCCGGGACAGCTGCATCGTAATGGTTGAAGCCCCTGACCGAGGCCCGCCCTGAACGAGCGCATCGAGAGCCCGGACTACGGCCAGCGGATCCACCCCCGGATGGGAAAAGAACCTCTCATCCTCCAGCCTGACGAAAAGCTCTCGACACTCCGCAGGGATATCCCGCAGTGAGAGCGTCTCGCGAAAGCTTCCATCCCTGCCAGCGACAAGGGAGAGAAGGATTCCCGAACGGTCAGTGATTCTCGTACCGGATGGATCTCGGAGAAACTCATCGAGTGCCGGCCAGGGCAGCCAGAAGGGGATTGCGCTGACAATGACGAGAACGCCGAGCAGGACGGACGCCCGAAGGAAGAGATGTCCCCTCAGGATCATGAGCCTTCTTCTACCATAGGAACCGCTCTTCTTGACACCCCCCATCGCTTGCCGTACTTTAGCTCACCATGACCGGAGCTGAGCTGAAACAAAAATACATCGGTTTTTTCAAGGAAAAGGGACACGCTGAAATCTCGGGCAAATCACTCATTCCTGAGAACGACCCGACGGTGCTCTTTACGACCGCTGGGATGCATCCGCTCGTTCCCTACATCCTGGGGGAGCCGCATCCGGCCGGCAAGCGTCTCGTTGATGTTCAGAAATGCATTCGCACGGATGACATCGAAGAGGTCGGCGATCCGTCGCACCTCACGTTCTTCGAAATGTTGGGAAACTGGTCCCTGGGCGACTATTTCAAGGACGATGCAATTCGGTTCTCCTATGAGTTCCTGACCTCTGGGAAGTGGCTCGGCTTTTCCCCTGATGTTCTCTCGGTCACGGTGTTTGCGGGTGACGATGAGGTGCCTCCCGACAACGAAGCCGCAGGCATCTGGAAAAAAGTAGGAATACCGGAGAGTCGAATCCATTTCCTCCCCCGCAAGGACAACTGGTGGGGCCCCGCTGGGCAGACCGGACCTTGTGGACCCGACACAGAGATGTTCATCGACACGGGAGCGCCGGCGTGCGGACCTTCCTGCAAGCCGGGATGCCCCTGCGGCAAATACTTCGAGGTGTGGAACGATGTGTTCATGCAGTACAACAAGACTGCAGACGGCAAATACCTCCCCCTTGCGCAGAAGACCGTCGACACCGGCATGGGAGTCGACCGGACCATCGCTATGCTCCAGGGCAAGAAGACCGTGTTCGAAACCGAGCTTTTCTGGCCGGTGATCGAGAGCATCGCGGGGATCACAGGAAAGCGCTACGGGACCGAGCCCGCGGCAGACACCTCCTTCAGGATCATTACGGACCACGTCCGCGCGGCGACTTTCATCCTTGGTGACGACAAGGGAGTCAAGCCTTCCAACCTTGGCCAGGGCTACATCCTGCGGCGTCTCATGCGGCGCAGCATCCGCCATGGACGCAAGCTCGGCCTGGAGGGCGGGTTTCTCGGCAAGCTGGCAGGCGTCGTTGTAGAGATCTATCGCAACGCCTACCCCGAGCTTGCTGACCGGGCCTCCATGATCGGGGCGGAGATGGGACTTGAAGAAGAACGGTTCTCCGAGACGCTCCAGAAGGGAGAGAAAGAGTTCGAGAAACTCCTCCCGAATCTCTTGAAGAACCCTCAGAAGACCATCCCCGGCCGTGTGGCCTTCCGGCTCTATGACACGTACGGCTTCCCGATCGAGATCACCGAGGAGCTGGCCCGGGAGAACGGCATGGCCGTGGACAGGAAAGGCTTCGAGGAGGCGTTCGAGAAGCATCAGGAGCTGTCCAAAGCCGGTGCGGAAAAGACGTTCAAGGGTGGGTTGGCGGATCATTCGGAGATGACAACGAAGCTCCACACTGCCACGCATCTGCTTCACCAGGCCCTTCGAAGCGTGCTCGGGAACCATGTTGCCCAGAAGGGGTCGAACATAACCGTGGAGAGGCTGCGCTTCGATTTCTCCCACCCTCAGCCGATGACAGAGGAGCAGATACGCAAGGTGGAGGCGATCGTCAACGAGCAGATCAACAGAGACCTTCCAGTGAAAATGGAAGTGATGACGCTCGAGCAGGCAAGGGCAAGCGGAGCGATCGCACTTTTCGGAGAGAAGTACGAGGAAAAGGTGAAGGTCTACTCCATCGGAGATTTCTCGAAGGAAGTGTGTGGTGGCCCTCACGTGGAGCACACCGGAGTGCTGGGGAAGTTCACCATACAGAAAGAGCAGTCATCGTCGGCTGGAATACGCAGGATTCGAGCAGTGCTCGATGGCAACGGGAAGGCTTAGCGCTCCCTATCGGCGAGACGCCCTTCGATCCAGCCGATATAGCGGTCACTGCTCGCTTCTGAAGGTTGCTGTTTCCTCCCTTCACCACCTCGAAGCCTTCAACGAGAGACTCGGCCGCCACGGCCCGCTGATCTCGAACATCGTGACCTCGACTGCCATGACACGCGAAATCGTTGATTGGGAGAGTCCGACGGTAGGCACCGACGCACCGTCTCATCCTGGCTGGCAGAGATTGCCGGGCGGGTCAGACCCGCAGTCATGAGACAGGGGGGATCGGGCTAGAGGCCCTTCTGTAGCTTCTCCAGGAGCTCAGCCACGCCGAGGTTCTTCACACCCATGCGCTGCGCTCGTGTGAGCACTTCCAGCGCTTTGTCCTTTTTGTCCAGCGCAAGCCAGGACTGCGCGATCTCCAGGTAGAGCCTCGGATTCTTGGCGTCATTCACGAGCAGCCCAGAGAGGCTCTCGATTGCCTCGAGGTAGTTGCCCTTCTCCTTGTTGATGAGCGCAAGCCCAAGCACGGCGTAGCTGTCAAACTCGATGTTCAGAGCCTTGCTGTAGTAGTCCTTGGCAGTGTCCAGGTCGTTCATCGCCCGGTAGGAATCCCCGATTCGCGTCAGGATGACCTTGTTGTCCGGGTCGGCTGCGAGGATCTTCTGCCAATAGAACAGCGATTCCTGCGGGTCATTCATCCCGCGGTAGCAATCCGCCAGCCCGAAAAGGGCGTAGAAGTTATTGGGCTGGATCTCCAGCGCCTTCTTGAAATACGGGATTCCTTTCTCGTAGGTCTTGAGCTTTCGATAGCAGTTCCCGATGGAGGTGAGCACCCAGATGTTCTTGGGATCCTTCTCGTGCATGCGCTCCCAATACGTGAGAGCCTCCCGGTATTCCTTCAGGTCGAAGTGCAGGTAGCCAAGGCCGGTGAGGGCATACGGGTTGCCCGGATCGATTTCCAGGATCTTGTGGTAGATCTCCTTGGAACGGTTGAAGTCCAGGACCTTGCGGTACGCGTCGGCGATGCGCGTGAGCACGGTCACGTCGCTGTCTCCCTGCGCAAGGTACTTCTCCCAGATCTCGATGGCACGGTGGAACTGCTTCAGCGAGCGATAGCTGTCGGCAAGCCCGACAAGCGCGTACTTGTTGCCAACATGGTAGCCGAGGCATTCCTCGTAGTATCTGATGGCCTCGTGGTACGACTTTCGCTTGCGGGCCGCGTCCCCCATGCCAACCAGCGCATAATTGTTTTGCGGCTCAACCTCGAGGATCCGGCGGAAGTTCTCTTCCGCCTCCGCTATGTGATCCTCCTTGAGGAGCTGGTAGCCCCTCTTGGAAAGCTCGGATATCGATACTTGTATCGGTTCCGACATTTTGTTCTCACTGCTCATGTCGTACCCGCTTTCTTCTCCTCTGACAGCCATTGTTTCATCACCTTCGCAATTCTTTCGATCAAGGCCGCTTTCTTTTCAGGACAGGGGGCGAGCCAGTACGCCCGAAGGGCCTCCAAGGGCCTTCCACCGTCTGCAAAATGGTCCCCGATCCTGATCAGGCCATCTGAATACTTCGTCGCAACGAAAATCTTCTCCGCGAGACGGAAATCCCCCTTGTTGAAAAGCTCGTTTCCTTTGCGGATGAGAGCAACTCTCTGCTCTTTGCTGATCCGCGCGCTCGTTCCCTGAGTTGTCTTGAGAAAGCCTCGCTGCGGCAACTTTTTCAGGATATCCTGAGCGCTCATGCGTTAGTGACATTTCCTACAGTTTCAAGATACCTGTTTCGTCAACCAGAGTAAAGGACTCGCATCTCCCGCGGGCCCGTGGGCCGGCCACGTTAACCAATCTGCCCCTTCGTTGACATCTCTTCATCGGCACGCGAATACGAATCGTGAAGGCTTTTCCCGAGCGCCTTGAAAGCCGCCTCAACGATGTGGTGGCTGTTGCGGCCCCGCCGTGCGTCCACGTGGAGGCTGATGCGGGCCTGCGCGGTCAGCCCGTCGAAGAACTCACGGAGGAGCCAGAGATCGAAGCCGCCTGCCTGCTTCTGGGGGAGACGAACGCGCCACACGAGGGTTGGCCTGCCGCACACATCGATCGTAACTTGAGCCAAAGCCTCGTCCATCGGAATGACAGCGTGGCCGAAGCGCTTCACCTGTCCGGTCTTCGCAAGCACGGCGGTGAAGGCTTGCCCAAGGACAAGGCCGACGTCTTCTACGAGGTGATGAGGGTCCACCGCGAGATCGCCTTTGGCGTTCACGTCGAGGAAAAACCTTCCATGAAATGCCATGCTGGTGAGGAGGTGATCGAAAAAAGGCAGGCCGGTGCGAACCTGCCCTCCCCCTGGCGAGTCCGGGTCCAGCGTCAGGGAGATATCGGTCTCGCGCGTCGTGCGGTCGATCTTCACTTTCCGAGATGACACGGCGTCTTCCACACACCAATTGTAGTGATAGGGAAGTGAAAATCAATACCGCTGAGTCTACTCTCTTTCGTGCAGCAGCACCTTCAGTTGCTTGATCTCGCTCACGAGCCGGTCGCGCGTCAGGTCACGAAACCTCTTGGGCACCATCTCGCGGCTCGTGCATTCCAGCACAGCCACCAGGTTCTGCAGCTCGATCTCGTGAGGGTAGGCCGGAGGCATGAAATCCTGGATCGTCTCTTCCAGGTCTCCCTTCGTGATGAACACGTGATTGTTCATCGCGGAAAGGAACTTGGCGCGAATAAGGACCGACTCGAGGTCTGCACCGGAGAACTCGTATTTGTACTTGCGAAACAGCTCTGCCGCGTTGACCTTCTGCATGCGCAGGGAGAGTTTTTTCACCAGGGTGCTGAAAAGGTCTTCCTTCTCCTCGATGTTCTCGGGATAGAAAAGCGCCAGGTGCTCTTCTGCCCTGCCCTGGCGCTTGAGGTCGATCGGGAGCAGATCGGGTCTGCACGTGATCAGGAACCAGATGATCTTCCCACGGTACTCCGTGTTGCCCATGAATGAGGCGATCTGCGCGAAGATCCTGTTGCTCGTTCCCGAGTCCCCCTCCTGGTTTCTGTCCCCCAGGAACGCATCAGCCTCATCGATCATGACGCCCACAGGCGCCATCGCCTTCAGGATATTGAGGATCTTCTCCAGGTTCGACTCTGTCACCCCTTGCCACTTGGACCGGAAGTTTCGAAACTTCACCATCGGAATCCCGATCTCCCCGGTGAAGGCGCTGACCATGAAGCTCTTTCCCGTCCCGACGGGGCCGGAAATGAGGTAGCCCATGGGCAGGACGTCGAAGCGACTCTCACGGATGGCCTTTGCGGCGCTGCGAAACCGCTTCTTTACGAAGTCGTGGCCCGAGACAGCGGCCAGGTCGTGCTCACTCTCGATGAACTCCAGCAAGCCAACGGCCTCTGCTTCGATGATCTGCTTCTTCTTTTCCTTCAAATAGGAAAGGCTGATCTCCCGGTCCTCCTGGAAGCTCTCTGCGGCGAGCTGGTTGAGATTCACGAGGTTCAAGCCGCTCGTGATCGCGGCGAACTCCTGGACGCTCAGCCTCTCCTCCAGCAGCAGCTTGTCCTGGGCATCGAGGAACGTCAGGAAGCTCGCCCGCACTGTCTCATCAGGGATGGGGATGTTGACCTTGATCGCGCCCGGGGAGCGAACGATCGAGGGATTCAAGTCAGCGAGGTTTTCCGTCAGAAGAAGGATCGAGACGTCACCCTGGGTAAAGATGGGATCAGAAGCCCACCGATTCAGCGTGACCAGGCAGTAGCGGTCCTCATCGGTGTAGCGCGATATGTCGGTGTTGGGAACGATCGTCTCAGCGTAGTCGATGATCAACACGATGCGCTTGTTGTTGGGGATGTTCGCATAGAAGTATTTCTCAAGCTGGGACAGCGCCTTGATCGGGTTTCGCGTCAGTAGGTTCCCGGGGGTCGCGTGCGGCGTGAGCTGCCGCATTCGGGCCAGGAAGTCTTTTTTCATGTCGGGGGTACAGAAGCTCACCCCTGAGGACCTGTCATAGAAAACGATAATGTCCCGGTTGCCGAACAAGACCTCGGACACATAGTCCTGCATTTTGACGAAGTTGAACTCCCCCTCTTTCATCTTGTGGGGCAGGAAGTCGCGGATGTTGCCGGATAGGATGTAGAGGTTGGCGGTTTTGGAGCAGTACTTGTAGGATAGCTCCTGCGCCCAGGCCGGGAGGACCCTGATGAAGGGCAGATTTTTTACAATGAGCTGTTCTGCCATGTTCCCCTCCCAAGGAAAATCGCGATCTAGAGTATACGGGGACCTCAGGCCAGCCGTCAACAGCTCGTCAAACCAGCTTTCTCTCCCTTGCCTCCTCCATGATTCTTCGGTTCCACGTGTTGCGGGACAGGAAAGAGCTTCTTTCTGAGGGTGCATCAATCCGGCTTGCTCGTTCCTGAAGGCTCTTGACGGCTTTGCTCAGGACCGTTTCCTTGTCATCGATGTCCTCTCCGCCGGATTCCGGGAGGATGATCGAGTAGATGTAGTTGTACCAATAGCCGTTGGGGTCCTCGTCCACCGTTCGTTCGGACCTTGTGATCTTGTGGAGCTCTCGGATCCCCTCCTCCGTGGAGCCGCGAAGGCCCAGGAGGAACGCTCGAAGGGCAGAGAGGCTTCGACGGACAAAAGAGTCGCCGCGGCTCAGGCGAAAGCACCTCCCTTCGACCGAGGCAAAGCCATCGGACCAGGAGGGAGTCTCCGGGCCCGGGAACCGAAACTCGACGTCGAGGGCGAGCGCTCGGTCAAGACAGACGGAGGCTTCCTCGAGCGCGTCGGAGAAGAAGAAGCCCTCCGCAAGGAAGTACAGGGCCTCTCGGGACGGCTCGATTGCCGAGAGCAAACGCAGTCCGTGGTCCAGCTCGCCGTTGTACAGGGCGCCGCGACCCAGCCAGGCCTCAAGCACCGGCATCGCCTTGCGAATGGAATAGAGCCTGGCCAGGCACAGGCACGCTTCCAGGGTCACGCAGGCCTCTTCGTGAGCTCCCAAGAGGAACTCGGTTCTCGCCCTGAGAAACAGCAGGAACAGCTCAGCTTCCCGTCGGAATGCTGCGCGGGCTTCCGTCGTGCCACGCTCGATCGCCGCCAGGCACTGCGTGAGGCGCCCGTTCACGAAAAGGGCCACTGCAAGGTGGCTGCATGCCATCAGAGCCCCACGCGCGTCTCCGGCCTCGCGGCAAAGCCTTTCGGAAAGGCCGATGTATTCGACCGCCTCGCTCAGCTTCCCGTCCGCCAGCATCGTCGCTCCGAGCCACAGATACGAAACGTGCTCGCCTGCCTCTGCCCGAACGGAACGGCCCTGGCGCTGCTCCTGGAAAATGAGCAGCGCTTGCTTTGCTTCATCCAGGGACACCGACGAATCCCCGCGGCTCAGGGAATGCTTCGCCAGCTCCAGCCAGGCCTCTCCCACGAGCTCTGGGCTGCACGCGGACCGGGTCGTTTCGATCACCTCTGACCGGGCAGACTCTGCTGCCTCCTTGTTTCCTTCGAGCAGGGATCCTCGCAGCTTGCCGGTCGCCATGAGTGCCTTGAATTGCTCCCGCTGCGACGGAGTCGGCTCGGCTGCGAACTCCAGTCTCGTCGGGTCACAGAATGCGCGCGCGCCAACGATGTCTCCCTCGTCCAGCTTGCGCCGGATGATCTCAGGGAGGACGTGCAACGCAAGGTCGGTGCGGCCGTTTCTCGTGAAGAACGTGAAAAGAAGGACGGCATGCGGGTACTTGCCCGCATCCCAGAGACCCGACATGTAGGAAAGGAACCGATTCCTGAGCTCCCTCCCCTCCACGCCCAGCTCGCCCTCGAGCTTCCGCCTGAGCACGGGGAACCGGGGGATCAGAGAATCCTCCTCCGCAACAAGGCCGGCCATCAAAAGACCGGAGAGGGTCTTCTCTGTGGATCTTTGCTCGAACCCGGCCTCCGCGAGGAAGGCCATGAAGGCACGGCGGTCCAGAAGCCCGCCAGCCAGGGACACAGCGTACAGGAGCATGAAGGCTTCTTCATGCAGCGTCCGAATGAGGTACCAGGAAGCGGAAAGCGGGTTGGCTGGAAGGCTCGAATCATCCTGCACCACCGGCAGCCATTCATGTCGCTCTGATGCGAACCGAATGAATCCAGCGCGATGAAGGTACTGCAAGTAGGACACAACGGAAACGTAGAGCCCGCCGGAGCGCCTGCGAAGCCGGCGCAAGAGGGATTCCGGAAGGGCGAGCCCCGGGTAGAAATGCTCACACAGTGATCGCAGCTCGCGCTTGCCCAGGGGATGAACGTAGAGGGGCTTTGTCTTGAGCCCAGCAAGCTCTTCCGGCAGCGTTTCTTCCGTGGTCGAGACAATCGGAACGAAGTCCGCAAGGCCGAGAAACTCTCCCATGAGGCCGGCCACGATCCGGCGGGCGTCCGGGTGATACGTGTCGACGTCGTCGCAGAGAAAAAGCGCTGGCAGGTGCTTTTCCGCGGCCATGCGAACCCATGCCGTGAGGCAGAGCCGGTAGCCGATCACGAAGTCTTCGATGACGCGATCCGGACGCAGTCCGTCGTCCGCACCCGACTCCGCGCGCAAGAGCCACGTGAGAAGACGTGAGACGTCCGCCCAGGCAGCTCTTTCGACGCCGTAGAGATGCTTGGGCACAGTCACGAGGAAAGACGAGGAAAGGCTGTTGAGAAACGGATGCAAAGGTGAGCGGCGTCGAAAAAGCGTATGGGACCTGAGAACCGGGATGTCTCGGTTTCCGCTCAAGAGCCTGCGGGCCGCTTCCCGCAAGAGCGCGCTCTTTCCCACTCCGGGTGGCCCATGGAGGTGGAGGATCTCACGCGACTCCCCTGTGTTGAGCCGATCGCAGACGATGTCGAGAGCCCGGGCGATGAGCGCCTCTCGGATCCACGGGCGGGGCTCCCCCGACGGCCCGAGATCCGTTTCCGGCGACTGGTTAGGGCCCGTGACTCGATACAGCGCAGCGCTTCGATCAAAGGCGAGAAAGTCCGCCAGCAACCCCGCGCACTCCGGCGTGCACCACAGGCCTTCTTCCTGCTCAGCGACCCGCAGAAGCTCTCGCATGCGCTCGGCTATCGGACCTGGGGGCCCCTGCTCCGCGTCAGCAATCAACAGGGCAAATCCGAACAACTCCTGTCGACGGGCTTCCAGGAAGTCAAGGACCCTGAGCAGGACTGCAGAGATGCCTGTGACGTCCAGGTCTTCCGTGTCTCCGAGCTCGATGAGCCACGCGCCTTGTCCCAGCGCTAGGATCGACGCCCTCCGTGATCCGAAGGAGCTTGCGAGGCCCGCTTCTATCCCGGGGAGGCTGGAAGCGCGCAGGCGCGTGAGTTGCCGGTAGCTTTGCAACTCCGCGTAGCAGTAGACCATGGGATCGGATTATCCACGATTGCTGGCGTTTTTGAAAGGGAGAGATGCTACCAGTGATCCCGTGAGGAAATCTGCTTCAGCGTCTTGCGAGGGGTTTGCTCGGCATCGGCCCCCGTGTACCCGATCAGGATGAGCAGGACCACGCGCATCGAAAACGGGACCGTCAGAAGCTCCCGGACCTCTTGCTCGTCAAAGGTTGTGATACAGCAGGTGCCGAGGCCCTCGTGAACAGCCTGAAGCACGATATGCGCGGAGGCAAAGGCCAGGTCGATGGGGTAAGCGAGCTGGCCGTTGGGCATGCGATAGTCGATGTTGGTCGTGCACACGGCGATGATGGCGGAGGCCTGGCCAACGTACTCCTGGCTGAACGCCGCCTCCATCACCTTCTGTTTGGTTTCCTTCTTCTGAATGACGATGAAGCGCCATTCCTGCCGGTTTTTCGCCGAAGGCGCAAGCCGGGCCGCTTCGAGAATCCGTTCAATTTGATCCTTTTCGAGAGGCTGGGACGTGAAAGACCGTACGCTCCTCCTCTTGAGGATCTCAGGCATCACTTCCATGTCGGGTGGTAAACGTACACCATGGTTCGCCACTTGACAAGGTCGAGTTGACATCCGCGGAAACGACGTTTTCGATTGACGTTGGCACGGTCATTCCCTATGCTCGCTGTTGCATGCATCGACTATGGTGGGTATCGATCGTCTTTGTCCTGACAGCCCGCGCGATTTTTGCCATTGAGCCGCCCCCGCCTCAAGAAGGATCACTCGTCGGCGACCTGCGGACCATCCAGTCCTTTTACCCTCGCCTGGAAGGCTCCGAGGGAGAAAAGCGCACTGTGAAGTTCATCGAGTCGAGGCTCGCAACATTCGGGGTCGGCTATACACCGTTTGACTTCAGCGAATCGGATTTCGAGCATTCGTTTTCCACCTGCCTGCGTGTCGATGTGCCGGGGCGAATGACCGATACCCTCATCCTGGCCGTTCCACTCGACCAGCAGCCCGGCTCCGTGCAAACCAATGATGGGGCCATCAACATCGCGCTCGCCCTGGACCTCATACGGAGGTCGAGGTTGGAGCGTTTGCCGGTCTCCGTCACGATCCTGTTTCTGGGCGCGGAGTTCGGTGATACGGATTCCTACCCGATGGGCAGCACGCTGTTTTTGCGGGACTTCCAGCCTGACTATCGTGTCGCAGTCCTCTATCTGAATCTTCGCGAGGTCCCGACTCGCGTCCGTATCCGAGGCGGCGGCAGGGGGGTCGTTACCCCCTATTGGCTCATGAACAGGTGCGTCGACGCTCTGGGCAGCGCCCACATTCCGTACGTGCTGAGGGGAGACGAGAGCCAGATCTTTCGCATCCGCTCGGTCAGCGAGCGGACGGCCATCGAGCCCTATCTGAACGCCGGCTATCCGTCCGTGGAGCTGGACGGGGAATACGGGCAGATCGATGAGCACCAGGCGGAGACCTGGCTGGCCTCCTTCCCGGTGTTTCTTTCCGGCATCGTCCAACGCACTCAGGCCGGCATCCTCGAAGATTGGGACCGGCACTACCTTCTCTTTCAGATTGCGGGCTCCTCCCTCATCATCACGGAGAGAGCGTATATCGCCATCCTCATCGTCGGGCTGGGGGCAGTGCTGCTCTACTCCCTGATCTTCCATACAGGCATGCGGAAGTACCTCCGCGCCTTGATCAGGAACTTGCCTGCTCTCCTCCCGATAACGGGCATCGCGTTCTTCTTCCTCTTCGCGGGGACATTGGCCATCGAAGCAATTCAGGCCATTCGTGGCTTCTCTGCCCTCTGGTCCTACGCGCCCCTTGAGTCCCTGCTTCTGAAAGCCTGCGTAGCGCTTCTCCTGTACAGCGCTCTGTACAATCCCGCCCGAGGGCTCCCCTTCCCCCGGAATGGAAGCTTTTATTCCGCCGCTGCGCTGCTCATCCTTTTGGTCGATATCGGTGTGGTCGCGGCATACAACATCTCCTTCACGTACTACTTCCTCTGGGCTTTCCTCTTCGTGTTCCTCTCGGCGCTCGCACGTCCCCCGTGGGCAAAAATCCTCCTGTTCCTCCCCGCGCCCTTCTGGGGCATTCGTGGTCTCATCGAGATTTTCACGATGCCGGCTCTCCCCTTGTGTCACTTTCTCCTTCTCTCGCCGATCTGGGGAAACCTCTTCATTGCCGCAGCCTGTCTTCCCTTCATCCTCGTCGTCCTCAGGCTTGGATTGATTCTTCCCGGACGTGGCGTTCTGAGGCGCCGCATTCGCGAGTATGTGCTTGCCGGGGCGTTCTTCGCGGGAGCTGCGGTTCTGGTGGCGAACCTCATGGTGTACTCTCCGTTCTCACCGCTGAACCCGCAGCCCTTGGAGATCACCCAGGCACTGGAGATCGGCTCAAACGGCCAGGTGGCGCGCGATACCCTCAGCGTTACAAGCCCGGCACCGCTCGGAGCAATCAAAGTGAGCGACGCCACGGGGACCCGGTATCTTGTGGCTGCGGGAACGAGCGCTACGCTCGCCCTCCTTCCGCCCTCCGGCTCCCCGGTCAAAGTGTCTCAGGATTCCAGCTCCTTCTTCAGCCAACGCACGGTCACGCTGGAGGTGGCAATGCCGTCGAGCCCACGGGCTGTTGTCGCCACCCTTTCCTCCACGAGCGACTTCATTCTGTTCGACTCTTCGTTTCCGTTCGTCAGGGAAAACCCGAACAGCTACCGCATTCTCATCGGGTCTTTTGCGCCGAACCCGCTGGAGCTGCAGCTGACCCTGCCCGCCGGCAAGGAGTTCTCCCTCGGTCTCGTGATGGAGTTCGACCTGCCCCTCATCGGCGCCACCATAACAACCGCGGGCGACACTCGCCCGTCCACTCGCGTGCGCGTTCAGAAAAGCGTCCTTGTAAAAACATGAGTGTGGTATTCCATGTGGACCTGGATGCCTTCTACGCCTCCGTCGAGCAGCGCGACGATCCTTCCCTCGTCGGCAAACCTGTCATCGTCGGAGCAGCCCCCGGTCATCGAGGCGTCGTCTCAGCCTGCTCCTACGAAGCGCGGCGGTTTGGCATCCGCTCTGCCATGCCGATTTCCCAGGCATATCAGCGTTGTCCGCAAGGGGTGTACCTGCCCGTTCGCATGGAGCGCTACATGGTGGTCTCCCGACAGGTGATGGGGATCCTCCAGACCTATACGCCGCGTCTTCAGCAGATATCCGTGGACGAGGCGTTTCTCGACCTCACCGGAACAGAAAGGCTTTTTGGTCCTCCGCTTGTCACGGGGAAGCGATTGAAGGAAGAGGTCAAAGAGAAAACCGGTCTCGTGATCTCCGTGGGCATTGGCCCGAACAAGTACCTTGCCAAGCTCGCGACCAACGCGAGCAAGCCCGACGGCCTCCTGATGGTGGAGGGTGGGGAGGTCGAAGCGTTTCTGGATCGGGTTCCGCTCTCTCAGCTCTGGGGCATCGGAGAAAAGACCCTCCAGCGCTTGACTGAGCTCAACATCACCTCCGTGCGGCAGCTTCGCGAGCTCACCGAAGAAGATCTGGCCCGCCGTATGGGGCAAGGCTCCGCTGCGTTCCTCAGCGCAGCGGTGCGCGGAGGCGACCCGGGCATCTTCTCCGAAGAGCCGCAGAGCAGGTCGCTCTCCAGCGAGACAACGTTCGAGCGGGACCGCAAGGATAGGACGGGAATCGAACGCGTGCTTCTGGAGCTTTGTGATCAAGTGACATTCCGCATGATCGAGGAAGGATGGAAGTCGAAGACGGTCGCTCTCAAGGTGCGGTTCCACGACTTCACGACGGTGAGCGCTCAAAAGACGCTCAAACACTGGATATCTTCGACGGAGGAGCTCAGCAACGTGGCGCGCGAGTTGCTTGCCTCGCGGTGGAACGGCAGCACGCCGATTCGCCTCGTCGGAGTCGGGTTCTCGAATCTGATCGAGGCGCGTGCGCCCGATCAGCTTGAGCTCTTTGCCGACAAGCCTTCCCGCAGCAAGAAAGTCGAAGAGGCAGTGCTCAGGATCCGAAAAAAGATGGGCGATGCCACCCTGACAAAAGCAAGCCTCATGGAGGGCGAGCACCGCAAGATGTTTCGGCGCCCGAAAACAGAAGAGCCTCCTACCACCTCTTGAGGAGGTCCTTGGCCTTCTTCAAATCCTTCTCCTGGCTTGTGGACAGGCTGGGAAGGCTCTCCATGGAGGCGATGACCTGCCGAATGATCTCTTTGGCCTCTTGCGCGTCAGACACGTCCTTCAGGTCCAGGGTGCCCTCGTAAGAGCAGGCCTTCTCGAACGGGGTCTTGGCGGCCGCGTACTTCGCGGCCTTTTGCCGCAGCTCGGACCGTCGGTTGGAGGACGACCAGCCTCGATCATGAAGGGTCTTGGCAAGCTCGGTAGAGAAGTCAAACGCGACGTCCTTCTCCAGTCCCGCCGCGACCTGCGCAGCGTTCAAATCCACGGCCTTGCGACCAAGGGAGACCGCCCAATCCGTGTTTCCAAAGGAAATGGGCCAGCCCGGCAGCTCGCGGTACAGCTGGCCAAGGACGAAGTATGCATCGGAACGCTCCGGGTTGATGGACAGGACTTTGAGCAAGAGGTCCCTGATGAGGGGCGCCTTGCCCAGGGCGTTGAGTACCCCCTTCACCTCTCCCCATCGGCCCATGTTTGCCGATTTCCAGAAATAGCCGAGATCATTCTGAGGGTCCGCGGTGATTGCCTTGTCAGCATATCCCTCCCCTTCCACGTAGAAGGCAAGCACGTCATCCGTAGCCTTCTTGTCCTTCTCTGCCTGGTCGCCGAGCTCGATCATCTCACGGGCGGCGCGCCAGTACAGCTCGGCTTGTTCCTTTCCGTCCTGCGACTGGCCAGCAGCATCCAGGAGAAACGCCTTGGCCTCCGCAAACTTCCCCTGATTGTGCAGGTCATCAGCCTGTGCCACCACCTGGGGGAAATCCGCCAGGAGCAACGAAACCGGAGCCAAAAACAGCACGGCGAACAGAAGGGATTGACGCATGTGAGTGTCTCCTGTTGTGGTGGAGCGCCTAGCGCACGCCTGGCTTCGAAACCCGAACCTTCACATCCATTCCCAGCTCGAGCACATAGTCGGTCCTCGGCCTGAAATCCATGTCGCCCAGCTCGACGCTGAACGCGCCGGAGGCGATCCGGATCCTGTGTCGTCCAGGTTGCACCGGGATTCGCTCCATCTCTCCCTGGGGATTGACCAGCGTGCCGTCAACGATGATGCGCACAAAGGACCGCGGATCATCGGGGTGCATGTCAGGGTCGTGATACCCCCGCGGAATGACGAACGTCAACGTCGAAGGCCGGACAACCGGATTCAGGGCAACGTTCAAGGTGAGGGGCTGCGTCACATTGACTGAGGCCGTGTAGTCCTGGTAGCCGGGCGCGGTCACCTGGACCGAATGCGGCCCCGGACCGACAATGGGCATCCCCTGGACTGGCACTCCATCAACAAAAACTGCTGCGCCTTGCACATTCACGTTGATCGTGAGAAGGAAGCCGACGACCCGGGCCGGCGACCTTGGTGCTATCTGCCCGTTGACCGGCGGCTGCGCGGGAGGCATGGGGGCCACCTGCCCGTTCACCGGTGGTTGCGCGGGCGCCATGGGCGCCACCTGTCCATTTCTCGGGGCAGCGGGCTGCAAGTTGACGGGGAAGGTCTGGTCACCATTTACCACAAGGGACCCGCTGAAAGGGAGGTATCCGTCTGCCATCACCTGCACGTTGTGGGGTCCCCCGGTGACTCTTGCCTGGTTCCCCGGGAGTTGTTGATTGTCAACAACGATAACCGCCCCTGGCACGTTCACGACGATGGTCAACGTCCATATTCTCTTTGGCGTGAACTGCGCATACGCGCCTGTGGCAACCATCACGGTCAGCACGGCAAACACGAATGCTGAAACCTTTCTGCTCATCGCCTCTCCTTCCCGCGGCTCGCAGTATAGCTCGTGTGCGGGGAGTTTTCAAAGGCGCTATCCCCCGGACACTTGACAGTCGCTTCAAAATCGGCTTCGCTACGTGGAAACTCGATGGTGAAACAGTTCCGCGCGCAGAAAGGAAATCCGCTAGAATGAAACACCTTCGCGTCCCCTTCCTCCTCGCGGTGGCATTCGCTCTGGCTGCGTGCGCAAAACCTCCTCAAGCAGACATCGACGCTGCACGGACTGCGATCCAGACTGCAGCTGAGAATATCGACGTTCTGACCTATGCTCCCGATTCGCTTCACGCTGCTCAGGAAAAAATGGATGCCTTGAACAGCGAGCTTGCTGTCCAGCAAAAGAAAACCCCAGTCTCTCGAAGCTACGATGCGGTCAAAAGCCTTGCAGAGGAGGTCGTGGCCGCCACGAAGCAGGCCACTGCCGACGCGGCAACGAACAAGCAGCAGGTGGCCAAGGACGCAACCTCTCTCATCGAAAAGATATCAACCGATATTCCCGACTTCGAGGCAAAGGTGTGGACAGCAAAAAGGGTCAGAGGGATCAGGTTGGATGCCATTAGTCCTCTTGCCCTCGTCGCAGACCAGGCACGCCTCGCCCTCGATGACGCGCGGAAGGACCTCGACTCGGGCGCTTTTGCCGCGGCGAAGGCAAAGGCCATGGCTGTTGGTGATTGGCTTTCGCAGGGGGAAGAAACCATCACGGAACAGACCCGGATCGCGAAGAACAGATAGGAAGCTCGGAGAGTCAGCGCCTCACCTGACGCGCTCCACGGTCCGCAAACCTGACGAAAAGCTGTCAGTCGTGACACCCAGGAGCTTCGCGATTCGTGACAGCCTGGCCTGGAAGTATGGCTTCCACGCGGACGGCACGCCATCCTTTCCATCTGCCAGCTCATCCAGCTTGAGCACCTCCACCCTGCCCTCGCCGTCGCGATAATCAGCAATCGGGATCGGCGCAACCCGGGAGACGCTCGCTCCCGCTCCATTCACTGTCACATCGGCAGCCAGCATGATCGAATCGCTGACAAGGGCTCCCAGCGCGTCGGGGTCCGGCGGCCAGTTTCTCCAGGTCATGCCCGAGATGAAGTTCCCCATGGAGTACATGATGAGCCTTGTTGAGCCGTGAACGCTGACCAGCTCGTAGTCCTGAAGCACGTGGGGGTGGTGAGCGAACACGACAGTTGCACCGTTCTCCACGAGCTTGTGAAAAAACGCTCGTTTGGCTTCTGACGGCTCCTGAACGTACTCGCGGTCACCGTGGTAGGACACAATGAACACGTCATAGAGAGGGCTCACCTCTTTGACAAGCCTGGCGAAGCTCGCGGCGTCCTCACCATCATCGTAGTCGACCACATCGACATAGCGGCCACCGCCGGGTTGATTGAGAAACTGCGTCACCGCAAGAAACCCGATGCGCACTCCGTTCACGACGATCTCCTCTGGCGCAAATGGCCGTGCGGGGTTGCCGCGGATCCCGGAGAAAAAAAGGCGACGCGATGTCCCATCATCGAGAGCACTGAGCGCGCGAACAGTCTGGAGGACTCCCTCCTCCCCTCCATCGAATGCGTGGTTGTTCGCTGTCGAGAAAACGTCGATGCCCGCCTCCAGGGCCGCACGCACGTAGCCTCTGTGAGCGTTGAACAACGGATACCCTGACGGGGGTTGTGTTGAGTCAACAGGGAACTCGAGGTTTGCGAATGTCAGGTCGCTCTGCGCGAGAATGTCGGCGACTCCTTTGTAGATGTCGCGATAATCCGTGAGCGCGGAGAGCGCCGGGTGTGCCATGAGATCGCCCACAAACGTCAAGCGCAGTGTCGTCTCGGGTCCTGCCCATGCGCCCCCCACAAAGGCGAGGCACAGAGCTGTCGCGAAAAAAATGACTCGCGCCATCAGGAAAAACCTCTGCTACCTTTGCACTCTGCCCGACCCTGATCCGGAGGTGAGCGCCTTGACTTCGGCAAGGCTCACGAGGGGAAGATCGCCCGGGATGGAATGTTTCAGGCACGAAGCCGCGGCTGCGAACTCAAGCGCCTCCTGGTTCGTGGGCAGGTTCCCCAGCCCATAGATGAGGCCGGCGGCGAACGTGTCGCCGGTTCCGACGCGATCGACGATATCGGCGATCTCGTATCGCCGGGACACCAGGAGCTCCTTTCTCGTCGCCAGGACAGCCGACCAGCCGTTCGAATCCGCTGACCTGCTTTCCCGCAGAGTGATGGCAACATGCGTGAGCGTCGGGTACGCTTCGAGCACCTTCCGCGCAAGCACCTCGTATGCTGCCGCATCAAGCTTGCCAGACTCTACGTCGACGGGAGCAGTGATCCCCAACGCATTCTGACAGTCTTCTTCGTTCGCGACGGCCACGTCGACCGAGCGCATGATCTCTCCCATGACCTCGGGCGCGCTTTTGCCGTATCTCCACAGGTTCTTGCGATAGTTCAGATCGCAGGAGACCGTCAGCCCCATCTCTTTTGCGCGCTGGACCGCTTCCCGGGAGAGCTGGGCGGCAGAAAGCGAGATGGCAGGCGTGATTCCGGTGATATGAAACCACGCGGCTCCAGCAAACGTTCGTTGCCAATCGATGTCTCCTGTTTTCGCTTCCGCGATCGCTGATCCGGCTCGGTCATAGATGACAACGGACGGCCTTTGGTTGGCACCCTGCTCGAGGAAATAGATCCCGAGCCGGCCACCCTTTCTGACGATGAGCGAAGTATCCACCCCATGGCGCCGCAGCTCCCCCACGCATGCTTCTCCGACCGCGTTTGCCGGAATCACGGACACGTAGGCGACCTGACAGCCGAAGCCGGCAAGTGCGACGGCAACGTTCGCTTCGCCGCCGCCGAAGGTAGCCTCCAGGCAGGGACTCTGGAAGAAACGCTCTGCCCCGGGAGGCTTCAGACGAAGCATGATCTCGCCAAACGTCACATACTTTGCCATGTTCTCCCCCTCTGTCAGACGATGAGAAAGTGAACCCCCGCGGCCAGTCCTCCACCGGCAATGATTCCGGCCCCGATTTCGATCAGGGTGTGGCCAATGTTCACGTTGAATGTGCCGAGCTTGAGCCTCTCGTTGGCCCGCGACAGCTTCTCCAGAGCGCGCGCATGATGTGCGACCGCCCCGCGAAGCCTCCACGAGTCGTAGATGATGATGATCGAGAAGACGCAGGCAACCGCGAAGACATCGGAGCCGAACCCGCTCCCCAGGCCGACAGAGACGGACAGCGCTGTCACGAAGGCGGAGTGAGCGCTGGGAATGCCGCCGGCAGAAAAGAACCAGGAAATCGCAGCGCGCCGCTCGCGAACCGAGTACAGGACCACCTTGAATGCCTGGCAGGCGAGCTGAACGCCTACCGCGATGATCAGGCTCACGCTGATGGGGACTGCTGGAGCCATGCCGGGGAGTGTACGCGAAAGGCCGCACCTTGACAAACAGTCCGGGCTGGACCACTTTTGACGAGATGAGTGAGCTCAAGCGTGGAGCCTGCCCGGATTACGCGGACACCCTGGTCGACAAGATCCTCGATTCGTACCGCGAGCTGGGCGGAATCAACCATCTGGAAGGCCAGAACCTCCCTTCGCAGCAAAGCATCGCCAAGATCGTGGAAACGCTGGAAGCGCTCATCTTCCCGGGCTTTCGGGCCGACGAGAGGCTGGACCTCGCGGGGCTGCGCTACGCTGTCGGGGACAAGGTGGTCTGGCTGACAAGGGCCCTCGGGGCCGAGGTGGAAAAGAGCCTGCGCTACACGTGCCGGATCAGAAACGATTGCGGCCGGCATGAAGACTGCACTGGGGAAGCACGGGAGATCGTCCGAGAGCTGCTGGAGAGCATCCCCTCAGTTCGGCAGAAGCTCAGCCTCGACGTGGAGGCCGCTTACCAGGGAGACCCTGCGGCTCGCTCCCAGGAGGAAGTGATCCTCTCCTACCCGGGAGTGGAGGCCATCATGGTGCACCGCATCGCCCATGAGCTGTGGGTTCGTAGCGTCGCCATGATCCCCCGGATGATGAGCGAGTACATCCACGGGAAAACCGGGATTGACATCCACCCTGGCGCCACCATTGGTGAGTCCTTCTTCATCGACCACGGAACCGGTGTGGTCATTGGTGAAACCACGGTCATCGGAAACAATGTGAAGCTCTACCAGGGCGTCACCCTGGGGGCGCTGAGCGTGAAGAAGGAGCTTGCCAACAGCAAACGCCACCCAACGATCGAGGACGATGTGACGATATACGCTGGGGCCACGATCCTGGGAGGCACCACTACTATCGGACACGGGACCATCATTGGTGGGAACGTGTGGCTCACCGAAAGCGTCCCACCGAACAGCCGGATCAACCACACGCCGACACAGCGGGGCCTTCGCAGGGAAGGACAGTAGCATGCGGATCGGGATCTGCTGCTACCCGACTGCCGGCGGCAGCGGGGTTGTCGCGACGGAGCTGGGCAAGCACCTTGCCGAGAGAGGGCATTCGGTCGCTTTCATCAGCTACGCAAACCCGTTGCGTTTGCGGGAGCTGCCGCCCCGGGTTTGCTACCACGAGGTTGACCAGGACAACCACCCCTTGCTGAAGCAGTTTCCTCACAGCCTGACGCTGACGGCGAAAATGGTGGAAGTGGCCCGCACGCACAAGCTGCAGATCATGCACGTTCACTACGCGATCCCTTTCGCAGCTGCGGCAATCCTGGCCCGGCAAATCGCCCCTGAGCTGGACTTGAAGGTCGTCACGACTCTCCACGGCACGGACATCACGCTGGTCGGCGCAAGCCCATCGTTCAAGCCGGTCACGGAGTTCTCCATCGAGCAGTCGGACGCCGTGACTGCTGTCTCCTCATACTTGAAGGACGAGACCTATCGTCAATTCAACGTGGGGAAGGAAATCGACGTGGTGTACAACTTCGTCGACCCGCCGCGCCACCACGCGCACTCGGTGCCCTGTATTCCAGAAAAGTCGTCGGAGCGTCAGGTGACGCTCATGCACATATCGAACTTCCGGCCGGTCAAGAGGCTCGGAGATGTGATCCGGATTTTCGCCCGGGTTCGGGAGTCGATCGATGCGCGGCTTGTTCTGGTAGGAGACGGGCCCGAATATGGAAAGACCAGGGAGCTGGTGGAGTCACTCGGTCTGGTTGACGTCGTGCGCTACGTGGGAGTTGTGGACGACGTAGCCCCGATTCTCGGGGCTGCCGACCTCCTTCTCCTGCCAAGCGAGACTGAGAGCTTCGGGCTTGTGGCCCTGGAAGCCATGGCAAGCGGGGTTCCGGTTGTGGCATCTGACGTCGGCGGCCTGCCCGAAGTCGTCGAGCACGGCAAGACAGGTTTTCTGGCCCCTGTGGGGGACGTTGACGGGATGGCCGGCTACTGCGTCCAACTCCTCAAGGACGATGAGGTGCTCAAGCGTTTTGCCCGGTCTGCGAAAAAAAGGGCCGCGCTGTT
>Ga0335078_10003695_pt1 | contig 22744 bp, 19 predicted proteins | sample Lox_Sample_32_FD_206711 | JGI IMG/M metagenome (GOLD analysis project Ga0335078, IMG submission 206711) | Soil microbial communities from Loxahatchee National Wildlife Refuge, Florida, United States - Lox_Sample_3.2 | ecosystem: Environmental > Terrestrial > Soil > Wetlands | place: USA... | reverse complement strand
GGCAGGCCACCGCCCCGTCCCCGTCCCCGCCCCCGCCAGCGGCGGAAGCTCCCGCGGTCTCCCAGGAAGAGATCCTCTCCGCCCCACCCGATAGCTCTGTGTAACCGCCAGGTCCGGGCCGCGGGGTGCACGCCGGCTGCGGCCGTTTTCTTCCGGGGGTTCCGCTAGCGGTTCGGGGCCATCACGAGGTGGTGCGCCGCGGCGGCCCAGAAGGCGCAGTGATGCCCAGCCGCGAAGCTCGTCTCGGTCTGCGGGCGCGGCGGACATCGCTGCCCCCCCGGCGGGGCCCCGGCTGAGCAGCGGAACCTGTTAAAAGAATGTTCCGTACCTTTGCGACATACTGGTGCACACGGATTAACGATCTTGCCGGTCGCCTCGTGTTCAGGTCGGCCTTGCGGGCGCGTTACCGTCGGAGTACCACGATGAGGCAACGGAGGCTAGCCATGCCTGCCCCCCGGATCACCAGCACCATGCAGGACGATTTCCCGCTCACCATCACCACAATCCTGCAGCACGGCGCGCGGGTCTTCGGCCGCAGTGAGTGCGTCACGTGGCAGGGGGACGGCGCCCGGCACACCAGCTACCGGCAGATCGAGCAGAACGCGCGGCGGCTGGCGAACGCGTTGCGCCGGCTCGGGGTCGGCGAGGGCGAGCCGGTCGCGACGTTCTGCTGGAACAACCAGGAGCACCTCGAGGCCTACTACGCAATCCCGTGCATGGGGGCGGTGCTGCACACACTGAACATCCGGCTGGCGGCCCACCAGCTCACGCACATCGTCCACGACGCCGGGGACAAGATCATGATCGTGGACGGCAGCCTGCTGCCCGCGCTCGCGCCGATCGCCGGCAGCTTCGCCACCGTGGAGGCCTACATCGTGGTGGGGGAGGGGGACACGTCGCTGCTCGGCGCGCGGACCGTCTGCTCCTACGACGAGCTGCTGGCCGCCGAGGAACCCACGTTCGAGTGGCCGGAGCTGGACGAGCGGGCCGCGGCGGCGATGTGCTACACCAGCGGGACGACCGGGGACCCGCGGGGCGTGGTGTACTCCCACCGCTCGACGTACCTGCACGCCGTCTCCACGCTGCAGGGCGCGTGCACGGGGGCAGGCGAAGCGGACCGGCAGCTCACGATCGTGCCGATGTTCCAATGAGGTGCCGAAGACGACGGTGGGCAAGTTCGACAAGAAGGTGCTGCGCGCGCGCTACCGGGACGGCGAGCTCGACGTGAAGCGCACCCGCGACTAGGCGGGCCGCCCGTGCGCCAGGTCGCGCGCAGGCGCGCAAGCTGGGGCTCAAGCCCGGTAAGCGGGTGTCCCTCGACGAGCCCCCGGCCGGCTGGGCGCTGGCCGATCCGCCGGATGGCCTGGCCTATGTCGGCGCGCCGGACCATGCCGACGTGATCATCGCCTTCTTCGCCCGCGCGGGTGACCTCAGCGAGCGGCTCCCGGTGCTGGCCGAGCGGATCTTCCCCGCCGGGGCGGTGTGGGCCGCCTGGCCGCGCCGGGCGGCCGGCCACACCAGCGACATCACCGACAACGTGGTCCGTGAGCACGCGCTGGCGCTGGGCCTGGTCGACGTGAAGGTCGCCGCGATCGACGACGACTGGTCCGGTCTGCGCCTGGTCTGGCGGGCCGCCAACCGCACCCGGTGAGCGAGGCCCAGGCAGGCCGGCGCCCGCCGGCCTGCCTGGCCCTGCGCGGCCTGCGCGGCCGCCGGGCCGGCCCGCGCCCGCACCCAGGCGCCGGCCGAGCGGGGACGGCCGGCGCCGGGACGGGTGCCGGCTAGTAGCCGGGCAGCGTGGCGGTCCAGGTCTGCGGGCCCGCGATCATCTGCTGGTTCACCCAGATCGGCGGGTGGGCCCCCGGGTAGACCACCGTGATCCTGGTGAAGTACTCCTTCGTGGGGTTCTTCGGGTGGCCGAGCGGCTCGGGGCGCCAGAAGATGACATCGGCCGGATAGCTCTGGACGGTGCCCGCCACGCATGACGGCTTGCAGTCGTTCTTCATCTGCGTGCCGGACGCGGCAGCCGCATTCGGCGTCCACCCCACATAGGACAGGTGGCTCAGGTAGTTGTTGGCGTCGGCACAGGACAGCACGTACGTTTTCGGCCGCGTCACGCCCTGGTGGCGGCAGTTGAACACGACCGACGGCGGCAGCGGCGGTGTACGGGCGGTGCGGCCGGCCTCGGCGGCGGCCGTGCTCAGCCGCGCGCTGGCGGCGTGACCCGGCGTGGCCGTGGCCGTGCCCGCCCAGACGCCCAGCCCGGCGCCCGTCGCGGCAAGTCCTGAGATGATGGCGGTAGCAACGCGTCCCCGTTTCATGTAGTCCCCTTGTCCAGGGCCAGCGCGATCTGGCCTGCACTAATGAGACGTTGCGGAGCGTAATTGGTTGACCGCCGACGGATTCGGTGTCCGGGGCGGCGGCGCCCGGGACGCTGGCCGGCCCAGGGCGACCGCCGCCGCTGCCGCCCGGAAGGGCTGAGCTGGCCGGATCAGATCCCGAGGTAGGAGACGACCTGATCGCCCTCCGGGACGATCAGCCGGGCCCCGGAGGCGGACAGGCTGGGGAAGTCGGTGTCAACGGGCGCGGTGTGACCGGAGAATACCAGCTTCCCGTCGGAGAGGCGGTAGCCGGACAGCGTGCCGTTGCCGCCGACGTCCCAGACCACGCCGCCGGCGATGATCGGCGGCCCGGGATTGCCGCCGGACACCGACCAGTTGGGACTGAACGTGGGCGCACCGCCGTGCTGGCCGGGGATGACGGTCACCACGTGCAGGCTCCTGTAGCAGGAGAACACCACGGTGCCGCCGTCCACCGCGTCACCGCCGAAGCCTCCCTCGCACAGGTCCGCGGAGGTCAGTTCCCCGCCGGTCCCGCCCAGCCGGGTGCCGTTGAGGAGATAGCCGGCCCCCTGCTTGCCTACCTGGAAGACCAGGCCGCCGGGGAGCAGGGCCGGCTCGGTGGACCCAAGATCCTGGTCGTCGGCGGACAGCGCCTCGAAGTTTGCGGGCGTGAACAGGCTCTCGACCGCCAGGGTGGGGCTGAGGCGCAGCACGCTGTCCGAGTCATCGACCTGGTCGTAGGGCGTGCCGTTGCCGGTGGCCACGTACAGGCTGTTGCCGCGGACCGATTCGCCGGCCGGTGCCCAGATTCCTGCCTGGCGCTGGTTGCCCGTGGTGAAGGTGACCAGCGGCCCCGAGCCCGAGATCGGCGCGCCCACGACGCGTCCCTTGTAGTCGGAACAGTCCCCTTCCAGTCCGCCGAAGGGGACGTACACCCGGGAACCGAGCAGGGTGAGAGCCCCGCGCTCCTGCTGGGCGCGCGGATCGCTGCCGCTGGCGTCGACCGGCCGCTGCCAGATGGTCCGGCCCGTGGCCAGGTCCAGCTCCCAGAGGGTATGCCGGTAGGCCGGCTGATCGGTGAACGTGACGAACCACAGGTGCCCCGTGGCGGCGTCGGCCACCGGGGTGCCGGTGATGCCGGAGGGCGTGATGTTGCCGCAGGGCAGCCCGGCCGGGACTGGGGTGACCAGATGCCGCGACCAGCGCACGGCGCCGCTCGACGCGCTGAGGGCATAGACGGTGTCGTTCTCGGTGGCCACGATCACTTCGGAGCCGACCACCAGGGGCTGGGCGTAGACCGCGCCGTCGACGGACGCCGTCCACGACTGCCGCACCGTGCCCACGGCCGGTGAGCTGACCGAGACCCCGGTGCGGCCTGCCGTGCGATCGTAGGTGGGCCAGTCCGCCGCCGGGCCGGCCGTGCCGGCAGGCATGGCCGAGGTGGGCACGGTGACCGGCGAGGCCACCGAGGGCTCGCCGGGCCCGGCCGCCGTCCCCGACGACGTACAGCCTGCGGCCAGCAAGGCCGCGGCGACTCCCGCCACCACGAATCGCCGGGCCGGCCGCGACAGCCGATGATCCTTCGCCACCCGCCCATCCTCTACCGCCGCCACCGGAAAGGCACGGAACACGCCCTCCGGTCTCGTAACGGATCTCTCGCCGGAGTGCCGGCCAGCATGGCCCAGTTCGGCTCGAGCCAGGAGTATGCCCGCAGCGTCCCGGCAGCGCAGTCGGTGACGTCGCCGCTGCCGGCGCGCCAGCCGGCGAGGGCGGCGGCGACCGGCTTGGCCATCAGTTCCGGGTGCGACAGCGCGGGCCGCAGGTCGAGGTCCATGCCCCCATCCAAGCAGGCGGGCGTGCATCAGCTCAGCGGTCAGTCGAGCCCGGGAAGTGGCTACTATGCTGCTGTGGGCTGCTCATCGCGATCGTCGTAGGTGGTACCGATGATACTGCGACCCGCTGAGCACCGCACAATTCTCCTGGTGGATGTCGAAGCATTCAGCAATTCCAGCCGGACGAACCTGCACCGCCTCGCGGTACGAGCGGGTCTGTATCAGGCATTGCAGCAGGCTCTCAATACTTCCGGGATCCCTTGGGGCCGCTGTCACGCTGAGGACCGGGGCGACGGAATTCTCGTGCTAGCACCTCCCGAACTACCGAAAGCCCCATTCGCCGAAACGCTGCCGGCCGAGCTGGCTGCCGCACTGCAACGGCACAATGCAACACACCAGGAAGCGGAGCGGATCCGGCTGCGAATGGCGCTGCATGCCGGCGAAATCCATTACGACTCGCACGGCGTCGCGGCCGCTTCGCTCAACCTGGCATTTCGGCTGCTCGACTCTCCCGCACTCAAGGGAGCGCTGGCAGAGTCGCCAGGTGTACTCGCGCTGATCGCCTCGGAATGGTTCTTCGAGGAAGTGATAAGGCATACTCCGGTGGCCAATCCTGCCACTTACCGCCCTATTCAGGTAAACGTTAAGGAGACCTCTGCTTTCGCCTGGATCGCATTGCCTGATCACCCGTATCCGCTGAGCGGACGGGAGATTTCGCCGGCCCGTTCTGGCAGTATGGTCCCGTTTGATCCGCGCGCTGGCCAGCTGGATTCTGATGCGATTCGTCAGCGGGCATTGAGGCTCAGCGGAACGGTGAGCCAGCCCCTGGATGAAGTCGCTGCGCCTGGGCCGGCCGGCTCCTTCGGATCAGCGCCCGCCGCCGGCCCCGGGGCGACGGGAATCCGCCAGGCGGGGATCCACCGGGTCGCGGTGGTGAGCCAGCCGGTTCGGCTCGCTCTCCAGCCGGTATTCCTGGTAGGCCGGGAAGAGCTGCTCACAGTGCTGAATGGCCGCCTGACAGGCAGCGACCAGCCCCGGCCGCGGATATGCGTCCTGTACGGGCTCGGCGGTGCCGGGAAGACCAGTGTGGCGGTGGAGTACGCCCACCGTCACCTGGCTGAAGCGGGAATTGTCTGGCAGCTTCCGGCCGAGAACCCGACGGTGCTGGCGGCTGGATTCGGCGAGTTGGCAGCGCAGCTCGGGGCTCGCGAGGTCCTGGATACCAGAGACCCTGTGGCCTCCGTGCACAGCGTGCTCGCCGCCCTGGAGGCTGAGTGGCTGCTGATATTCGATAACGCGCTGGATTGGGAATCTGTCGCAACGTTCCTTCCGCCGACTGGGCGCGGCCGGGTGCTGATCACCAGCCAGAATTCTCATTGGCCGCCCAGCCTGGCTCTCGAAGTGCCGGTCCTTCGCACCGAGGTGGCCGTTGATTTCCTTATCAAGCGCACCGGCGATACAGCCGGGCAGCCGGCGCGGGAACTGGCCATCGAGCTTGACGGGCTTCCGCTGGCACTCGAGCAGGCTGCCGCGTACATGCAGGCCGTGGGGGACACCATAACCGAATACCTTGCCTCGTTCCGGCAGCGGCGGGCGGACATGCTAGCCCGCGGTCAGCCCACCGGATACAGCAAGACGCTGGCGACAACCTGGACCCTGGCGTTCCACCGGCTCCGGGTGGCGGAGCCCCGATCAATCGGCCTGCTGCGGCTGCTCGCGCACTACGCACCGGAGGCTATCCCGCTGCGGTTGCTCTTGAAACCCCTGGGTGAACCGGCCCAGCGGCTCGGGCACAAGGTGACGCCGGTGCTGGTGCCACTGCTGACCAACCAGCTCGCCGCCAAGGACGCGCTGGCCGCGCTGCGCCGCTATTCGCTGGTAAGCGCGCCGGTGGAGGGCGTGGTGTCGATGCATCGCCTCGTCCAGGCAGTTGCCCGCGATCAGATGCCCCAAAAGCTCGCCGCGGAGTGGCGGCGGGCCGCTGCTGCCGTGGCCGAGGCGGCGATCCCAAAGGATCCCAAGCAGCCAGAAAACTGGTCCGATTTCGCGGCGCTGCTGCCGCATGCGCTGGCCGCTCTCAGCGCGGATAACGACGGATTGGAGAGCATTGCCCGCTATCTCGGGTTTAGCGGCAGCTACGTACCCGCCCGCGACCTTCAGCAGAGAATCGCTGAGGCGCGGGAGTCGGTCCATGGTCCGCAGCATCCAGACAGCCTGCACGCACGCGCCAACCTCGCCCGATGGACCGGGGCGGCCGGGAATTGGGCTGCCGCCCGGGATCAGTACGCCGCGCTGCTGCCTGTCGCGGAACAGGTTTTCGGCTCGGAGCATCCAGAGACTCTGCACCTTCGCGGTAACCTGGCTCACTGGACGGGGCAGGCAGGGGATCCGGCCACCGCCCGGGACCTACTGGCCGCGCTGCTGCCCGTCGCCGAGCGGATTCTTGGCCCGCGGCATCCAGACATTTCGACCGGCCGGGTTTACTTCGCCCGCTGGACAGGAGAGGCGGGCAACGCTGCTGCCGCCCGGGGCCTGCTTGCCGCGCTGCTGCCCATACGCGAGCGGGTGGCCGGCCCGGAGCATCCAGACACCCTGCACGTCCGTGACAGCCTTGCCCACTGGACGGGGCAGGCCGGCGACGCGGCTGCTGCGCGAGATCAGTACGCCGCGCTGTTTCCCGTCGCCGAACGGGTCCTTGGCCCGGAGCATCCGGACACCCTGCACATACACGGCAACCTGGCCCGCTGGATAGGGGAGGCAGGGGATCCGGCCGCCGCCCAGGAACTGTTGTCCGCCCTACTGCCTGTCCGCGAGCGTGTATCCGGCCCGGAGCATCCCGATACCGTGCAGATCCGCGAAAACCTAACCTATTGGACCGGGAAACTGAGCAGCAGGAACTGAAGCCGGCCCTAAGCTCGTCCCATGGCCAGGTACTTCGACATCCATCCGGCCAACCCGCAGCGGCGCGCGATCATCCAGGTCGCCGATATCGTGCGCGGGGGCGGTGTGATCGCCTACCCGACGGACTCCTGCTACGCGCTCGGGTGCCAGCTCGGCAACAGGGACGGCATCACGAGGATCCGGTCGATCCGCCACCTCGACGACCGGCACCACCTCACGCTGGTGTGCCAGGACTTCGCCCAGCTAGGCCAGTTCGTGCACGTTGCCAATCCGGTTTTCCGGGCTATCAAGGCGGCGACCCCCGGCAGCTACACCTTCATCCTGCCCGCGACCAAGGAGGTGCCGCGCCGGTTGCAGCACCCGGGAAAGAAGACCGTCGGGGTGCGGATCCCGCGCCACGCGGTGCCCCAGGCGCTGCTCGCCGAACTCGGCGAGCCGATCGTCTCAAGCAGTCTGCTGCTGCCCGGCGAGGACGAGCCCATGACCCGCGGGCGGCAGATCGCCGGGCAGCTCGATCACGCCGTGGATGCGGTGATCGACTCGGGTGACTGCGGCACCGGACTGACCACGGTGATCGACTTCTCCGGTCAGGAGCCCGAGATCGTGCGGCGCGGGGCCGGCGACACGTCCGCTTTTGAGTGAGCCCGGCCGCGAACCTGCCTTCCACCGGACGAGCTGCCGCGGGGCCTTGCCGCGCCGGGTGCCTTCCGCTCCCGGCGCGGCCGGGCCCGCGCCACATGGTTACCGGTCGCGGTTACAGGCCCGCGCCCATGATTACCGGTCGCCGCGGGCGGTTCAGAAGCGGACCTGGTGCCAGGTGGCGCCGGCGTCCGCTGTCCGCATGAGCAGGCTCACGGGGCCCTCGAACGGCCCGCCGAGCACCATCCAGCCCACCGTCGGGCTCGCGTAGGAGAGGGAGCCCAGGTCGGTCCCTCCGCCCGTGTCGGGCACCGTGACCTGGGTCCAGGTCTTCCCGCCGTTGGATGAGCGGTAGAGGTAGTCCTGGCCCGGTGTGATGACGGCGATGGTGATCATCGTGGTGCTGTGCGGCAGCACGGCGAACCCGGCCACGTTGCCCGTCAGCGGGGCCGGCCCGATCAGGTGCTCGGTCCTTCCGCCGTTAACCGAGCCCAGCAGCTCCTTTTCCGTCTTGTACATGCCCTGCGGGAAGGCGCACAGGAACAGCACGTGCGAGGGGCTGGCCGCGGCGATGCCCGACTGCTGGTAGTAAGCCCCCGGGCAGCGGAACGGGTACTTGTTCCAGTGCACGCCGTCAGCGGTCGCCCACAGGTACTCGCTGCTGCCGCTGCCGGCACCGGCCGAGCTGGCGAACCAGGCGGCCCGGCCGGACACCGCGAGGAGGGCATTCGCGGCGGTCATGGCGCCGACCCGCGCCCAGGCGTTCGTGCCGACCGGGCTGCGGTACAGCTCATCGGCGCTGCCGTGGAACGGGTCGGGATTCACGACGGCCCACGCGGTCCCCGCGGAGGCGGCCATCCACGTGACGCCGCCGCCCTGGGAGGGGACGATGTTCCCGCCCAGGGAGATCCGCTGCCAGCGCGCGCCGCCGTCGTGCGTGGCATACAGCCCCGGGCCGTACAGCCACCCGTCCAGCCGGTTGGCGAACACGACGCCGCCGACGCGCGATGCCTGGGTCAGCAGGTTGCCCGCGCCATAGAAGAGCGGAACATCAGGTGCGCTGAGGAAGTGCCATTGCGCGCCGCCGTTGGTGGTGGCCGTCAGCCGCGCCTGGCATGCCGGGTGCCCGTACGCGCAGCCCACACCGCCCAGGACAAAGCCCGAGGAGGCAGACAGGAAACTCGCCGACACCGGCTGGAACCCTGCGGGCACGCCCGCAGCCTGATTCAGCCCGGCCGTCGGCACGCTCACCGCGCCGGCCTGGCCAGATGCCCCGGCGGCGCCAGGCGCGCCCGGTCCCCGCTGCGCGGCGCCGGCCGCGCCGGCGGCGCCGGCTAAGCCGAATGAGATCAGTGCGCCCGCCACCGCCGCGGCGCACGCCCGGATGACATGTGCATGCATCACAAGGACCTCCCTTGCCAGCCGCCCGGGACCGTGGAGGTCCTGGCGGGGCGGAGGTCACGCGGCCGGTCCCGGGGCCCTGATCGCCCCAGCGGGCGCCGCTCCCTGCCGATCCCGTCCTGTTGTCCGCCAAGCCCGGCAACGCGCAACCACTTTCCGGCTGCACCTCACCAGGGCCATCGTCCAGCGGGCCGGGCACGCCGGCTAGGGCCGCTGGCCGGCAAGACGGGTGACGTTGGGCCCGCAGAGACTGGCGTGCCGGACGGCCGCCTCCTCGTGCCGCTGGCCTACCGCACTGCCGATGGCTGCACCTCCAGTTGGTCGGGATCCGGAACCGATTCCCGGTACAGCTTGCTCGGCCACCACACCCAGCGTCCCAGGTCCAGGTTGAGCGCGGTGACCAGCACGGACCTGACGACGATGGTGTCGAGCAGTACGCCGAACGCAACCGCGAAGCCCAGCTCAGCCAGGAAGGTGACCGGCAGGGTGCCGAGCGCGGCGAATGTGCCGGCCAGCACCAGGCCCGCCGAGGTGATGACCCCGCCGGTCGCCGCCAGCCCGGTCAGCGCGCCGAGGCGCGGCCCGTGCTTTCCTGCCTCCTCCCGCACCCGGGTCATCAGGAAGATGTTGTAGTCGATGCCCAGGGCGACCAGGAAGACGAACACGAACAGCGGGAACGAGTTGTCCGCGTTGCCGTAGTTGAACACGTGATCGAAGAACAGTGAGCTGACGCCGAGCGCCGCGGCATACGACAGCACCACGGTGGCGATGAGCATGATCGGTGCTATCACCGCGCGCAGCAGCAGTCCCAGGATCGCGAACACCAGCACCAGGACGATGGGGATGATCACCTTCCGGTCATGGTCCGCGGCGCGCGCGATGTCCAGCGTGACCGCGGTATTGCCGCCGACCAGCGCGTCCGCCCCGGGAACGGCGTGCACGTTGGCCCGGACCCGGTCGATCGTGGCGAACGCGGCCTGGCTGTCCGGGGCGGAGGTGAGCGTGCCCTGCAGGTAGGCGTGCCCGGCCCTGGTCACCGGGGGCGTCACGGCGGTGATCCCCGGTGTGGCCTTGAAGGCCGCCTGCAACTGGGCTCCCTGCGGCTCGTTGCCGACCACGATTACCGGCTGCCCGGCGCCGCCCGGGAAGTTCTGGCTGATGACCGCCTGCCCGACCACCGAGTCCGGGTGATGGCCGACAAAGGATTCGGCCGCGGTCAGGCCGCTGGCCTTCAGGCCGGTCAGGCCGAGCGCCATCGCGCCGAGCACGACGGCGGTCGTCACCCAGACCAGCCGCGGCCGGGCCGCGATCCGCCGGCCCACTCTGGCCCAGATACCCCTGCTGGTGGGCTCGGCCGAGCCAAAGGTCGGCTTGACCGGCCAGAACACCCACCGGCCGCAGATCACCAGCAGGGCCGGCAGCAGCGTCATCATGGCCACAAGCGCCACCCCGACGCCGATGGCCAGCACCGGTCCCAGGCTCTTGGTGGAGTTCAGCTCGGCGACCGACAGCGTCAGCAGGCTGAGGATCACGGTGCCCGCGCTGGCGATGATGGCGGGCCCGGCCCGGCGCAGCGCGAGGGCCATCGCCTCGTGCCGGTCCTCATGCCGGCGCAGTTCCTCGCGGTACCTGGCGGTCAGCAGCAGCGCGTAGTCGGTTCCGGCGCCAAATACCAGCACATAGAGGATGCCGGCGCTCTGGGCGTTGACGGTCAGGCCGGCGTGTGCCGCCAGCAGGTAGATGAGCGCCTCGGCGCTGGTCAGCGCGATGCCCGCGGAGATCACCGGCAGCAGCCACAGCACCGGGCTGCGATAGGTGATCAGCAGCAGCACGATCACGATGATCAAGGTGGCGGCCAGCAGGGTGCCGTCGATGCCCTTGAACGAGTTGGCCGAGTCCGCGGCGCTGCCCAGCGGGCCGGCAATGTGCACGGACAATCCGCCGGCGTTCGCCTGCGCGATATCGCGCAGGCTGGTCGCCGCGGCGGAGGCGCCGTTCCAGCCCTTCGAGCCGAGATTAACCGGCACGATAGTCTCGATCGCCTTGCCGTCCTTCGCGACGATCGGCCCGGCGACCTGTCCCGGCACGACGCCGGTCACGGCGGCGAACTGCCGGGCGTCGGCGGCCGCCTTCGCGCGGTCCGCGCCGGTCAGGCCGGAGGGACGGGAATAGACCACGACGCCGGCAAAGATATCCGGCGACTGGAAGCGTGACTGCAGGTCCAGTACCTTGGTCGACTCGGCCTTGGCCGGCAGCCAGGCCGACGAGTCGTTCTTCTCCGCACCGGTCAGGTTGCGGGACAGCGGCGCGGCCAGGGCCACGATGATCAGCCAGAAGACCAGCACGGCCCATTTGGCCCGGCGTCCGCTGGCTAGGGTGACGATCGTGCGGGCTCGGCTCATGGCGATCCCCCGTTGAGTCGCTGGTCTGGTTGCCCGTTTGCTGCACTATCCGGCATGACCCGATCCGAAGTCAAGACATATCTCATACATTGCAATCCCGGGCGGTGCGCCCCGTGGTCGCATAAAAAGCTATCCGACGCCTCATCGCAGCCCGGCGCGGCGCCACATCCGCGCCAGGCCCCCAGATTCCCCGCTGCTCAACGGGCCCCATGACCAGGCCCCGGTCCCGGTCGCGTCCCGGACGGATGGCGCTCGCTGACGGCCCGTCTCCCGTCCCGGCACGCCAGCAAACCCTGGTGCAAGGTCACGGCCGGCGGGACTATACTTATGCATAGCTATGTGATCACATGGAAAGGATGACTATGAACGAGGCACCGCCTGCCCGGCGCCGGGTTCTCGGAGCTGCCTTGCGCCGGTACCGGGCGAACGCCGGCTACGGCCTGGACGACGCGGCCCGCATCCTCGACTGCGATCGCTCCAAAATCAGCCGGATCGAGACCGGCCGGCGCGGCATCCGCCCCGGCGACCTGCGCGAGCTGCTGTCCGAATACGGCGTGCCGGAGAAGGAGTGCCTCGCCCTGGCCGCCATCGCCCGCCACAACGACCAGCGCGGCTGGTGGCAGTCTGACGAGCAGGTCCTGCCCGGCGCCTGCCAGGACTTCATCATGGAGTCCGAGGCGGCGTCCGTGCGGGCCTACGCGCCGCAGCGTGTACCGGCGCTGCTGCAAACCAGGGATTATGCGCGTGCCCTGGCCGCGGCCAGCGTCGAGTACGTAACGCCCGAGCAGCAGGACCAGTTCGTGGCGGCCCGGCTCGGCCGGCAGCGCGTTCTGCTGGACGGCAATCCGCCGCAACTGTGGGCGATCATCAGCGAGGTCGCGCTGCACCAGGCGGTTGGCGGCGCTGAGGTCATGATCGGTCAGCTCGAGCGGATCGCCGAGGCGAGCCAGGGCCTGCCCAGCGTCACGGTGCAGGTGCTGCCGTTCGCTTCCCGCGCGCATGCTGCCGCAAGCGGGCCATTTTCGGTACTCAGGTTTCCCGAGGCGCCGAAACTGCGCGTCGTTTACCTGGAGGGGCAGACGGGCGGGGTCTATCTGGAACGGGAGGCTGATGTTGCCCGCTACAACCTGCTGTTCGAGCATCTCCAGGCATCCGCGCTGTCGATGGCCGCGTCGCGCAGCCTGATCAGCGACGTGGCCGGAAAATATGGTGACTTCCTCCCGGCCCTGAAGGACCGGGATTCCTTCCCTCGCGGGTCGGGGTTCCTGTTTCACTGAGGATCGCCTCCCAGCGCTACGCGCGGGCAGGTCTTACACCGTCTCCGCAGGCAGCGACCGCCAGCCCGGCGGCCAGGAGCACCTTCGCGGCGTTCACGTCCCGGCCGTGGGCGGCGCCGCACGAGGCGCACGCCCATTCGCGGACGTTCAGCGGCATGAACGTGGCCAGGCGGCCGCACGCCGAGCACGTCTTCGAGCTCGGGTAGAACCGGTCGACCGCAGCCATGAGCAGGCCGGGAAGATTACCGAGTATTTCCGCGGGCGGTGGGGGACGGCGGGGGAACCGGCCGGCGCCTGACCGGATTGTGCCTGTTGGCGCCCAGGTGGCGGCCGAGCGGGCTGGTCTGCATGACCGTGGCCAGTTCATCCGCGGAAAGCTCCGGCACCGGCAGCGGCGTGCACGAGTCGCGGGACGGCCGCAGCGCGTCCAGCCAGAGGGCCAGGTAGCGGCGCCAGATATCCCGCCGGACATTCTGGGCGTATTCCGCGGTGGCGGCGAGCATGAATTCGATGACCGGGATATCGGTCGGCGCCAGATCCGCGCGCACCTGCCCCGCCGCCTGCGCCCGCTCCACGATCCGGCCCACCGCCGGCCGCATCCGGTCCTTCGCGTATGTGACACGGTCATGCCCGTAGGCCGCGAACATCAGCATCTGCCGCAGGCCCCGGTCGCTGGCCATGATCTCCACCGACCGCTCCAGGAAGGAGACCAGCGCCTGCCACGGATCCGGCTCGCCGTACGCGTGCCGGGCCAGCTGCACCAGCACGTCGATACGCTCCTCGAACAGCGCGTCCGCGAGCAGCTCCTTGTCCGGGAAACGCCGGTAGACGGTGCCTACCCCCACGCCCGCGTGGCGCGCCACGTCATCGAGGGTCGCCTCCAGCCCCCGCTCGGTGAACACCTCCGCCGCTGCCTGCAGAATGCGCTGCCGGTTCCGCTCGGCATCCTTGCGCAGCGGCCTCCTCGTGTTCGCGCCCGCCGGACGGCCCGCGCGCGCCGGACGCTCCGTGTCCGGACCCGGCGGACGGCCCGTGTTCGCGCCTGGCGGACGCCCCGGTGCCGTTCCCGGCCGGCCTGCGGCGTCATCATGGAGGGGGAGGCTGGCGTCGTCGCGCGGCGGCTGACCGGCGGACCCGGCGCGCGCGGGGGTGACGGCTTCCAGGGTGCTGACCTCGTATTCCTTCGTTTCCTTGGCTGCGTCGCCGGGAGTCACACGAATCATCCTACCCTGGAGTGGAGATCTAATCTCCGCTTATGTTATCGTCGAGCCGTAAGCGGAGAAGACATCTCCAGATAGGAGAAAGCCATGGCTGCCCCGAGCGTCCCGGGCGGCGCCACTCCGGTGAGCCAGCCAGCCCCGCCCGACCGGCGGCGCTGGCTGATCCTGGCGCTGATCGGCCTCGCCCAGCTCATGATCGTCCTGGACGTCACGATCATGAACATCGCGCTGCCGTCCGCGCAGCACGCCCTGGGCTTCAGCAACGTGGACCGCCAGTGGGTCATCACCGCCTACGCGCTCACGTTCGGCAGCCTGCTGCTGTTCGGCGGGCGTCTCGGCGATCTGCTCGGCCGCAAGGTGACGTTCCTGGCCGGCCTGATCGGCTTCGCGCTCGCCTCCGCGGTCGGCGGCGCCTCCGTCAACTTCACCATGCTCATCGCCGCCCGCGCGTGCCAGGGAGCCTTCGGCGCGCTGCTCGCTCCCGCCGCGCTGTCCCTGCTGACCACGACGTTCAGCGACTCCCGGGAGCGCGGCAAGGCGTTTGGCGTCTACGGCGCCATCGCCGGCGGCGGCGGGCTGGTGGGCCTGCTGCTCGGCGGCCTGCTGACCGAATACCTCAACTGGCGCTGGTGCCTGTACGTCAACCTGATCTTCGCGGGCATAGCCGTTGTCGGCTCGATCCTGTTCCTGCCGCACGAGCGCTCGCCGCACGTGGCCCGGCTTGACGTCTTCGGCGTGCTGACCGTGTCCGGATCGATGTTCTGCCTGGTGTACGGCTTTTCCAACGCTGCCTCCCACAACTGGCACACCCCGTCCACGTGGGGGTTCCTGGCCGCAGGCGTGGTGCTGCTGGCCGTCTTCGGCTGGTGGCAGACCCGCGCGGCCCATCCGCTGCTGCCGCCGCGCGTGCTGCTGGATCGCAACCGGGGCGGCGCCTACCTCGCGGTGCTCATCACGGGCGCCGGGATGTTCGGCATCTTCCTGTTCCTGACCTACTACCTGCAGACGATCCTGGGCTACTCGCCGGTGTTGACCGGCGTCGCGTTCCTGCCGACGATCGCCATGGTGATGCTGTTCGCGCAGATCTCCAACATCGTGCTGATGCCGCGCATCGGCCCGAAGCCGCTGGTCGGCGTCGGGATGCTGCTGGCCGCCGCCGGCATGGCCTGGCTGACCCGCATCGGTGTGCACTCAACCTACATGTCCGCCGTCCTTGGGCCGATGCTCGTGACCGGGGCCGGCATCGGCCTGTCGATGCCCCCGTCAATGAACACGGGCACCTTCGGCGTGGCGCCCTACGACGCGGGCGTCGCCTCGGCCACGCTCAACACCGGCCAGCAGCTCGGCGGCTCCATCGGTACCGCTCTGCTCAACACCATCGCCACGAGCGCGGCCGTAGCCTACCTGACCAGCCTGCACCTGTCACCGGCCGCCCTGGTCGGCCCCGGTGGCCGTCTGGCCCTGGGCAATGCGGCCGTGCACGGGTACACGACCGCGTTCTGGTGGACCGCCGGCATCTTCGCGGCCGGCGCGATCATCTGCGGATCCCTGCTGCGCTGGGGGCCGCTGTCCCGCCAGGCCAGCGCGCACGCGGCTGCCCCCGCCGGGCAGCCCCAGGCCGGCCCGTCCGTTCCGGCCTGACGTCATCCGGCCATGCGCGGCCAGGCTCGCGGGGAACGATCCGCGGGGCGCTAGCCGGGGGCCGCGTGCTCGCCGGCCGGCCCGGAAGGCGGGGCCTGTCCCTCCTCGGGAGGTTCCGCCAGGCGGGGTAGCACAATCGAAAAGGTCGTCTGGCCCGGGCGGCTCTGCACGCCGACGGTACCGTGGTGGGCAGCGACCACAGCCTTGACGATGGCCAGGCCCAGCCCGGTGCTGCCGGCCGCGCGGGACCGGGAGGAGTCGCCGCGGGCGAACCGCGCGAACAGTTCCGGCACCAGATCCGGCGGGATACCCTGGCCGTTGTCGGTGACGCTCAGCCGGACACCCTCCGGCCCCGCGCCGGCCCCGCTCGCCCCGCCGGCCCGGTTGGCGGGCCCACTGGCCCGGTTGGCGGCCCCGTTACCAGCCGCGGGCCGGTGATCGGCCCCGGGCCCGGACCTGGTGCCGGCGACGGCCACGGTGATCGTGGAGTCGGCGGGCGTGTGCTTGGCGGCGTTGCTGAGCAGGTTGCCGATCACCTGGCGCAGCCGCAGCTCATCACCGCGCACCAGCAGCGGCTCGTCGGGAAGTTTCAGCTGCCAGCGGTGCGTGGGGCCGGCTACCCGCGCGTCGCTGGTGACCTCGATCGTCAGCCGGGTCAGGTCCACCGGCTCCTGTTCCAGCGGCCGGCCCGCGTCCAGGCGGGCCAGCAGCAGAAGCTCGTCGACCAGCACGCTCATCCGGGCCGATTCGGACTCCACCCGGCGCAGCGCGTGCGTCACATCCTCCGGAACCGGGCCCCGGTGGCGCAGCGCCAGCTCGGCGTACCCGCGGATGGCCGACAGCGGCGTCCGCAGCTCGTGGCTCGCGTCCGCGGCGAACCGGCGCAGCCGGGTCTCGCTCGCGGCCCGCCGCTCCAGCGCCGACTCCACGTGCTGGAGCATCCGGTTGAACGCCGCGCCGACCTGGCCGACCTCGGTGCGGGGGTCATCGTCGGGGACCCGCGCCGGCAGGCTGACCTCGGTGTCCAGCGGAAGCTGCGTGACCAGGGTCGCGGTGCTGGCCACCCGGCGCAGCGGGCGCAGCGACAGCCGCACCAGCCCCACCCCGGTGCCCGCGACGAGCAGCACGACGATCGCGAACACGGCCGCCTCCGCGATCTCGACGTTGCGCAGCTCGGTCTCGGCGTTCTTCAGCGGGAGACCGGTGAACAGCACCGGGCCGCCCCGGTACTGCTGAACCGCGGTCAGCGCGTAATCGCCGCCCAGCGACGGCAGGTACCGCGTGAACGTCGGCAGCGCGGGCGGCGGCGAGCTGCCGCCCCCTTCGGCCCCAGGGTTCCCGCCGCCCCCGGAGTCCCCGTCGCCCCCAGGGGCCTGCTTGCCTGGCTGCACGGTCACCGGGAGGGACCGCAGGGTGGCCCGGTCCGAGGCCGACAGGTCGCACTTCCCGTGCACGATCGTCGCCGCGGTGATGGTCCCGTTCCGGTCCCACGCGCCGAATGTGCCCGCGGCCTGGCCCAGGATGACGTTGCCGCACGGGGACGACCCGGGATTGCCGTCGATGTAGGCGGTGCTGTGGGCCTGCGGGGGAGCGCCCTGGTCGTTGTCGCCCATGCACGCGACGTACTGGCGTTGCGCCGCGGCCTGCAGCGCCTGGCTGAAGTCCGCCATCAGCGAGTTGCGCACCACCGTGTAGGTGGCCGCGCCGACGACCGCGCACGTGACGATCACCAGCGTGACGAGGCTGGCGATCAGCCGCGCGGTCAGGCTGCCCCGGACCAGGGAACGCCATGGCCGGGCCGCCCAGGCCATCACACGCCTGGCTTCAGCACGTACCCGACGCCGCGGACGGTGTGGATCAGTGGCGGCCGCCCGGCGTCGATCTTCCTGCGCAGGTAGCTGATGTACAGCTCCACGACGTGCGCCTGGCCGCCGAAATCGTAGTTCCACACGCGGTCCAGGATCTGCGCCTTGGACAGCACCCGCCGCGGGTTGCGCATGAGGAACCGGAGCAGCTCGAATTCGGTCGCGGTCAGCTCGATCAGCTTCCCGCCCCGGCGGACCTCGCGGGCGTCCTCGTCCATGGTCAGGTCGGCGACCGCCAGCGAGCCCTCGCTGTGGGTGCGGGTCAGGTCGGCGCGCCGCAGCAGGCCGCGCAGCCGGGCCAGCACCTCCTCCAGGCTGAACGGCTTGGTGACGTAGTCGTCACCACCCGCGGTGATCCCCGCCACGCGGTCTTCCACCGCATCCCGCGCGGTCAGGAACAGGACGCAGACGTCCGGGCTTTTGGCGCGGAGCCTGCGCAGCACCTCCAGGCCGTCGAAGTCCGGGAGCATGATGTCCAGGATGACCGCGTCCGGCTGGAACTCGCGCGCGATGCTCACCGCCTCGGTCCCGGTGCCCGCGGTCCGGGTTTCCCAGCCCTCGTAGCGCAGCACGCTGCCGAGCAGCTCGGCGAGGCTGGGCTCGTCATCGACGACGAGCACCCGGATCGCGCTGCCATCGGGCCGCCGCGCGCCTGCCTGCGCCTTTGCCGGGGCCGGGGTCTGCGGAGTGTTCATGGCCATCCATCGTCAGATCTGTTACGCCGGGTTCAGTATGCCGTGGCCGGCCCGGGGGCCCCGCTGGCGGCCTACGCTCACCCGCCCTTTCCGCTCAAGAGTGTCTGACTGGACGCAGCGAAGGTTCAATGCGGGTTATGAAATTCCTCTGAACGCGCGGCGCGAGCCGTCCCCGGTCAGCCGGCCGCGTGCTCGGCGGGCCAGCCCCCGACCGTCACCACCCGGCCGCTGATATCGACCAGGCGCGCGGGCAGCCCGATCCCGGCCAGCCAGCCCGCCGCCGGCGCACCGCGAATGATGGCCGCGGTGCTGGCCGCGTTCGCGTCCGCGCAGGTGGCGGCCGTAACCGACACGGTGCGCCAGACCGGCGCGGGCGGCAGCCCGGTCCGCGGGTCCAGGATGTGGTGCAGCACGCTGCCGCCGCGCCGCCAGCGGCGCGCGGTCGTGCTGGAGGTCGCCAGGCCCCCGCTGGTGATGGCCACCACGGTGGAGGGCCCGTCGGGAAGCTCGTCCGGGCAGCCCGTGACGTCCTGCACCCGGATCCGCCATCCGCCCGGCGGTGGCGGTCCGGCGACCGCGATGTCACCGCCCAGCCCGACGAGCACGCCGCCGCCGAGGCCCGCGGCGATCCGCGCCACGGCGCGGTCCGCGGCCCACGCCTTGGCGGTGGCGCCGAGGTCCAGCCGCGTCCCGGCCGGCATGGCCACGGTGCGGGCGTCCCGGTCCAGGTGTACCTGGCGCCAGCCGGGGACCGCCTTGATGGCCAGGTTCAGCGCCGGGCCGTCCGCCGCGACCTGGCTGAAGTCGCGGTCATACCCGGCGGCCACGATCGCCTCGCCGATGGTGGGGTCGACGTCGCCGTCGGTAAGGCCGGCGGCGCGCAGGGCCACCGCCACGGCGTCGGCGAGCAGCGGGCTGAGCCGGGCCGGCCGGCCGCCCGCCCGGTCCAGCGCGACCAGCTCCGAATCGTCCCGGAAGCGGCTGCACGCGGCGTCCAGCTCGGCCAGGTCGGCTTCGAGCATGGCCCGCGCCGGGGCCAGCGCGCCGCGATCGGTCACCACGAGATGCACCCAGCAGCCGAGCGCCGTCCACCCCGCGGCAGCCGTGCCCAGGTCATCGGCTGCCGCCGATGCCTCCGCGGTCTTGTCTCGTCCGGCGGTCATGTCCTCCAGTTAACCGCGCGATGCTGACCGGCGGCTGGGGGTCAGCTTCGAGCCGCCCGCATTCCGGCCCGCAGATGCCTCAGCGCCCGCCCGCATTCCCCCGGGGCGCAGCCGCCTCAGGGCCGCCGCGCGCCGGGACCGGTAAGCCCGCCGAGAGCAGGCGGCTGACCTTGGACGCGGACGCCGACGGGCGGGCCCCGGCGGCCACCAGCAGCTTGCCGGCCGTCTCCAGCACGCCCGGCGACCCGGAGACCAGCTCGACCTCGATCTCGTGCCAGCGCATCACGTCGCCGGCCCCGATCCCGGCCCGCGGGCCCAGGCGGCGGGCGGTCACGTCGTCGTCGGCCACCTCGGCCAGCACGGAACCGTCCGCGCCGGTCAGCCGGCGCACGGTGCGGACGGTCCGCAGCAGCGCGATCGGGTGCAGCGGCCGGCCGTCGGTAAAGTCGGCCACCATGGCGTGCATCTGCTCGGGGACGCTGTCGGTGCCCAGGCTGAGCGGCAGATGTACCTCGCGCCGGGTCCCGGTGCGGACCGGGAGCTTGAGGTGCCAGGCGTCGTCTGTTCCGCCCGTGCGCCACCGCAACGTGACGCGGTGCGACGCCAGAAGCAGGTCATCGGTGTCGAAATACGTCGCGGACAGCTCGTAGCGGTCCGGGCCGGCGACCGAATAACACGAGGTCAGCGCGGAGAAGTCGGGCATGGTGAAGTCGGGCCCAGCGTCGTATTTCCGCTCGGTCTCCAGGTGCGTTGTCGGCCCCGTGTCCATGCCACCACGGTAGGGGAACCGGGCGGCCGTGTCGGCTGGGAGGAGGAGCTGGTGGGCTGGCCGTCGGCGCTGCGCCGGGTGACGATGGCCTCGTTGCGGTAGGCCAGCTCGGGCGCCAGTTCCGGCAGGAACACGTGCCGCGGCACCACGCGCAGCGCCTGCGCGACCGCGTCGCTGACCGGCCGGCCGCTGCGGGTCACCACCTGGGCGACCATGCGGTCCCGCAGTTCGCCCAGCTCAGGATCGGTCACGGATCCGCCGGAACAGCTGGCCCGACGCGTCCGCGCGGGCCAGCCGGAAGTGGGCGGAGAAATAGGACGTGATCGCGGGCGTCCACGGGATGCGCCGCTGGTACTCCCCGGACAGCCAGACGTACTGCGCGCGGGACAGCGCCGACAGCCAGAACTGCCGCACCGCGCGCACGTGGCCGGCCCCGGTCAGGCCGTTCCGCCCGCCCGACAGCGCGTAGTCGGCGCCGATGCTGTCCACCATGGCCGGGCAGTTCGGCCGGGCGGACAGGAACCGGCCGGCCGCGATCGTGTAGGAGGCCGCGTCGGCCACGACACACGAGCCCGCCGGGATGAGCTGCTCGTCGGCCACGATCGCGTCGGCGACGCCGTTGTAGCTGGGATCGGGCACGGTCCGGGCCTGCAGCACCGCCAGCGTCAGCACAACCCCCGCCGTCACCCCCAGCCACGCCCGTGACCAACCCGCCCCGGCCGTGCCGAGCCCCTGACCGGCGCCGCTATCGCGTCGCCGTGACCGCAGCACATCCGCCAGCCGCGCCGCCGGCAGCACTACCGACAGCGCCAGGAACGGGCCGAGGAACGCGGCGTAGTGGTAGTAGTAATCGGCCGGCCACAGAAACGCGACGACTATGAGCCCCCCGCTGGCCAGCGCGAACAGTTCCAGCGCCGGCGGATACGCGCCGGAGGCCAGCGTCGCCCACAGCGAGCACCCGGCCACCGCCACCGCGGTCGCGGCCACCACCGCCAGCAGCGCGGCGTGCGGCAGGAACGGGCCGTGGCTGAACCCGATCATGCTGTCCAGCCGGAACCACAGCGGGATGCGCTGGGCATCGGTCCGCGACCACTGCGCGACCAGCACGCTGTGGTAGAACGCGCGCGGGGCCAGCGCCGCGAACGGCAGCACCGGCAGCCCGAAGCCGGCCACCACGCCGCCGGCGAACATCAGCGCGCGGCGCGGCGTCCGGGCCAGCCCGGCCAGCAGCACCAGCACGGGGACGATGGCCCAGGCCTTGCAGACACCCGCGAAGCCGAACAGGGCACCGCCCGCGGCCAGCCGCCGCCCGCTGATCGCCAGCCGGTCGCCATCCATCACGGCCAGCGTCCCGGCCAGGCAGAACAGCACCAGCCACGGCTCGATCAGCACGGTGTGCGCGGCGTAGACCCCGTCCGGGTAGACGGCCAGCAGCCCGCCGGCCACGGCGACGGCCAGCGGGCCGCGGTGCCGGGTGAGCAGGCCGGTCAGCGTCACCCCGGCCGCCCCGGCGCAGGCGGTCAGCACGCGCCCGATGGCCAGGGCCTTAGCCGTGCCGAGCGGCCCGGCGAACAGCGCCACCGGCGTCATCAGCAGCATCACGCCGGGCGGCTGCACGGTGATGAAGTCCTTGTACGGGGCCGCGCCGTGGACCAGCCGGACGGCGCTGCCGAAGTAGACCCCGTCGTCGTATTCGGTGACCCCGAGCAGGTAGCCGTGCCTGGTGAGCTGCCACAGCCGCAGGAAAAGGGCGAGCGCGGTGGTCGCGGCGATGGCCAGCGTGACCGCCGGCGGGCGCCGGCGCTGCGGCCCCGGGGCCGGTACGCCGGCCCGGTCACCCGGGGTGGCCAGCGGATGCGGTGCGCCAGGCGCGCGCGGCAAGTTGCCCATCATCTACCTGGCACCTGAATCCTCCGTGTCCGGCCGCGGGAACACCAGCGGACACGTTCCGGGACCGGCGGGCGGAATCCGGAGAAAACGTGTCGATGAACCCTCTTGGTGTCTTCCCCCCAGACCCACTCAAAAGGGTACTACGCGCGGTGCCGGCCCGGCCCCCCGTTACCGGACGACGGGGTTGTGCAGGCCAGGCGCACGGCGTACAAAAGGCTGAGCGCCGGGCTGCTGCTGCGGGTCAGCGAGCAGATCGTGCTGGCTCCCGGTGCCGACACGAGGGCCGCGGCCGTGCTGGCAGGCCTGCCGCAGCCGTTTACCACGGCCGAGGCGCGCCAGGCGCTGGGCACGACCCGCCGGGTGGCCGTCCCGCTGCTGGAATTCCTGGACCGGGCGCGGATCACCGAGCGGCTGCCGGATGACCGCCGCCGCCTGCGCTCGGCCTGAGCTGGTCATCGTGCGGCGGGCCGGGCCCCCTGATGGGGCAGTCGAGAGCTGGCCAGGGCGGGATCATCGGGGGATGCCGCACCCCAGACCGGCACGGTCCTTGGTCCGGGCTGCAGCCCGGACCAATTCGATCAGGTGCGCCGCAGCCATGGGTTGCCGGGCCTGGCGGCGACCTTGCGGTGTTTTCCGGCTGACTCGTGACTGCCCAGGCACAGCGGGCCTACGAGGCCAGGTGCGCAGGGGCGGGGAGGCGGCTCATG
>Ga0335078_10003694_pt1 | contig 22745 bp, 20 predicted proteins | sample Lox_Sample_32_FD_206711 | JGI IMG/M metagenome (GOLD analysis project Ga0335078, IMG submission 206711) | Soil microbial communities from Loxahatchee National Wildlife Refuge, Florida, United States - Lox_Sample_3.2 | ecosystem: Environmental > Terrestrial > Soil > Wetlands | place: USA... | reverse complement strand
TCCGGTCAGCCTTGAGGTACGGGATCCGGAGCACTCGCCGTACTGCTCGGCCAGCTCCGACCCGGAGCTTGCACGCGTCCTCGCGGACGCGTGGCCACACGAGGAGGTGCTCCGTGCGCTGCCGTAGGTGGTCGCGCTTGCGGAGGTCGATGGATCGGGGGTTTTTCGATCGTGCATGATCAACGGTCCGCGGGAGAGGTCGTCACCGAAACACTCGATTACGACGGTGGCCGACAGGTCACGGTGTACGTCCCGGCAGATACGCCCGAGGCAGTCGTGTTCGCGGGTGACGGTCAGCTGATCTCGCAATGGGGCGGAGTCCTCGAGGCGGCCAGCGTGCCGGCCACGATGATCGTCGGTGTACACCGCCTGACCGATGAGACGCTGCGGCTCCATGAGTACTCACCGGGCTTTGACCAGGAACGGTTCGCGGCGCACGAGGAGTTTTTCTTCGGGGACGTCCGCCGCTGGGCAAGGTCGCGATTCGAAGTCGCGCTGCCCGCCAATCGCACCGCGGTGTTCGGCGTCTCGGCGGGCGGGGAGCTGGCACTCGCGCTTGGGCTTCGGCATCCGGACGTCTACGGCGCGGTCTTCTGCGCCTCACCGGGCGGGGGTTACCGGCCGCCTCGGGTGCTGCCACGCCCGGTTCCGCGCGCGTACCTCGTTGCGGGCACGCGGGAGCCGTTCTTCCTCGAGAACGCGACCCGGTGGGCGGTCGCGCTGCGCGATGCATGTGCGGACGTTGTGCTGACGGAGCGGGCCGGGTCGCACGGCGGCGCGTTCTGGCGCGACGAGTTCCCGCTGATGGTGGCGTGGGCGTTTGGCCGCTGAAGCGTTGGCTGTACCAGGACGGTGGCGCGTCGGCTGGCAGTCCTTAGCGGAACGTGCGCTGCCGTGGTGGCACCGGCCGAGGTGCCGACCACCAGGTCGGCGGCCTGCGTCATATCGAGGTCAGCTTCTGCCAGGCCCGCGATGACACCGATCTCCCGCGCTTGCCCGGCAGCCCCGCCACCACCGAGAACCAGGGCAACGTTGTGAACCATCTGCCCATTGTGAACAGGCTGCGGGTAGGGCATGGGAAGCGGTGCGGCTCAAGGTGTCTAGCCAAGGGCCTCATGCGGCACCCGACGATGATGCGGCAAACCGTGGACGACGGCTGTACGCGAGCCCGGAGACGATGAGAGGACGGCACAGGGCCACATTCTGGCGCGCAAGCCCTGATCCCGTGGGCTCGGCGCCTCGTGGGCGCCCTTGTGCCGCGAGCCGGGGTCAGCCCGAACGTGCTTATCACCGTCACCACGGCCGCCATGCGGCGACAAATCAGGGAGCGGTCGGCGCAGCGGTCGTGATGGGCGTGACGGTGGTAGTGGGCGCGGCGGTCATGGTGGGCGCAGCGGTCGTAGTCGGCTGGGGCGACCCGCTCTGAGCGGACGTCGGGCTGTACGTCGCGGTCGGCGTCGCGCCGACCGAGCCAGCCGCAGTGACTTCCTGGCAAGCAGTCAGGCTGGCCGCGATCGCGAGTCCCCCTGCTGCCAGCGCTGTCGCCCTGAAGCGGTTGGCAAAACGGATCTTGCCGGTCATTGGTTAGTCCTCCTTGATTTCCCATCCAGGCTTCGTCAGGAACAGTGAGTCCGAGACGGCGACGCCCCGTACGTTCAGGCGAACGACCAGTCGCCAGGAACGGTTCAGAGTCAGCCGGGAGCGCTGGGGGATTTGCCAGGGGAACCTCATCGGCGAAAACGGGCCTGCCAGGCCGACACATCACGAGCGTGCCACGCCGACAGGGCTGGAATTCCGCTCAATTCTGGGGCGGCTGTCAACATAAGAGCTGTTGGGGGTTATCGGCCGTCTCACCGTGTCTCAGCGATCTGGGACCATCCGGTGCCCGCCCCTGGTGGCCCTTGTACGGTGGTGAAATAAAGCACACAATTGTCGCCGCGGACTTTAATTTAGTAGAAAACACCGCTAATTGAAGGTTATACACGGCCCGTGAGGGATGCGCCGGCGGCGTTGCCGGACAATCCGGGCATATCGCCCCCGCGGCCCGCGGGCTTCCCGTCATGGTGGATGTCTGGGTACACCCGGGTGTACCCAAACATCCGCTATCTTCGAAATCCTGGCCGCATGCGGGCATGACCTGGGCGGTACGCGGGCCCGCCGGGCAGCCAGGTAACGAACTGGTCACGGAACGAGCCCTTGAATACGCCTCCATGTGTGGTTATTAAAGAAGCTGAAAGGCCGGGGTCCGGAGACGTCCTTCCCGTGCCCCGTCTCGGCGAAAAGGACATGTCACCCCTTCTCGCCGGGCGCCGGCCCGGGCACACGCGCCCCGCGCGGTGCCGGCGCGCCCGCCGGAAGCCCTGCGGCGCGCCCCGGGCCAGGACACGGCCCCCGCGGCACCAGGCGCCCCTTCAGCGCGCGGCTTTACCGGTAAACTTCTGCCAGCGGGTAAACTTTTCACCTGATGTAAATAAAAGGCGCCCTCGGCGTCTTTTATTTACCCGTTGTGAAATGTTTACCGGTAAATCCGGCGGCGCTGCCCGGCCGCCCGCTCTGGCGGGCCCCGGTTCCGGCCAGGTTCCGGCCCGGTTCCGGCCTGGTCGCCGTCCGGCAGGGAACCCGGCACTTCAATCCCTTGTATGGGGCGAAGCTGCTTCGTGGAAGCCTGCCCTCTATGCCGCGTCGCGGGGTGAGCGGATGCAGGGAACCGAACACGGTCCAGAGCCGCAACTCCGCGGCAAGAGCGGCGATGGCCTCGGCCTCGTCGCGCATGACGTCCCAGCTAGCAATCAGCGGGGTCTTCAGGAACGATTGTCTGCGTGACTGCGAGCCGCAGGGGGTTTGCCACGCGAACAGGCTACGCCAAACGGTCTCCGGCGGGCTGCCGTGCGCGAATCCGCTAGCACGAGACAAGAAACACGAGACAAGAAAGAGCCGCCCCTCTGTTCGAGAGACGGCCTCTGACTTTGGTAGCGGGGGCAGGATTTGAACCTGCGACCTCTGGGTTATGAGCCCAGCGAGCTACCGAACTGCTCCACCCCGCGGCGATGCCTCCACTGTATGAACTTCTGGCGACGGAAGCAAATCGGCTACCCGGCCGGCACGGCGAGCCACAACGCGTAGGTGGCTGGCCAGGTCCCCGCGGGCGGGCCAGTGAGGATCTCGGCGTCGGCGGAAGTGCTGAGCGAGACGGCAAGCCGAGGTGTCAGCCCGGGCAGCGACACGGCGGTACGTGACGAGCCGATCACCACCGGGCGACGTCCGAGCCGAGAGATGAGATTCGCCGCCTCGGCAAGCAGGGCCGTGGACTTCGCCCCGGGGACCATCCACGCGGCCGGCTGGCCGCAGAGGCCACGGACTACGGGGGCGACCGTCTCCGCCAGCTGCCCATCGACGAAAAGAACGCTTGCTGACGGCCCGATGGCAGCGCATAGCGACGAGGCGGCGGCGACCGACCCGCCGTAGGTGGCCGAAGCGCCCACGCCGCGCAGCCGCACCCGGCTCAGCAGCTTCGCCACGCCCGACGAGTAGCGCCCGACCGACGGCTTGCCGGCCAGGCCCGGGTTCAGCGTCGTCACCAGCGGCGGGATCGCCAATGCCAGCACGGAACATGCCGCGACGAGCCCGACCGTCGTGCGTGAGGCGCCGAGTTCCGCGGCACGCACCGTCAGCCACGACGACATCCACACCGAGAGCAGCACGAGCCCCGGCAGTACCACGGGGACCAGTCGGTGCGAGGCGAGCGGCTGCCACGGCACCACGGCCGGAACCCACAGCACGGTGACCACCGACCAGGCGATGATCAGGAACGGCAGTCCCCACAGCCACAACCCCTCGAAGCCGGAGTAGCCAGAGTCGCTAGAGTCACCCGAGTCGCTAGAGTCACCCGAGTCGCCCGGAACCGCCGATGGGACGTCAGCCCCAGCCAAGCCCGCCGGATGCGGGGAGAGCACCGCCTCTACCAGCCGCCTCCCGAGCACCGCCGCTCCCAGGCACGCGAGCAACAGGGCGGGCACCCCCAGGTACCACACCACCCAGGACAGGCTCGACTCGTAGTACTGGCGCGTTCCGTCGACCGGCAGCCGCTCAAGCCGCTGCAGCGCCGCCACCTGCCGGATCACGGCCGGGTCCGGCTGCCCGCGGACGGTCTGCAGGTACGGCCGGACGGCCAGCACGGCGAGCACGAGCACCGGCAGCACCAAGGCCAGCCCGCCGAGCAGGAACCCGGGCGACGGGAACACCACCCGCTCCCGGTTGAACCACGGGAAGCTCAGCCGGACGGCGGACGCCCGCCGCACCCGCGATGGCGCGCCGGGCAACGCGAGCGGCGCGATCAGGGCCGTCATCACCCCGAACGCGGCCGCGGACAGCCCGATCAGGTGCAGCTGCGCCGACACGCTCGCCAGGTAAGCCCGTGCCAGCACAAGCCCAGTCACCAGCCCCATCCCGACGCCGAGGATGAGGCCGCCGCCGAACGGCCCTGCCTGCGGCCGCCGCGTCACGAACAGCACGGCGACGACGGGGAACGCGGGCAGCAGCATGCCGAGCGACCCGACGGAGGCCAGCACGGTGAGACCGAGCGCAAGCCCGCCAAGCCCGGAGAGCGCCAGCTCGCCGGGCAACCTGCCCGACCTGCCGGCCCCGCCGGAGCCGCCGACACCGCAGGAGCCGCCGACACCGCGGCGCCGCACCACCAGCGAGTCGAGGAACAGGCACAACCCGCCGAACAGCAGCACCTGCACGAGCGGCTCGCTGAACGGGGTGCGCGACGCGTACACCTCGGGCAGGCAGATCGCGAGCAGTAGCTCGCCGGCCACGCCCCACCACATCCCGCACAGCCGCCCCGCCAGCCCGGCGAACGACAGCACGGCGCAGCCACCGAGCACCGCCGGCATGAACAGCGCGCCGCCGAGGCCGCCCAGCCAAATCCCAGCGGCCAGCAGCAACGGCAGCCCCGGCAGGTACCCGGGCGTGATCAAGCCGCCGGACACGGTGAACCCAGGCGTCGCGAAGTCCAGCCCGCCGCTGCCGCCGAAGGAAGCGGCCGCGTCAGGGATCCGCGCCGTCCCGTGCCCGGCGATCCAGTAGCCGTACTGGAGGTACACGCCCGGGTCGCCGGCCACGAAGACCTGCTCGGACCGCAACAGCGCCTGCCACACGCCGAATCCGGCCGCGATCACGACCATGGCCACGACCGCGCCGGCCGGCACGTCCGGCCGGCGCCTGGCAACGGCGGCCTCGCCCGCGCCTCGCGGCCAGCTCACCGGCAGCCGCCGCATCGCGAAATAGCACAGCGCAACCGCGAGCGGCACGAAGATGATCACCATCGGCAGCCACAGCAGCCGGCCCGCGAGCAGCATCCCGGCCCCAGGTACCAGCCACGCCACCGCGAGGACGGCCGGCGCCTGCGTGATGGCGGCGAACACCCAGCCAGGCAGCCACCGCAAGCGGTGCGCAAGCCGCGCGCCCCGCGCAGCGGCGCCACAGTAGAGCGCGAGCAGCCCGCCGGCCGCCGCCCGCGCGACGCCGGCCCGCCGCCGCCCAGCTTCCCCGTCATCCAGAACGGTGGCGTGATTCGCCGTACCCTCAGCGTCTTCGCCTTCCACGCGGCCCTCGCCGTCAACCGGGGTGCCAGGGGAGGCGGTCCTGTGCTGCGCGCCGCTCCCTCGCGCAAGCACGGTCGGTAGTCGTAGGCGCACGGAAACCACTGTATCGATCGGCGTGACAGCCTCCCCTGCACCCCGACCGCTCCCGTGCGAGCGCGCGCCGGATGCGGTTCACTGAGAGCGTGGAAATCTTCACCAACTGGCATACCTGGCAACGGACCGAGCCCGAGCTACGCCGCCTGCTGCCCGCGGCCACCTGCGACGCGGTAGCGAAAGCGACGGAGTTCGCGCTCCGCTTCCACGGTGACCAGCGGCGCCCGACCGGGGCACCCTACGCGGAGCACCTGCTTGAAGCGCTTGAGGTCCTGGTCCGCGGCGCCGGGGTCAGCGACCAGGACGTGCTGTGCGCCGCCGTACTGCACGACGTCGTGGAGGACACCCCGTGCACCATCGGCGACGTGCGGTCGGCGTTCGGCACCCGGGTCGCGGACATGGTCGGCTGGGTGACCAAGCCCGAGCCGGAGGACGGCGCGGACAAGCAGGCGGCCAAGGAGTCCTACCTCGGCCGCCTGGCCGAAGCGCCGGACGACGCGATCCTCGTCAAGCTGGCCGACCGGGCGTCCAACGTGCAGACGCTGCGTAACCTGCCGTCCGTGTCCAAACAGCGTGAGTACTACGCGCAGACCGTCCGCTATATCATGCCGCTTGCGGCATCACGGGGATGGTGGGACGTCTGGTACGCGAGCTGGCAGGAAGTCCACCGAGATCTCGCCTAGGTCGTCCTCGTCCGCCCGCCGGCCGATCCAGACGGCGAACACCCAGATCGCCAGCCCTGCGGGGTAGATGAAGTAGCCGACCCGGGTCGACGGGGCGAGCACGAACATGAGCGTCAGCGCCCCGGCGAGCAGCACGATCGCGCGCGGCACCGAGCGCGGCGGCCTGAACACCAGGGATGCCGCGACGGCGAGCCCCGCGAGTGCGAGCATCGCCACGACGATCGCGTGCCCGGCGCCCGGCCAGGTCGACGCGATGAGGTATCCGGGGAGCGGGCTCCTGGCGTCGGACTTAACGCTGGCAAGGCCAAGCGGGAACGCGATGGTGTTCACCATGATGGCCTTGGGGCGGCTGACGATGAACGGGCCGACGCACACCGCGACCACGGCGAGCGCCGCCAGCGTGAAGCGGCTGACCACCCGCCCGCCTTCGCGGGCCCACAGCAGCGCCACCGCCACCAGGAGGGCCGGCCACGCGGTCGCCTTCATCGAGGCGGCGACGCCGAGCGCGAGGCCGGCAAGCAGGGGCTTGCGCACCCACAGGTAGGCGAATCCGAGGCAAAGGAACGCGACCATCGGCACGTCGGTCCCGCCGACGGCGAGCTCGAAGGCGATCACCGGGCTTCCCGCCGCGAGGACCGCCCAGCGGCCGGGGTCATGCGCTCCGCCCTCGCGCAAGGCAAGCCAGAACACGGCGAGGAACACGGCACCGAACCAGACTCGGGGGTCGGTGAGCAGGCCGAGGTCGAAGAACGCGCGCGGCAGGCCGAAGAGCGACATGACGGGCAGGTAAGGATTGTAGGCGTCGGCGTTCGTGGTGCCCGCGAGCACGGCCGGGTCGGCATACGGCGTGCCCTGGTGGATGAGCGCCCAGCCGGAGTTGGCGACCACTCCCACCTCGGGCTGCCATAGTCCCCTGGCGGCCAGCCAGCCGAGCGGCATGATCAGTCCGCCGAGGAAGGACACCCCGAGCGCGATGTCCGCGGTCCCCGCGCGGCGCAGGATGAGCACGACAGCGAGCGCGAGACCGTAGCCGACCGCCGCCATCTCGCCCCAGAGCTGATGCACGTGGTCGTTGCTGATGACCGCGACCAGGGTCGCCCAGAGCGCGGAAACCGCGAAAATACCGGCCAGCCAGCGACGTCGCATGGCAGCCGGTGACTCGAAACCGGCGCCAGGCCGTACGCCACCCATCACCCCGAGATTCTACCCGGCAGGAGGGCGCAAACCGGGTTAACCCGCTTGCCTGTGAATGATCGCGACCAGGCACACGGTACCCGACGGGAAACAGCGACCAGCGCCACCGGCTGCTGACGAACCCCCACAGCCCGCGCGGCACGGCCAGCGTGGCGACGACCGCGATCCCGCCGACGAGGACCAGGTACCACGCGCCGTCCTGGGAAAGCCACTGCTGCAGCGCGAACAGGATCAGCGCCCCGATGACCGGGCCCTCAATGGTCCCGATGCCGCCGACCAGCACCATGAACAGCATCTCCACGCTGTACTGCACGGAGAACACCGAGGTGGGCTCTATGAACTGCGTCTGCAGCGCGATAAGCGCGCCGACCGCTCCCGCGCCTGCCGCGGCCGCGAGGTAGGCAAGCAGCCGTACCCGGCCGACCCGGACGCCGAGGACGCTCGCGGCGACCGGATCGCCACCGACGGCCCGCGCGTCAAGCCCGAACCCGGCTCGCACGAGCAGGAACACGCCGCCGACCGAGAGTGCCGCGACGATCAGCGCGGCCCAGTAGATCATCGCCTCGCGGAGCACCGGGCCGTAGCCCGCCAGTCCTGGCAGGCTGACGCCGGTGGTGCCGCCGACCGAGGGGGCAAGGGTCACCGCGATCTGGAACACCGCGGCCACGACCAGGCTGGCCACCGCGAAGTAGCCGCCGGACAGCCGGAGCAGCAGCCCGGACACCGGAAGGGCCACCAGCCCCGCGATGACCGCCGCGGCGGCGATGCCCGCGAACGGGTTGATCCCGTGCACCGCGACCAGGTACAGGCCGTACGCGCCGACGCCGAGGTACGCGTGCTGCCCGAACGACGTCAGGCCGCTGAAGCCGGCCAGCAGGTTCCACGTGGTGGCCATCGCGATGAAGGTGAACGCCACGATCAGCGGCTGCTCCGCGGGACCGCCGGCGAAGTAGGGCACGGCGGCGAGCACCGCCAGCCCCACGGCAAGCGACCCGATCGTGCCGGTGGCCGCCGCGCTCCACCTGCTCACCTTGACCTGCGCGGCCCGCGGCACCGGTGCGACCTCGTCACGCTTCATCCGGTGACCTGCGCCGTCCTGGCCTGCTGACCTCCGGCGAACAGGCCTGCCGGGCGCACCGCGAGCACCAGCAGGAACAGCAGGTGGACGGCGAGCACCGCATAGGCCTGGTTGAGCTCACCGACCACCACCTGAGTCACGCCCAGGGCCATCCCGCCGGCCAGCGTGCCCCACAGCGAGCCGAGCCCCCCGATCACCACCGCCTCGAACGCGAAGATCAGCGTGGACTCCCCGGTCAGCGGGTTGAAGTTGCCGATCGCCCCGATGAAGATCCCGGCAAGCGCCGCGGTGGCCACCGCGATGCCCGCCACGCTCGCGAAGACCGGGCCGACCCGGACGCCGACCAGCCGCGCGGTGTCGATGTCGTCCGCGATGGCCCGGACCTTCCTGCCCCACGAGGTCCGGGACAGCAGCAGTTGCAGGCCAGACAGCACCGCGCACGCGGTGAGGAAGGCCGCGGTGAACAGCCACGGCAACGTGATCTGGCCCCCGACATGCAGGGCGGCGACCCCGATGGCGCCCGCGTTGAGCACCCGGTCGTTGGCGGTCGCCCCCTCCTGCAGCAGGTTCTCGATCATGATGGAGAGACCGAACGTGACAAGCACGGTCGCGATCTCGCCGGTGCGCAGCGCCCGGCGCAGCAGGGTCACCTGGAGCACCATGCCGAAGACGAAAGCGGCGGGAAGCACCAGCGGCAGCGTGTACCAGACAGGAACGCCCAGTCCTGAGGAGATCACCATCGCGAGGTAGGCACCGCACACGGCCAGGTCGCCGTGCGCCAGGTTGACGACGCGCATCACGCCGAAGGCCAGCGACAGCCCGCACGCGATCAGCGCGTAGATGCCGCCCTGGAGCAGGCCCTGGAGGACCGCGTTGACCCAGGTCATGCACGATCCCCGCGGGTGTTGCCGAAGTAGGCGGCGATCACGTCCTCGCGGTCGACCGACGAGGGAGCGGTAAGCGCCACCCGTCCCTCGAGCAGGCAGACGACCTCATCGCAGGCGGCGAGCGCGCGCCGCAGATCCTGCTCGACGATTACCAGCGTGGCGCCTGACTCGCGGAGCGCGGCGAGCATCTGGTAAAGCTCACCCACCACCACGGGCGCGAGGCCGAGCGAGATCTCGTCGAGCAGCAGCAGGGAAGGCGCGGCGGCCATCGCCCTGGCGATCGCGACCGCCTGCTGCTCCCCGCCGGAAAGCTGCGACCCGCGGTGCTTGCGCCGGCGCGCGATCAGCGGGAACGCCTGGTAGATCCGGTCGAGCGGCCACGCGTCCGAGGCGGCGGCGGCCGCGCCGACGAGGATGTTCTCCTCCACCGTCAGGCTAGGGAACAGCCTGCGTCCCTCGGGCACGAGCGCGATGCCCCGCCGGATGCGCCGGTACGGCACGGTCGCGGTGATGTCATCACCGTCGTAGCGAACCGTGCCGCGGGCGGGGCCGATCGCGCCGGCGACCGTGCGCAGCAGCGTCGTCTTGCCCGCGCCGTTCGCGCCGACGAGGGCAAGCGCCTGGCCGCGCCGTACGCTCAGCTCCACGCCGAACAGCGCCTGGAAGTCGCCGTAGTAGACGTCGAGGCCGGATATCTCTAGCAGGGCGGTCACAGCACGCTCCCGCCAAGGTACGCGGACTTGACGGCCTCGCTCGCGAGCACCTCGGCCGGCGGCCCGTCGGCGATCACCCGGCCGTCGGCTAGGCACACCAGCCGAACGGCGACCGCGGACAGCACCCTGATCACGTGCTCCACCCAGACGATCGCCGTCCCAGCCCGGTTGACCCGCCTGATGGTCTCGAGCAGCTCGTCCGTCTCCGGGTCGCTGAGCCCGCCGGCGATCTCGTCGAGCAGCAGCACCCGCGGGCGTGCCGCGAGCGCCCTGGCCAGCTCGAGCCGCTTGCGGTCGAGCAGGCGCAGCGACGTCGCCTGGACGTTGGCGAGCCGCGCCATGTCGGTGACGGCGAGCGCCTCGTACGCGGCCTGGTATGCGCCCTGGCCGCGAAGCCGCGCCGCGCGCCTGGCACCGACCAGCGCGTTCTCGAACACGGTCAGCCCCGCGAGCGGCCGCGGCACCTGAAAGGTCCTGCCGAGGCCCCTGGTCGCCCGCAGCGGCGGCGGGAGCCTGCTGACGTCCGCGCCGAGCAGCCGGACGTAGCCGGCGTCGCTGCGGACGGTCCCGGTCAGCACGTCGAGCAGCGTGGTCTTGCCCGCGCCGTTGGGACCCACGATGCCGACGGCCTCGCCCGCCGCCACGGCGAGCGATACGTCGCAAAGCACGGCGAGCGAGCCGTAACTCTTCGCGAGGCCGCCGACCTCAAGCGCAGGTTCACTCACAGCAGCTGGAGCTTGCCCGCCACGGGCACGGCGGGCAGCAGCGAGTCGTCGATGACCACGAGCTGGTAGCCGCCGCCCGAGGCGGGCCGCCATTGCGCCATCAGCTCGGGGACCTGCGCTACGTGCGGCACCGGGCCGGCGGTGAAGTCGTAGTTCCCGGTGATGGCCTGGCCCTTGAGCGAGCCGATCGCGCTCGCGACGGCCTGCGCGTCGGTCGGGTCGTCGGCCGCCTTGAGCGCCGCCACGGCGATCTCGAAGATCGCGTAAAGGAAGCCCATCGGCTGCGTCCACTGCTGGCCGGTACTCGTCTTGTAACCGGCCGCGAACGCGGCGGCGGTGGTGCCGTCGAGCGAGGACTTGTAGGGGAAGGAAGGCGTCCACCACAGCGGCGACATCACGTTGGTCACCAGCGGGCCGAGTGCGTCGGCCGCGCTCGGGAACAGCAATGCCTTGGAGATGGAGGCGATCTTCGGCTGGAATCCGTTCTCGTGCGCCTGCTTCCAGAAGGTGATGAAGTCCGGCGGGATCGGCACCGCGTGCAGTATCTGCACGTCGGCGGCCTTGAACTTGGCGATGATCGAGGCGAAGTCCTGCGTACCGTCGGCATAGCCGCCAGAGGGAACGACCTTCCAGCCGAGGCTGTCCGCCTTCTTGGTGATGTACTTGGAGAATCCCGCGCCGTCCACGTCGTTCGGCCATAGCCCGCCGATCACGTGGTTGGTGCTGGCCTGCTGCCAGATGCCCGCGAACTCGTTGGTCTCTTCCTGCGTGCCGAGGAAGTACATGTACGAGGTATTGAACGTGTTCGCCGCACCGGAACTTGAGTAATACCACTGCTCCCACGGGCAGATGGTGTTAACGCACGGCATTCCCGCGGCCTCCGCCTGGGCGGTGACCGGGATGACCGTGTCCGGTGTGGCGGCCGCGAGCAGGAAGTTCACCTGGTCCTGCTGGATGAGCTGGGAGGCGGCGGTCGCCGCGCCGTTGGAAGTGGACTGGCTGTCCTTGCTGATGATCTCGACACCGTACTTCTTGCCGCCGATGGTCAGGCCCTTGGCGAGCGCCGCGCGCACCCGGCTTATCACGTAGGAATTGGACTGGCCGAAAATGGAGAGCGCGCCGGTCTCGGGGCTGACATAGCCAATCTTGATGGTGCCGCCCGACGCCCCGGTGGACGCCGCGGGCGCGCTGCTCGAGGCGAGCCCGCTCGAGCATGCGGACAGGCCGGCTATCCCGGCCGCGCCGGTCAGGCCGAGAAAGCCACGCCGGGTTATGTCGCGTTTTGATGAATTTGTCATGTGACTCTCCGCACGTCCCGTGGGTTAAGTCATTGTGGATGGAGCGGCCCATTTCGGTCTTGGACCAACGGGCACACCGCTTGACCTTGCGTGCATAGGAGGTCTGTGAGCCATGACACAGGTCACGCGCACCTCGGATATCCCGGCCGCCGAGCGATTCGACTTCTGGAAGTCCTCGCTCGCCGAGATGTTCGTGCCGCTCACGGTCACCAGGCCGGGCGACGGCCCCGGCTTCCGCGGCCAGCTCACCGGCTGCGACCTCGGCGCGATCCGGTTGTGCGAGGTGCGGGCGGAGCCGCATACCGCGCTGCGGACGCGGCGCCTGGTGAGCGCCGCGCCGTCGGGGTGCTACAAGCTCGGCATGATGCGGCGCGGCAACGCGGTGCTCACCCAGGACGGGCGCGAGGCGGGCCTGTCCGCCGGGGACTTCGTGCTCTACGACGCGGACCGGCCCTACACGCTCGGCTTCACCGATCACCACCGCATGCTGATCCTGGTGTTCCCGCATGACCTGCTCGGGCTGCCCGCCGACCACGTCGCCCGGCTGACCGCGACCACCATGCCAGGCCCGCAGCCCGGCCTCGCCAGCCTGATCCCGTCGTTCCTCAGCCAGGTCGCCGAGCTGACCGACGCGGTCGACGGCACGGCAGCGGTCAGGCTCTCCGGCAACGTCATGGACCTGCTCACCACGGTGCTCGCGGAGCGGCTCGACCAGCCGGAGATGCCGGCGGACAGTACGCACCGCGCGCTCATGCTGCACATCACCGCGTTCATCGAGGAGCGCCTCGGCGATCCCGGCCTGTCACCGCAACTCGTTGCCGGCGCGCTGCACATCTCGGTACGGCAGCTGCACAAGGTCTTCCACGAGACAGGCACCACCGTCGGCGGCTGGATCCGGCAGCGCCGCATGGAACACTGCGGCCGTGACCTGCGAGACCCGCACCTCGCGGGCCGGCCGGTGGCCGCCATCGGCGCCCGCTGGGGCTATCCGGATCCCGCGCATTTCAGCCGGGTGTTCAAGTCCGCCTACGGGACGGGACCGCGCGATTACCGCTACCAGACACACGGCGCCAGGCGCAATGCGTGAGACCAGTACTTTGGAGGTCAAATGACGTGCGCTGGCGTGCAAGACGGCTAGCCGCGGTATTGCCACTATTGCGTCATGGGACGTCTGGACGGCAAGGTCGCGATCATCACCGGCGGCGAGGGCTCTATCGGCATGGCGACCGCCCGCGTACTGACCGCCGAGGGAGCGAGCGTCTTCCTCGCGGGCCTCTCGGAACCCGATCTGAAGGCCGGCGCCGCGGAACTCGGCGAGCGCGCGGCCTGGCTAGTCACAGACGTCACCGACTCCGCCCAGGTCAAGGCCGCGGTCGAGGCCGCCGTGCAGCGGTTCGGGCGGCTTGACGTCGTGATCGCCAACGCGGGGATCAAGGGCGCGACCGGCCCGATCGCCAGCTACCCGGAGGACTCCTTCGACCAGTCGCTCGCGGTGCACGTGCGGGGCGCCTTCCTGCTCGCCAAGCACGCGGTCCCGTACCTGTCCGGTGGCGCGTCCATCATCTTCACCTCGAGCGTGGTGGGCCTCACCGCCGCCCCGCACATCGCCGGCTACTCGACGGCCAAGCACGCCCAGGTCGGCCTGATGCGAACCATCGCCGCCGAGCTCGCGCCGCGCGGCATCCGGGTGAACACCATCCATCCCGGCCCGGTGGACAACGAGTTCCAGCACATCGTGGAGGAGGCGGCGACCGGCACCGACCGGGACACGGCGGCCACGATCTTCAACGGCATGATCCCGCTCGGCAGGCACGCCGCGCCGCCGGAGATCGCGCGGGCGATGCTGTTCCTTGCCAGCGACGACAGCTCATTCATGACGGGAGCGACGCTACCGGTTGACGGGGGCATGTCGAGCTGACCAGCCGACCACCCAGTCCCTTGCCACCCGCCACCACAGGTAGAGCGCGAGCGCACCGTAGGCAACCGGGGCGAAGCCGACGGCCGCCGCGATGCCGACGACGATCATCCGCCCCTCCCAGCCGAGACCGCGCCGGTCGATGCCGGCCGCGAGGTCGCCGCGCACCCGGTAGGCCAGGTCCAGGTGCCTGAGCCCAACGGCGGCGACCACCGCGAATGTCAGCGGCGGCCAGACGCGGCCGACGAAGCCGATCTGGGCGATGAACACGTACTCGGCCGCCTGCAGCAGCGGTGGCACGACCCAGTCGCTGCGCCCGTTATGCGGGTGCCAGGACGCGAACGCGGCGAGCAGCATCGCCTCGACCGGGGTGAGGAGCAAGATGCCGGGAAGGTTACGCAGCCCGAGCGCGGTCAGCACGCCAGTGACGAGCAGCCCGACGACCAGCGGCGGCAACGGCGGCACCCGGCCGCCTACCCACTTGCCGATCCAGATGGAGATCAGCCCGTCGCCACGGTAGCCGCGCAGTTCGCCGCGGTCCCGCGGCTGGCGGGTGCCGTCGATGATGGCCGCGCCGAGTGCGGCCACGCCAAGCAAGAGTACGACGAGGAACGCCGCCCGGGTACCGAGCACCAGGACCGTGAGGCAGGCCAGCGGCAGCCGGATGTCGCACGGCGGACCGAACAGGCGCTGCCTGGCGCCAGGCAGCGAGGCGCCGTGCACGCACAGGTCCGCCATCGGCGTCAGCACCGCGAGAATGACCGCGATGATCGCCAGCCGCCATACCCCGGCGGCGCCCGCGCCGCCAAGGCTTGCCACGAACGTACCGGCGAGCGAGTTCCCTGCCAGCCCCGGCTGGCCGGCCGGATGCAGGCCGACTGCCGCGGCGATGCCCGCGTACACCACGAACTCGGCGAACATGCCGTAGCCCGCGAGTCCCCACTCCACCGTGACCGAGGACCGCTGGCCGGCGAGCACCCGGCCGAAATGGGCGCAGGCGAAGACGGCGGCCGCCGCGACGAGCGCGATGATCTCGCCGCGCACCGACGCGACGACCAGCCACAGCGCCGCGATCAGCGCGAAGCCAACGGAGATGCGGGACAGCGTGAGGGGCGACAACCGGTAGAGCACGGACTGCCGCGTGCTCAGGTAGCCGGACATGCCCCTCCTTGCCCGTGCGGCTGCTCCTTGCCCGTGCGGCTGCATTGATACGGAGCCGTGACCTCAGCGTAGCCCGCTACCCCTGTTTCCTTCGAGGAACCACGCCTCGAATACCAGGTAAAGTCCGCTGTTGTGATGGCGAAACGCATGGTGGCTGTGGTACTCGGCGGCGGTACGGGCACCCGGTTCGGTGCGGCACTACCCAAGCAGCTGCTTGTACTCAACGGCCGGACGCTTATCGAGCACTGCGTCGCGGCGTTCTCCGCCGCTCCCGGCATCGACGAGATCCTCCTCGTCATGCCCCCCGCCTACCACGATGAGGCGAAGCGGCTGGTCGGCAACCAGGTCAGCGCGATCATCGAGGGCGGCACCGCCCGCTCGGACTCGGTACGCAACGCCCTCGCCCACATCGGCGCCAGGCACGACCCCGCCGGCACCGGCGTCCTCATCCACGACGCCGCCCGCCCCCTGGTCACCCAGCGCATCATCGCCGACTGCGTGCGCGCACTCCAGGAGCACGACGCCATCGGCACCGCCGTCCCCACCTCAGACACCATCCTCCAGGTGGCAAACGGCGTCATCGCTCACGTCCCGCCACGGGAAACCCAGTATCGCGCCCAGACCCCCCAGTGCTTCCGCCTGGAAGTGATCGCCAAGGCCCACGCCCTGGCCGCGGCCGACCCCGACTTCACCCCGACCGACGACTGCGGCGTAGTCCTCCGCTACCTCCCAGACACCCCCGTCCACGTAGTCCCTGGCAGCGAAGACAACATCAAGGTCACCTACCCAAGCGACCTAGAAGTCGCGTCAGCCCTACTCCGCACCCGCCAGCCGCCCCCAGCCCCCAGGGCCGTTCAGTGAGGGGACACCGAGGCCAACGGGGTCGGTGAGCCGCCTGATATTCGCCTCATCCGCCCGACCGCACGGTTTTCATGAAGGTTTTTGGTGTTAGGAAGAGTTTTTAGCATGTGAGTACCAAAAACTCTTCATGATCATGGGCGGGGGCCTCAGCGCCGGTGCCTTTGAGGCCGCTGGTGCTGAGGATGCTCGGATCATGACGTTCGCGGGCATCCGCGCCCCCGTCCCCCGCGCCAGCGGGCGAAAGAGTCATATTCAACGCCGCCAACTCGCACCGACCGGCAGCCCCAGCCAATTCAACCGCCGCCAACCCGCACCGACCGCCAGCCCCAGCCAATCTAACCGCCGCCGACCGCACCCGACCGGCAGCCCCCCAGCCAGCGGTGACCGGGAGGGTCACTAGCGATCAAGAGGCTGGGCGCGTCGGGGAGATTTCTCGCCGGCCTTCCGAAGGAGCGCCGGCGAAAATCTTCCCCGCGCGCCCAGCCCCGCCTGTTCTTTGGCTTCTGTTCTTTGGCTTCTGTTCTTTGGCTTCTGTTCCTTGGCTTCTGTTCCTTGGCTTCTGTTCCTTGGCTTCAGCTTTTGAACCCCGCTCTTTGAACTCCGCTCCCCTTGAACTCCGCGGGAACCTACGAGCGGACCGCCTGCTTGATCAGCGTCCGCCCGAAGTCCCACATCAGCCCCGACCCCTTGGACGCGTCGTCGAGCACGTCGGCGAGCCCGTCGAGGAAGAGCTTGACCTCCGTGTCGCCGATCATCAGCGGCGGGATGAGCTTGATGACTTCCAGGTGGTCGCCGGATACCTGGGTGAGTATCCGGTGCCGCTGGAAGAGTGACACCACGACCATCTGGGCGAACAGGCCGACGCGGGCCTTCTGCAGCATGGCCCAGCCCGCCTTGGCCTTCAGGCCGGACGGGCGGCCGAACTCGATGCCGACGATGAGGCCCTTGCCGCGCACGTCCTTGATCAGGTCGTACTTGGCCGCGAGTCCCCCGAGGCCGCGGCTGAGCTCGTTGCCCCTGCGTTCCGCGTTCTCGACCAGGCCCTCGTCCTCGATGACGGCAAGGGTCGCCAGCCCGGCCGCCATGGCGAGCGGGCCGCCCTTGAACGTGGCCGAGTGGACCATGACCTTGTCCATGGAGGAGTAGACGGAGCCGAAGATCTTGTCCGTCGTCAGCATCGCGCCGACCGGGACGTAGCCGCCGGACAGCGCCTTGGCGACGGTGACGATGTCCGGCTGCACGTCGTCGTGCTGGTAGGAGAAGAACCTGCCGGTCCTGCCGAGGCCGGCCTGGACCTCGTCGCAGATCAGCAGCGCGCCGTTCTTCTTGAGCAGCGCCTTGGCGTCGGTAAGGAACCGCGGCGGCGTCATCATCACGCCGTGGCCCTGCACCGGCTCGACGATCAGCGCGGCCACGTCGCCCTTGCGCAGCTCGGCCTCGAGCGCGGCAAGATCGCCGAGCGGGACCTGGGTGCCCGGCAGCAGCGGGCCGAAGCCCGCCTTGAACTCCTCCGCGCCGTTGACGGACAGCGACCCGGCGGTGAGCCCGTGGAAGCCGTGCCGTGCGTAAACGATCCGGCCCTTGCCGGTCGAGTGGCGGGCGAACTTGAGCGCGGACTCGACGGCCTCGGTGCCGCTGTTGCAGAAGAAAACCCGCTCAAGGCCCGGGGCCTTGGCGAGCAGCCGCTGCCCGAGCAGCCCCATGATCGGCTGGCAGTCGAACTGGGTCCACGCGGCGAAGTCGAGGTCGAGCGCGTCATGCAGTGCCTTCTTGATCACCGGGTGGGAACGCCCGGCGGCGAATACCCCGAAACCGGACAGGAAGTCCGCGTAGGCGTTCCCCTCCGCGTCGTACAGGTAGGCGCCCTCGCCGCGCACGTAGTCCTTGTCGAAGCCGATGGTGCGCAGCGTGCGGGGCAGCTGCGGGTTCAGGTACTTGGAGTGCAGGTCATACCCCTGACCACGCACGGCCGCGAGTTCGGCACCCAGATCAAAGCCCATTGCCGCATCCTAGCCGCGAGCGCCCGGCCGCTGTCGCCGCTGGCCGACGAGCGCGTCAGCCCCGGCGGGCCGCCGCGTGCCGGGCGGCCCCGTGCTTGGCGGCAAGTCGGCGCGGACTGGTGAGGTAGCCGGCGCCCCAGCAGGTGTGCATCGCGGCGAGCGCCACGGGCACGCGTGCCCGGACCCCGGCCGGCGTGCCCGCGGCGAAGACCGCCGCTACCCCGGTGACGCCGGCCAGGTAGGCGGCCGGGATGGCGAACCCGAGAAGCAGGTACGGAACGGGGGCGGGTGCTCCGGTGACCGCACCGATGAGCCCGGCCACGCCGAGTACCAGGCCGGCCGCGTTGAGCGCGGTCACCGCCGGCGCGGCCAGGTAACGCGGGTTGACCGTCTCCGGGTGACGGCGCGCGACGACCCGCCGCCACCGTCCGTAGCGGAACTGCTGCGTGGCGAGGGCGCCCAGCGTGTCCCTCGGGCGGTAAATCACCTTGAGGTCCGGGGTGAACCAGATCAGGCCGCCCGCCGCGCGGATGCGGTAGTTGAGCTCCCAGTCCTCGGCGATCAGCATGGTCTCGTCGTAGCCGCCGACCCGCTCGATCTCCGCCCTCCGGTAGACGCCGAGGTAAACGGTGTCGGCCGGCCCCGCGTCGCCGCCGGTGTGGTTGGCCGCCGCGCCCATGCCGAAGGGCGAGGTCATCGCCCAGGCGACGGCCCGCTGGAACGGGGTGATGCCCTCGGCTGCCATCCAGCCGCCGACGTCCGCCGCGCCGGTGTCCATCAGCGTGCGGACGGCGGTGCGCAGGTAGCCGTCGGGCAGCATCGAGTGCGCGTCGATGCGGGTGATGATCTCGTGCCGTGCCGTCCGCACCGCCGCGTTCATGGCCGAGGCGATCTGGCCCGACGGGTTGGGCACGACGGTGATCCGGCTGTCGGCGGCGGCGAGCTCGCGGGCGATCGCCTCGGTACGGTCCCTGGACGGGCCGATGGCAAGCACCAGCTCGAACCCGCCGGGGTACTCCTGGCCGAGTACCGCGGCAACCGACTCGGCGAGGTGCTTCTCCTCGTTGCGCACCGGCATCACGACGGAGACCGCGGGAAGCGTGGCCGGCCCCCCTGGCGAGTAGCCGTTCGCCTGGGGAGCCAGCCCGGTCCGTTCTGGATAACGGTCTTGATCGTTGCGCATGACGCCGGTCACGGATGCAGTGTATTCCCGGGGGCGACCCAGGAAGAAAAGCCGCGGCTTGGTTGCGAAACCTACAGCTGCGAGTCTTCCAGCATCTCGGTGACCAGGGCGGCGATCGCGGAGCGCTCGCTTCTCGTCAGGGTCACGTGCGCGAACAGCGGGTGGCCCTTGAGCTTCTCGATGACCGCGATCACGCCGTCGTGCCGGCCGACGCGGAGGTTGTCCCGCTGCGCGATGTCGTGGGTGAGCACCACGCGGGAGCCGGTGCCGATCCGCGACAGCACGGTGAGCAGCACGCCGCGCTCCAGTGACTGTGCCTCGTCGACGATGACGAACGCGTCGTGCAGGCTGCGGCCCCTGATGTGGGTGAGCGGCAGCACCTCGAACATGTCGCGGGAGACCAGCTCGTCGATCACCTCCTGGGTGGTGACCGCGGAGAGCGTGTCGTATACCGCCTGCGCCCACGGCCCCATCTTCTCCGCCTCGGATCCGGGCAGGTAGCCGAGATCCTGACCGCCGACCGGGTACAACGGGCGGAAGACGATGACCTTCCGGTGCTGGCGCCGCTCCATGACCGCCTCGAGGCCGGCGCACAGGGCGAGCGCCGACTTGCCTGTGCCGGCACGGCCGCCCATGCTTACGATGCCGATCTCGGGATCGAGGAGCAGGTCAAGCGCGATGCGCTGCTCCGCGGACCTGCCGTGCAGCCCGAACGCCTCGCGGTCGCCGCGCACCAGCTGGATGTGCTTGTCAGGCAGCACCCGGGCGAGCGCGCTCGCGCTGCCGGTGTGCAGCACAAGCCCGGTATGGCAGGGCAGGTCGCGCGCTGCCGCGCAGTCAAGCGTGCCGCGGTCGTACAGTTCCTCTACCTCAGCCGACGTCACGTCCAGCTCCGCCATCCCGGTCCAGCCGGAATCGACGGGAAGCTCGGCGCGGTACTCCTGTGCCTCGAGTCCGATCGACGCGGCCTTGATACGCAGCGGCATGTCCTTGCTGACCAGGACCACGACGTGGCCCTCGTCTGCGAGGGAGCGCGCCACCGAGAGTATCCGGGTGTCGTTGTCCCCCAGCCGGAAGCCGGCCGGGAGCACCTGCGCGTCGATGTGGTTCAGCTCCACCCGGCAGGTGCCGCCGAGCTCCCCGACCGGGATCTCGTCGTCTAGCCTGCCGTGGGTGATCCGCAGGTCATCGAGGTAACGGAGCGCCTGACGGGCGAAGAAGCCCAGCTCAGGGTGGTGACGCTTGGCTTCGAGCTCGGTGATGACGACGACCGGGATGACGACGTGGTGTTCGTCGAACCGGGCGAACGCCGCCGGGTCAGCGAGCAGGACGCTGGTGTCGAGGACGTAGGTACGACGCTGCACAGAGTTGGCCACGCAAGACTCCCCTGGGTGCCGGCCATGAGGGCCGGCGCCGTGGACAGGACACGCCCGGCCCCGGGTATTCCAGGGACAAACGTGTCGGATGGACCGGGGCTGCCCGCCTTCGAGGGCCGCGCCGGCCCTCTCGTCGCACGTAGCGAGGTCAGGGGGCCTCCCGCGGGGGCACCCTGGGGAGGTGCCCGCCATCTCTGAAAGTACCCGTGATCAGGGCATTCTTAAAGCCCTAATTTGCGCGCACGGCGCAGTACCCCCTGTAGCCCATGTCACATCGGTGGTTCTGCCCGGGGCGTCCCCTGGCGCGGTACCTACGCGCCGAACCTGCGGTTGCGCTCGGAGTACGAGCGCAGTGCGCGCAGGAAGTCCACCTTGCGGAAGGCCGGCCAGTAAGCGTCGCAGAAGTAGAACTCCGAGTGTGTCGATTGCCACAGCAGGAACCCGCCGAGCCGCTGCTCACCGCTCGTCCTGATCACCAGATCCGGGTCGGGCTGGCCGGCCGTGTACAGGTGCTCGGCGATGTGCTCGACGTCCAGGATCTCCGCGAGCTGCTCGATCGTGGTGCCCTTGCTCGCGTGGTCGATGAGGAGGCTGCGCACCGCGTCCGCGATCTCGCGCCGCCCGCCGTAGCCGACGGCCACGTTGACGATCAGGCCCGGGTTGCCCGCGGTCGCCTCGGCGGCGTGCTTGAGCGCCCGCGCGGTGTGGTCGGGTAGCAGGTCGAGCGCGCCCACCGGGTTCACGTGCCAGCCCTCTTCGACCAGGCCGTTGACCGTGTCCTCGATGATCGCGAGCAGCGGGCGGAGCTCGTCGTCGTGGCGGCTGAGGTTATCGGTGGACAGCAGCCAGAGGGTCACCACCTCGACGCCGGTCTCCTTGCACCACTGGAGCAGCTCGAAGATCTTGTCGGCGCCCTTGCGGTGCCCCTTGCTGACGTCGGTGTGTCCCGCGGACCTGGCCCAGCGACGGTTACCGTCGCACATCACGCCGACGTGCCGGGGAACGCCCTTGCCGGCCAGGTAGGCCTCAAGCCGCCGCTCGTACAGCCGGTAGCCCAGGTCGCGGTATCCCATGAACCGACCTTCCTCGCCGCAGCGCCAGAGCCTGGAAAAAGGCTCGGTCCCACGGTATCCGACCGGGGGCTGGTGGCATGACGCTTTACCCGAGAGGTTAGTGAGATATGCGGATACTAGGCTGGCGTTCGCTATCGGCTTTACCTACCGGCAGCTACCGGCCTTGCGGCCCCTGCTCACGCACCTCCTCGACGCGCCGCAGCGCGTCGCGCAGCTCGGCAAGCCAGGTGTCCGCGTGCTCACCGGTCAGCCGGACGCACCAGGCGAGCGCGTCGGACCGCGAGCGGGCGACGCCGGCGTCGACGAGCGTGTCGAGCACCCGCCGCTCGGACTGGCGGAGCCTGGTCATGACCGGGATCGACAGCGTGGTGAACATCTCCGTCACCGTGCCGCAGCGCGTGCCCCAGGAGACCTTCCTGCCGAACTTCCGCTCGGCCTCGCTCGCTATCTCGATCCTGCGTGCGCGGGTGTCCTCGCGGAACCGCTTGATCCGCCCCTCCGCGGCCGCGTCGGCGTCCTCCGACTCCGGCTCGGGGAGCGTCCCGACGATGGTGATCTCTTCCCGGTCCACGGTGACCTCGGCCGGCCCGGAGAACCACTCATCGGGCAGTCGTCCCGTGAACCAGGACCGAATCTCTGTACTCATGTAATCATGATTACATTGCAATCAGCGACTGGTCAACCATCTCGCGCGGCCCGGGCCGGCCGGCGCGGGGATGCCGAGACCGGCGAGAACCGCGAGTCACCCGCGCCGGCCTGAGATCATCCCCGCTGCCGCCCCTAAATGGACACCGGGGACATCGGTGATCATTAAGCTACATATCGCAAACACGTCGCGTTACCTGAGGGATCATTTTTCAGGATTCCGTACCAACCGCAGATGCGATCACGGTATGGTT